>Ga0302046_10000868_pt1 | contig 29005 bp, 12 predicted proteins | sample RVTome_11_FD_200261 | JGI IMG/M metagenome (GOLD analysis project Ga0302046, IMG submission 200261) | Soil microbial communities from uranium-contaminated site in the Upper Colorado River Basin, Wyoming, United States - RVT147D111 (version 2) ...
TGCGAGCGGGGCAGACTGATAGACCCGAGGAGAATCTCCACGGCCGCGAGGCCGTGGCCCCATTGAAGCCGGAGCATGTAGACGCCCGCAACAATCGGCTTATCGGATCTCCACGGCCGCGAGGCCGTGGCCCCATTGAAGCATCGTCTGCGCCCCCTATTGCACCGTTCGAACATCTTATCTCCACGGCCGCGAGGCCGTGGCCCCATTGAAGCGTCTCATCTCGCGGCTTGGCCATCGCCTCAGGCCCCATCTCCACGGCCGCGAGGCCGTGGCCCCATTGAAGCAAGGCGGCAGTACCAGCATTCCTCGCACATCCAGGCTATCTCCACGGCCGCGAGGCCGTGGCCCCATTGAAGCGAGCGCCACCCACGCCCCCACCCTTGCGTACTTGAGATCTCCACGGCCGCGAGGCCGTGGCCCCATTGAAGCGCAGGCTGCAAACTTTCTTTGGGCTGAACCTGACGGTATCTCCACGGCCGCGAGGCCGTGGCCCCATTGAAGCTGCGGCCGGAAGGTGCCGCTCTGGGCGCGGCGCTCGAATCTCCACGGCCGCGAGGCCGTGGCCCCATTGAAGCGCCGAGGCGAAGGAGTTGTATGCCTTCGCGTACGAAATCTCCACGGCCGCGAGGCCGTGGCCCCATTGAAGCAAGCCGCGCCCGAACCACGGCCGCCTTCGCCCGCTGCTCATCTCCACGGCCGCGAGGCCGTGGCCCCATTGAAGCGAAGGTGAACGTGGGCCAGGACGGCGCGCTGTTCTCCATCTCCACGGCCGCGAGGCCGTGGCCCCATTGAAGCAGAGTGTGTGCGAGCCGCCGTGGGGGGCAGGCCTTATATCTCCACGGCCGCGAGGCCGTGGCCCCATTGAAGCGGGCTTGGCGTGATCGCAGGGGGTAGCCTGTGACCGAATCTCCACGGCCGCGAGGCCGTGGCCCCATTGAAGCATCTCGTTGTCCTCGACCGTGGCGGAAAGGACGTGGCCATCTCCACGGCCGCGAGGCCGTGGCCCCATTGAAGCTGGATGGCGTGACGGCCGCCAAGAGCGTGGGCATCGCTATCTCCACGGCCGCGAGGCCGTGGCCCCATTGAAGCAAATGCGAGGGGGAGGGGCTAGATCGTGAGCGGACACATCTCCACGGCCGCGAGGCCGTGGCCCCATTGAAGCGGGATTATTTCGGCCCCGACGGTATGGGACGCGTTATCTCCACGGCCGCGAGGCCGTGGCCCCATTGAAGCTTCCGTTAGGGTGTTACGCAGCGATTCCTTGGTGCGGATCTCCACGGCCGCGAGGCCGTGGCCCCATTGAAGCTACCTGGGGGAGGAGATCGTGCGCGGGCGGGCCTCGAATCTCCACGGCCGCGAGGCCGTGGCCCCATTGAAGCGGCCTGCTCTACAACGCCATCCGCGCGGCCACCCAGATCTCCACGGCCGCGAGGCCGTGGCCCCATTGAAGCTTCTTGCCCACGGGTTCAGCTCCAGACCGCGACTACCATCTCCACGGCCGCGAGGCCGTGGCCCCATTGAAGCTGTCAAGGCTGGTTGGCGGACCAGGAGACGGTGCTCATCTCCACGGCCGCGAGGCCGTGGCCCCATTGAAGCCGCTTGATGGGCGGGGACACGCTGGTCCCGACGGGCGCATCTCCACGGCCGCGAGGCCGTGGCCCCATTGAAGCTTGGACGGGCAATGGGGGTCGTGGATCGCGCCGCCGCATCTCCACGGCCGCGAGGCCGTGGCCCCATTGAAGCGAGACGCCGGTACCAACAGGCCTCGCACATCCACGCGCATCTCCACGGCCGCGAGGCCGTGGCCCCATTGAAGCGACGTGATCGACCTCGCGCCCTTCGCGGGGGAGGAGGATCTCCACGGCCGCGAGGCCGTGGCCCCATTGAAGCCGTCCGCTGTTGCGCGTATCGAGCCGGATTGGTCTAATCTCCACGGCCGCGAGGCCGTGGCCCCATTGAAGCAGTTTCCTCCCTAGGACGTAGGATCAAACGCAATCCAATCTCCACGGCCGCGAGGCCGTGGCCCCATTGAAGCTTCCGCCGAGTTGAAGTTCGCCGAATACACGGTGCACATCTCCACGGCCGCGAGGCCGTGGCCCCATTGAAGCAAGGCCCCAGGGCAGCGGTCTCCCGCGTAGCCGATCCCATCTCCACGGCCGCGAGGCCGTGGCCCCATTGAAGCAACGCGGGGCGCGTGCGCGCCCGGCTCGTGGACCAGATCTCCACGGCCGCGAGGCCGTGGCCCCATTGAAGCGCGTCGATTTCCGTTACGGTTTTCGTTCCGTCCGCCTTATCTCCACGGCCGCGAGGCCGTGGCCCCATTGAAGCCTGGGACCCGGGCGCCGAGCGGTTGAAGTCGGTCGTGATCTCCACGGCCGCGAGGCCGTGGCCCCATTGAAGCTTCGAAATGGGCGGCCGAAGCAGAGTCGGGCAGCAAGATCTCCACGGCCGCGAGGCCGTGGCCCCATTGAAGCCGAGCAGCGCCAAGGCGCCCCGGATCGCGGCCTCAAATCTCCACGGCCGCGAGGCCGTGGCCCCATTGAAGCGGCCACGGCGCGATCGGGACCGCCTGGGCGGTCGCCAAATCTCCACGGCCGCGAGGCCGTGGCCCCATTGAAGCCGTCGGTGCGCGCGGCGGTGGGCGACACACAAGGGATCCTATCTCCACGGCCGCGAGGCTGTGGCCCCATTGAAGCATCGGGCGCCTCATCGCGGGCGTGCTCGCCGGGACCAGCTCCACGGCCGGGAGGCCGTTTCTCCCGATGGCCTCACTCTCCTACCGCCCGGCTTCCCCGCCTACCCTTAAATATCGACGAGCCTCCTCAAACGCCGGGATGCGATGTCTCTAATCCGCCGACGGCGCGCGGCCGTCGCCGCAGCGCTGGCCACCCTGTTGATGCCGTGGGCCGTGCTGCCCATGGAAGCGGGGGCGGACCCCGTCCCCAGGGTGGAAGCGGCGGTGCCGGGGAGCATGTTGTTTCCGGCCGGCGGCGGGACGGTGTACACGAACGTGTCGCTCGAGCGGCAAGCGCACGTCCGCGAGGCGGCCCTCCACCTAGAGGGCGAGCCCGTCCTGACTCGGGCGGTGCACCGGCTGAACATGACGACGGTCGGGGCGGGCCAGGCGAACGCGTGGTGGGGCGCGACGGCAGACGCCCTGCCGGCGGGGCCGGTGGAGTCGTTCCTCGTGGTGCCCTTCAACACGACGCAGATCAACGGCGCGGCCGTGTACGGGACGGGCCTTGCCACGGCGCCCGCGACCGCCTCGAACTACACGTTCCAGGTATTCGTCTTCCAGGTGAGCGCGGCCAACCCGGTCGCCGTGAATGTGACGTGGGCTGGCCACGCGTATGGAGGAGCGGGGCCGAACTACTCGGGGGAGGTCTTCCTGTTTAACTTCACGGACCAGTCGTGGTTTGCGGCGGGAAGCTACCCAGCCGGGTCCACAGGCGTGCAGAACGTTTCCTTGGGGACGGGATCCGCGGCCAACTTCGTGAAGGCCGGCACGGGGTCGGTTGTGGTGCTCGTCGTGTCGGGGACGTCGGATGCCAGTGTGAACACGGAAGCGATCGAGGTGACGGTCGTGGCGGGGATGTACCCGCGACCGGCGGTGGACGTGGGGGGCGATGGGAGCTACGAGTGGCGGTTCGACGCGCCGGGGTGGGGCCAGATGGGGCGTCAGACGGTCGACGTGGACGGATTGGGGTTGAGCGAGCACGTGTTCCAACCGGGGGGTTCGAACTCATCGGCACAATTCCTCGTGCCCACCGACGCGGCGGTGGAGTCGGCGAGCGTGCAGCTGATCGCGTTGCCGGCGTCGGGGAGCACGAATGCGTCGGGGGTGGACCGGACGGTGGGGGCGAATGGGAGCACCGCGATTGGGGTTTCGGGGTTGGCGAACAACAGTGTGGGAAGGACCGGGTATGTGACGCTGAGGAATGTGACGACGCTGAATGCGACGACCGTTTCGAACTTGGGCGTTCAGGGTGGCGACATCAATTCAGGATCAGACCCCAATGGGTATCGACGGGCGGCTCAGACATTCAACATTACGTCTCGCGGAACGCTCTCATCAATTTCCTTTTTCATGTATCAATTCCAGGGGAATCCAGGTCCTCTCGTACTGACGCTTGAATCGCTCAACCTGACAGGCATGCCATCAGGAATCATACGGGACACGCAAACCATTCCACAGAGCCAGTTGGGGCCAAATCAATGGATTACCTTCTCGGGCCTCGCATACACTCCCATTTATGGTCAGACCCTTGTGGCCGTCTTGTCATTTCCATCAGCACCGCCGGACACTGCCTCGAACTTCGGAAGTTTTGGCGCCACGCTCGGGAATTCGTTTGACGGCGGCGAGAGTCTTTCATACGTGAACGTTACCGGCGTCGGCGAAACCTGGGTCCGCCCCGCCGATACCGACCTCCTCTTCCGCCTCGCCCAAGACATCCCGAGCCCCTCCGCGGATGCCCAGGACGTCCTCGTCGATTCCACGTCCGGCACCTATTCGCAGTTCAACAACGTCTCCACGATCTCCTTCGTCATCGATTCCCCGCTCCTCACGAACGGCTCGCACACGTTTCTCCTCACCAACTCCAACCCCCTCTCGCTGCGCTTCAACTGGTCCCTCCAGCTCGACTACTCCCGCATCGCCGACCACCTCGAGGTCGGCGCCGTCGGCCTCCCCAGCCCCTTCGCCGTCCTCGACAACCTCACGACCGGCGTCGAGCTCCGCCTCGAGCCCGTCCTCGCCGCCCTCCTGCCCAACACCTCCCTCTCGGCCCCCGGCCCCCCCAGCACCAACTTGACTCAGGTCACCCTCGTCATCTCCTCCACCTCCGAGGGCCGCGTCCAGATCACGAACCTCGACATCCGCTACTCGATGACGTTCCGCGCGGCCGGCCTTGGCCCCGCCTTCGACGCCTACCTCTGGACGACCCCCTCGGCGTCGCCGCGCGCGGATGTCCCCGTGGCGGTCTACTCGCCCGGCCCCACGACACTCAACATCCTCTCGGCGGAGGTCCTCTACGACCACCCGCCCGAGTACTTCGGGTTCCCGACCACCACGAGCCTCGAGGACATCCCCCTCCTCTTCGACCTGAACACCGTCTTCCACGACGACTTCGACAACGCGAACCTCTCGTACACCTTCACCACACCCGCCGGCTCAGCCAACGCCTCCGTCGCGCTCATCGGCCGCTACAACCTTTCGATCACCCCCCTTGCCGACGTCGCAGGCACAGTCGTCGTGAACGTCACCGCCTTGGATTCGTCCGGCCTGCGCAACTCGTCGCGCGAGGTGACGTTCGAGTTCCAGGCGGTCAACGACCCGCCGCGCCTCCTCGTCTCGCAAATCAACGTGACCTGGGGCGCCGTCACCGCGGTCGACCTCACGCCCTTCCTCTCCGACCCCGACGACCCCGTCGCGGCGGCGACCATCACCTCGGCCACCGGCGGCTCCGTGTCGTTGAGCGGGCGCACGCTCATCTTCAACCTGAGCGCCGGGGCGGCCGACTTCCCCCTGAACCTCACGGTCAGCGACGGCACGACGAGCGCCAACTACACGCTCCTCGTGCACCCGCGCGTTTCCGACACCCCCCCGTCGCTCGCGCCCATCCCCAGCATCGAGTTCGCGTGGGACGGCGCCTACCGGATCGACCTCGGCCTGTACGCCTCCGACGTCGAGGACGCGCTCTCCGCCCTCTCGTTCACCTTCAACCTGACCACGGGCAACGCCTCAGGCCTGCTTTGGGTCGTCGAGGAGACCCTACCCACGACCTACCTCAAGCTCATCCCGCGCGCGGGGGTGGCCGGCAACTACACCGGCGTCCTCACCGTGACCGACCCCGACGGGAACACGAATGCGACGACGCTCGGCGTGCGCGTCTTCGCGCCGCCCAACCGGCCGCCCACGATCGTCGGACTCCCGGCGGCGATCGTCCTCGGCGGCGAGCCCTACACGCTCACGCTGGCGACGAAGTCGTCCGACCGCGAGGACACGGCGCCGTCGCTGTTCGTCTGGTCGGTGGAGTCGGACGGCGCGGGCCTCTTCGCGTTCTCCTACGATGAGGCCACGCAAGTCCTCGTGGTCGAGGCCGTCCCGGGCGCCAAGGGGACGGGCTCGATCACGCTCACGCTGCGCGACTCGGACGGTCTTACGGACACGCGCACGGTCCCCGTCGCCGTCGACGCGCCCGCCGCCGGGGGGGCGACGGTCGGCGAGGCGGCGATCATGCTCTCGCTGGTGTTTGCGCTCGTCGTCATCGGCTCGGCCGTCGCCATACGTCTCGATCGCTCCCGCGGGAAGGGCGGCGCCTCTCGCCGCCGGCGCGCACCCCAGGAGCTCGGAGCCCTTGGCGCGGAGCCTCCGGGGGACGAGACGCCCGCGCTGGCCGCGCCCCCGATGGAAGGCGGGAGCCCCGCCGAAGTGGGCGAGTTCCTCCGCGGGATGAAGGACGCCCCCGCGCCGCCCGAGGAGGGCGTCGCGGTGCTCGGCGTGCACCACGGACTCGGGAGCCCCGCGGCCGCGGAGGGCGCCGTATTGACGCCGGCCACGATCTCGAAGGGGCCAGCGCCCGCACCCCCCGCGCGCCTCGGGGAGCTCTACCTCTTCGGCCTCAAGGACGGGTCGATGGTCTTCCAGGAGCCGGCTCGCGGCCTGCCAGCGCTCTCGCCCGCCGACGAGAACTCCTTCCTCCAGTGGGCGTTCGACACGGCGCGCGACGAGCTCGACCGCGCTGGGGACGCGAGGGTCACCGACCGCGACGGGCAGGCCGTCCTCCTCGCCCGCGGGCAGTCGTTCTTCATCGCCGGCCGGGTGGAGGGCACGGACACCGAGGCGCTCCTCGCCTCCGTCACGCCGCTCGTCGTCGAGGTCGACCACGAGTTCCCCGGCACGCCGGCCGACTGGCAGCGCGCCGATATCCTCGACACGGTCACGGACATCCTCCGGAGGCTGGTGAAATGACGGCCACGCGCCGGGGGGCGGCGCTCGCGCTCTGCGTGGCGCTGCTTGCCCCCTCCCTCCTGCCGGCCGCCACGGCGGGCACCCTCGACACGTTCCTGTCGGGCCCGTCGGCGGTCCTCTCGCCCGGCACGAGCACCGCGGTCGCGAGCTTCCCCAACCCGGCCCGCGCGGTCGGCGCGACCGTAGACCTCGAGCCCCTCCCCTCCGTGGAGGTGGTGACGGCCGCGCCACCCGCCGCGTGGGGCTTCATCTTCGACACCTGCGCCACGCTCGCGTCCGACCCCTTGGTCTACCGCCAGAGGACGCTCGACGCCCCCAACCTCTCGCTCATCGCCGACGAGGACGGCTCGGCCGCCAACCTCAGCCTCGCACCCCAGCGGCCCGGCCTGCTCTTCGAGGTGCCCGTCCCCAGCAACTTCCTCGACCCGCGCCCGTGGAACGCGACGCTCCGCGTGGCGGCCACGACCGACGGCGCCCAGCCGCCGGACGGCAGCACCTTCACACTGGCGCTCTTTGCGCCCCCCGGGTTCCGGCCGTGGCGCGAGGTCCCCCTGTCGCCCGCCGCCGACAACGCCTCCGTGCTCGAGGGCACCGTCTTCCAGCCGGCGACCGCAGCCGGCTCGGGCGGCGAGGCGCTCGTCGGCCTCCTCGTCCCCAACAACGGCTCGGCCTCCACGCTGCTCGTGGACAGCGTCCACGTCACGCTGCGGCGCCTCGTCGTGCCCGTCTCGCCCCAGCTCATCTTCGCCGGCGCCACCGGCTCGTTCTGGCAGTTCCAGTACCCCGGCGTGGGCCTCGACCCTGCCCTCGGGCGGGCCCACGGGTTCATGGGCGGGGCGCCGGAGGTGGCCTTCCCCTCCAACGGCACGGGCGCGGCCGGTGAGACCCCCCCCTTCTACTTGCCCGAGGGGGTGGACATCGCGGGCGCCTTTGTCGAACTCGTGCCGGAGGCGGTGGGCGGCGTGGCGGCGAGCGCCGGGGGCCCGGCGACGGCCGCGGCAGGCAGCGCCTCGGCTGCGGGCGCGGTCTACGTGAGCCCCGTCCCGGTCGTCGCGCGCCCGGTCGTCGCCAATGTGGTGCTGTCCGACCTCGTCGCGGCCGGGACACTCGACGCCGAGCAGCCCGCGGACCTCGCGCAGCAATTCGTGGGCAACCAGACGGGCGCCGAGCGCGCGGCCGCCCAGACGCTCACCATCGAGTCGGACGGAACGCTAGCGGGCGTGTCGGTCCTCCTGCGCAACGGCTCCGCGCGCCCCGTGGGGCCCCTGGTGATGGAGATCCGGAATGTGACGGCCTCCGGGGAACCCGGGAACCTGACGCTCGCCACGACATCGTTCAACGCCACCGAGGCGGTGCTCGGCGGGTGGGCCACCTTTGCGCTCCAGGTTCCCCTCCCGGTCGCGGCCGGCGAGGCCCTCGCGGTCGTCGTGACGGCGCCAGGGGCGGCGTCCGGCGAGTACTGGGAGTGGGGGCGCCACGACGGCCTGCCCTCCGACCCCTACACGAACGGCAGCGGTTTCGTGGCCCTCAACGCGTCGGGCGCAGGGGCTTGGAACGCACAGGCCGCGCAGGACTTCACCTTCCGCGCGCTCCTCGACAAGCCCCTCGACCCGTCCGCCGCCGCCCAGGTCTCGGTCGCCGGGTCGATCGGCCCGGGGATCCCTTCGCCGCTCCCCGGCAACCGCACCGAATACGTCTTCACCGTGCCTGGCCTCGCCGTCGGCATCGACCCCGAGGCGGGCGGCGGCGGGCGCTGGAACATCTCGGTGGTGAACGCGCTCGGCGACGCCCTCCGCTTCAACTGGAGCGCGTACATCGACTACGCGCTCTACCCGCGCAACGTGGAGCTGCGCGTGGGCGACGAGCCGCCGGCCGCCACGGTCGCCGAGCTCGACGGCACCCGCGTCGTTGACTTCACGTCGGCCCTTGCCACCGCGCTCGCATCCGGCAACCTCACCGCGGCGCCCGGGCCGTGGGGGCCCTTCCACGAGGTCCCGCTGCGCTTGGCGGCCGACGGCCCCGCCGCGCTGCGCGTCCGCGGCCTCGAGGTCGCCTACGGCGTGACGCTGCGCGTGACCGGGTTCTCTACGGCGATGAACCAGGTGCTGTCGGCGGTGGCGCCCGCCGAGCCGCTCGCCGAGGCGGTCTTCCAGCTGCTTGCCACCGAGGGCGAAGTCCGCCTCTCGAACCTCTCCGTCGAGTACTCGGAGGCCCCGCGCTTCTTCGGCCCCGCACCGGCCTTCATCGAGGAGGGGGCGGTCAACGCGACCGTCGCCGACCTCCTGCAGCTCTTCACCGACGATTACGATTCGTTCAACCTCACGTACTCCGTCCTATCGGTCTTCGGGAGCGCCACCGGGGTCGCGACGGCCGAGGTGCACCGGTCGGCCCTCGACGCGAACCTCACGGTCACCATGGTCGACGGGGAGTACGCGGGGCCCCTCACGGTCTCCGTGCTCGCGACGGACTCCACGGGCCTTGGCACCGTCGGGTCGTGGATCGCAGCCGAGGTCCTCCCACTTGACGACCCCCCCGTCGTGCCCACGGTCCTGCCGGACCTCGCGCTCCCGGGGACCTCGGGGAGCTTCGACCTCGCGCCGCACATCCTCGACAACGACACGGCCCCCGCCGGGCTCGCGGTCACCGCCTCCTCCCCGTTTGCGACCGTCTCCGGCCTCGTGATCTCGTTCGACTACCGGGACGCGCCCGCCTCGCTGCGCCTGGAGAACGTCACGCTGACCATCTCGGATGGGACGAGCCAGGTCACGGCGCTCCTGCGCGTGCTCATCGAGAACGCTGGGCGGCCGACGCTCGCGTTCCCGGCCGCCGGCGCGCTCTCGGTGGCCGCGGGCCGGAACCTGACGGTCGACCTCGGCGCGTACGCGACGGACGACGATGCCATCGGCAACCTGACTTGGGAGCTCCTGCTCGTGTCGGGCAACGGCACGGCGTCGATTTCCGCGGGCGGCACGCTCGTGGTCACGGGCCACCGCGAGGGGACGGTCACGGCCACGGTCGCCGTGCGCGACCGCGACCAGAACTACGCGAACGGGTCGCTCGTCGTCGCCGTCCGCGCCAACCTCGCGCCGCGCTTCACCGCGCTGGACGGCTCGCGCGTGACGCTGACGGCCGCGGGCCCGCTCACGATCGACCTGCGCGAGTTCCTGAGCGACCCGGACGACCCGTTCGCCAACCTCTCCTTCGCGGTGGCCTGGGACAACGGCTCGGCGCTCCAGGCGGCCGTCGAGGGCGGCGTCCTCACGCTCTCGCGGCCGGGGGAGGCAGGCGGCCACGCGCGCGTGACGGTCACCGCGACCGACCCTTCGGGGGCCTCCGCCGCGGCTTCGGTCGAGGTGGACGTGGAAGGACCGCTGGCAGGCGGGCCCAGCTTCCTGCTCCTGCTCGGGGCCGTGATCGCGGCCGTGCTGCTCGGCGCGCTCCTCTACCGCTCCTACCGGCGGGGACAGACCGACCGGCGTTCCTTCTCGCGGATGGCGCGCGAGGAGGGCGGCGTGGAGGTCGACGAGGACGAGCGCCGCCTGCGCTCCCCGGAGGGGCTCGAGCCCACGGAGGAGGAGAAGATGCTCGGGAAGATCGACGAGATGGAGCGCGAGGCGGGCGCCGAGCGGCTAGAGCTGCCGCCCATCACGATCGTGGGCGCGCAGGGCGCGCTTGCCACCACCTCGCTGCTGCTCATGTACCGCGACGGCCGACCGGTCGCCTGGGTGGCCGCCGCCCCGCCCTCGGAGCGCGAGGCCGAGCTCGAGCAGGAGCTTGCGGCCGCGGTCGGCGAGCGCCTGAAGAAGGGGCCCACCGGGGCGCGCATCGAGGGCGAGTCCATCGAGATGGGCGGCCGCACGTTCGCCCTCGAGGCGCGCGCGCAGCTCGTGCTCGCGGCCCGGGTGGAAGGCGGCCCCAAGAACCAGCGGCTGCGGCAGGCGATGCGCATCGCGCTCGAGGAGGTCTTCGACCGCAACCCGGGCGCCCTCAAGCGGTGGGACGGGTCGCCCCGCGGCCTGAAGGGCGTGGACGACGCGCTGGAGGCGGTGATGCGCGTGGCGCCGGTTCCGAGGGCGGACCAGGCGGCGGGGCGGGGAGATGTAGGCGAGGAATGAGGCGCGCGTAGGCGCACGCTGGACGGCCCCCGCACCCCGAGCGCCATGCCCTGGGACGAGGCCGAAGCGGTCATATGGGCGCTCAACGAACGACCTCGCTGAGGTCGTGCGATCGTGAAGGTCACGCTCTCCATCGACCGTGAGGTGGTGGAAAGGATCCGCGAGCGGGCCGTCGGCAAGCGGGGCAATCTCCGGACCTTGAGCGAGGAGGTGGAGGACGTCCTTCGCGACAGCCTCGCGACCGAACAGGTCCTCGAGGGGCTCAAGGCGATGTGCTGCGGTCGACAAGACCACCTCGTCACCTTTGAGGATGTGGACGCTGCGGACTTCCCTGGCGCGGCGAACTCGAACCAAATCCTCCGCCAGATGAGACGGCGCGGTGCCTAGGACCTACCGGGATTCGACCTCAATCGAAGAGCGGTAAGTGCTCGAAACCGGCTGAGTTCGAACCGGCGGCCTGGCCACCGAGCTAGAACGGCCGGCCCGTCTTCTGCGCCTTCTCCGCGACCCCCGCGAAGTACCCCGCCACCCGCGGGAGCAGCGCCTCGCGCCGGTCGGGTAGGTCCTGGGCCCAGGGGGCGCCGGTCGTCTCCTTCGTGGCCACCGCCTGGAAGATGAGCCCGTAGGGGAGCCGCTGCGTGAGCGCGTACCCCGACGACTCGCAGATGCGGTTCAGCTCGTCGAGGGAAACCTGCCCCATCGGCACCTCGCGAAGGAAGGGCAGGCGCGCCATCCGCCCGGGGAACCCCGTGTCCTCCACACGAAGCGGGACCGCCGCGGAGCGGATCGTCTGCGGCGTGTCCTTCGCCAGGTCGAACCCGAGGTCCGACACGTACTCGCGCGACGCCTCGATGAGCTCGTTGACGACCTCCACCATCGACTCGAGGTCGCGGAAGTAGTAGTAGAGGAACACGGCCTCGTTCTCGATGTCTCCCGACAGGTATGAGCCGACGTCCTGCGGGCGCACGCTGATCGCGATCGCGCCCGCCGACCTGCTCAAGTGGGACAGGAAGCGACGCCGCGACTTCGTGGAGGACCTCGTTTCCCACATGGAGGCTGCGGGCAAGGCCGGGAGCTACATCGGCTCGACGATCCGCGCAATCAAGTCGTGGTTGGTTTGCAACGACATCGCCCTTACCACCAAGGTCAGGATCCAGGGAGCGCAGCGGACCCCCACGCTCGACAACGAGCGTGTCCCGACGCAGGAGGAACTTCGGCGCATCCTCATGGTCGCGAATTCTCGCGATGCGTGCGTGCTGGTGTTGATCGCCCACGCGGGATTGCGGCCGGAGTCCATCGGAAACTATCGGGGCGTCGATGGCCTCCGGGTCCGGGACTTTCCCGAGATGACCATCCAAGGCACGACCGTCACTTTCACCCAGATCCCGACGATGGTGCGCGTCCGCCCGGAGCTCTCCAAGTCGGGCCGGGCGTACTTCACGTTCCTCGGCCAAGAGGGGAGCCAGTACGTCAAGGCGTACCTGGAGGAGCGCCTCCGAAGGGGCGAGAAGGTAACGGACGACTCGGACATCATTACGCCCGTCTGGGCCGACAAGGCGTTCCTCACGTCGATCAACGTGTCAGACGTGGCGCGCAAGGCCATCCGCGGCGCCGGCTACCGGTGGCGCCCGTACGTGCTTAGGGCGTACCTCGACTCCCAGCTCCTTGGCGCGGAACACAAGGGGAAGATCACGCCGTCCTTCCGGGCGTTCTTCATGGGCCATGTGGGGGACATTGACGCTCAGTACACGACGGGCAAGGGGCGCCTTTCGGACCAGATGATCGCGGACATGAGGGAGGCCTACCGGAAGAGCGCCGGGCTCCTTGAAACCTCAAAGCCGGCCACCACGTCCGAAGATGACCTCAAGGAAGCGTTCCGTCGGCAGATCCTTGCGGTCGCGGGTTTGGAGCCGGGAGAGATCGACAAGATGGACCTGCGGGCGATGACCGACCTTCAGCTTCAGCAGGTCGTTGCCAAGCGCCTCGGTGGGGGAAACGGCCGGAACGGGTCGACCCCGACGAACGGACACCGGCAGATCGTCGTCGCGATGGAGGAGGTGAAGGCGCGCGTCGAGCAGGGGTGGGAGTACGTGACGCAACTTCCGGACGGCAACGCTATCCTCCGGCATGGAGGCTGATCAGCACGTTCCAGTTCTCCAGCTTGGCGACGAATTCTGCGGGCGACAACTCGTCTTTCTCGGCCAGGATCACGGCCCGGAGGGGGTGACCCTCCGGAATGGCATCCAAGACGAAGGACTTGAGGGGCCGAATCGGCACGGTGAGGCGAACCGGAGACAACCCCGGCGCTGAGCGCTCCACGAGATCCCAGAAGCCGCGCCGCAATGTCTATCCCAAGCAAGGCGCCCCCCAGGGGGGCGAGAAGAAGCCCAGGCCGCGGGCGAATCTGCCCCTGGAGAGCGGCGGATTGGCCATTCGGAGCCTCCTGCGGATGCTCGCGCTGCTGCCCGCCGATGGCTCGCCAATTCGGCAAAAGGACCTCAAGGACGCGGCGGAGAAGGCGAAGGTTGACTGGAAAACCGTCAAGCGTCAGATGGCCGTTGCACGCCGCTGGATACTCGTATTAGAGGAGAAGGGCGTAGACGGGAAGGGGCAACCCGAGGTCACGTACCGCCTCGCGACACCCGGCCTCCTTCCCATTGACGCGAGGGACCGTGGCGCCCTCGTGGACGTGGAGCGCCTGAAAGGCCTGGTGGGATCAGCTCATCCAGAGGTCGCGCTACCCATGCTTGAAGGGCACGTTGTGAGCGAACTGATGTTGCTTCGACTCTTCGGGCTTCGGGTCCTTGCCGGTTCAGTCCGTGCGGCAACCGACGCTGAGGCCCGCGAAATGGCCCGGGCCATGCTCCGATTCTTCCTCGAGCGCCGGTTCCTGAACCTCGTGGAGACACTTCGGGCCCTGCCAAAGGGTGCGCTCGGGATGGTGGACACCGTAACGCTCGATCTCCTCTTGGAAGATCTGGACGCAATGGAAGCGGGCATCGCGCGAGCCCTCGACGGAATAGATCTGCTCGACGGGCCGGCGGCTGCGAAGGAAAGGCGCCGGCTGGAAACGACGGCTGAGGCCATTCGAACCCTCCGTTCGCAATACCAGCGACCGCCCGTCCTATACAGGGCATAGCCGGTCCTTCCGTCAACGGCGATCAAGATGGCCGCGGCTAAGGGGAGGTGGAGGCGGTGTGAGACGGCACCGCGCGCCCGAGCGCTCCTGATTGGCTGGGGGAGGCCCCCACGGCGCGGAGAACCTTTTCCCGGGGCAATCGCCATCAGGTCCGTCGCATAGGGGGCTGCCTGCCTTCCGAGTCCGCTTCTCGCGGCTCGCCGCGGCGCCATAGTTCGAACTGCCTCCGGCGACGAAACCGCCGGACGACAAGCGGAGCAGCCGTTGCGGCGACGCCGAGGCCAACGACAGCCAAGAGGGGGTCTGGCCAGGCGGCCACGGGCGTGTCGTCCACAAACTCCGAAGAATCAACGATGAGCCAACTCGCCCGGATTCCGCGGTTCGGACCATAGTCATATCCAGGGCCCGTGACCCCAAGCATGTTCCCCCGGGAATCGGAGACGATGGCCGAATCGTGAATGAGAGCGTAGTTCCTCAGATTTGGCGAAGACGCCAACGTCGCCAAAGCGGACCATCCACCCTCAAGCGTGAAGTAAGACCCGTGAGTTCCATAGGAGGTGGCATCGCCGTCATACCGATTGTCGGTCAGCAGGAAGAAGCCATCGCTGCCGTCTGAAGCAAGAGCAAGCGGGTACAATTGCGAGGATTGAGCCACCATGGCGGGAGTCCGCCAGCCGGAAACAGGCTCGTACACCGCGTACCATAGGGTGGATTCCGAGGAGTTCCCTGCCACGTCCCGCCACACGATCATCGCGCGATCGCCGCTCGTCGAGTGGACCAAAGGCCCATACTCACGAAACGAGGACCGATTGCCGGATGCCACCCGGGCGGGTTCCAGCCAGCCCTCCCCCGGTTGGTAGTCGCTCACGGGAAGGTCCGTCACATTTTCGCGATCCTGGTAGAGCAACAGCTGTGCGCCATCGGTGCCTCGGGCCGCCAGCGCTCGGGGCAGGCGTCCCAACGGCCCACTCTCCTGGATCTCCCCACCATCCACCCACCCGGTCGCAGGGACGTGGAACATCGACCGAACTCCCGACGGGACAGAACCCCCCTCGCTCGTCCATACAACAATCAGATCCCCGCCTTTGGTGTAGGTGAAAAGGAGCGAACGCACGCGCTCCGCGGAACCTCCACTTATCATCTCCCCTGGAGCGAATCCAGATCTAGGGTCGTACAAGGCGGCGCTAATTGCATCGGGGTGGTCAACCCATGGTTGGTCGGTGTTCGCAGTTGTGTTTTGGGACCAAACCACTGCCCCGCGCCCGTCCTCCGCTATCGCCACCCACGGGCCGTAGTGGTGAGCGGCGGTCGGGATGTCGATGGCCCCCGCGGTGGACCACCCGGACCCGGGGTCGTAGGTGGCATATGCGTATCCATCAACACCGGCTTCCATCCAAGATACGATGGCGTTCCCGTGGCCGTTCACGGCCATCGCCGGAATCCTGGGCGGGTTCGAGTTCAACTGGTGGATCTCCCACGCCCTGCCGGCGAACCCCCGCGCCACCATGGCCTGCGAGCGGCCGGGGTCCACCCAGGTGATGAAGCCGCGGCCGTGGTTGTCCATTCCGATCTCGCAGCAGTTGATGTACCAATGAGAAGTGTTGGATACCAACTCCACAGTAGACCATTGGAGCACCTCGACACTCAACGCCCCCCCTTGAATCGTCATTAACCCTACGACGACCAGACCTATCCAAGGTCTGCAATGGCGAGTGGGAGCGCGGAGCGGCGTCATTGCTTAGTCCCGGGCTGTTCCCGTCATGCCATTGCCAGAACCAGCCTGAGGTTCCAGTTCCGGGCATGTCGGCTCGTTGGCATGGTGCAATCGCCCTACTGCTGCCTACCCCCTGTGCGCTCGAGGAGCCACTCAGGGACCTCATCATATTCCGGACGCCAGGTTCTGCCTCCCCAGAGGATTCGGTCCGTTTCTCTGGTGTAAGGAAGAGGGTACAGAAGGATGCCTCCGTCTGTGCGCTCCTTGACAAGCGGCACCGGAATGAAGTTCCCATGAGAATCCCATGCGTCTTCGAGAGGTGAGGGTGCAACGGACTCCACGAGATCCCGGAGCTTCCGGAGGTCGTTCGGGCCAATACGCGTTACGCCTTCCGATCCCAGAAAGACTAAACTGCTTCCCCCCGCCTTGTCAGGTATTCTCCCCTCAAGGACTTCGTGTCCAAAGTGATCCGGGGGATAGAGTGGGTCACCGAACGTTTCCCATCCGACGATGGGGTTCAAGTAATCGATCAGCGGCCACAGAATGTCCGCAATGAAGTCGCGGGAGACCGTCTTCGAGGAGCCTTCATAGACGTATCGGACGTCCGCATGGACATCGAGACTTGGGGGTTGGTCTGGAGCGGCCTGTCTCCGTTCATCTAGGTTGAACCCGATCAAGTATGGATTGAATGGCTTCCCAGAGGGCGATCGAAAACGAACGTACAAACTGGGCACCGCCACCGGATACGCCGTCGGTGGAGCCGTCGGTGTATCAAATACAGGCTGGTAGCCTAACCTCCTCCACTCTTCAACGACCGCACCCGGGATTGGCACGGGCCACGGATGCGGCTTCCCGGCAGTTGTCGTTCGCAGAACTGCCTGGAAGTGGAATTCTACGCCCAAATGAATACCACCTCCTTGAAACCGAGCGATAGGTAGACGCTCTTGATCTGCGCCTGCGCCGTGCCTGAGAGCTCGCCGCCCATCACCACTACGTCTGCCACGCGGTCGGCGCCACCGATTATTCCTGCATTCTTCTCGAGGTTCTCGAATGCGTCATTCGCGGCCTTCTTGACCACGTCATCAAGTGCCTGGGGCTTGATATTACCTGTTGCTGAATCCACGATGTTGTCGAACGCGTGAGTTTTCACAGTAACCGCGTGCGTGATTGCCCCGTTGGGCCCACCCTGTCGAATCAACTGGTCAACGTCGCCGGGGCCTTCCCAACGCGATGGCTGGAATGGTCCTTTGGGAGGAGGGCGCGGGAGTTCAATGAAATCGTTGCCGTAGCGAGTGATGGAGTCTTTCACCGCATGAATCTCTCCAAGCCCCCCGCGCATGCTTCCAAGCGCGCCTGCCTTATTGGTAGCCGAATGTCGAACTGTGTCATCGAGAATCTGGTCGAGCCGCTCGGGATGCAGTCTTCCTGCAACACGGGCTTTGGCAGCTGCGTTCAGACCCTTGGCAACGTCGTCAACCCGATCCGCGGCTACAGCCGCTAGCCGCTTTTCGAACCGTGGGAATTTCTTCATGATGTGCATCAGGTCATCGACTTCCTTCGTGAGCTTTCCACCGAACTTCGCGAAGACGACAGCCAGCGCCGCAGCGGCCCCCATCCCGAGACCCCCGGCCGCACTGCCCGCCTTTCCGGCTGCCCCAGCCAACACATGAGTCACAGGCGCGACCGCCGCCTTCGCGCTACCCATCAGGAACTGAATGCCGTGCAATGAGGTGATCTTGCCAAGGATCGCAGAACCACCTCCCAAGAAGTTAACAAACACGAAGCCCGCGATTCGTCCCACGACATATTGCGTGTCGTACTCCAGTCGCTTGTTTCCCCCCATCGCCGCAATCGCGCTTAGGGGATCTTGGAAGAAGCCTGTAGCGTACTCAAGCATTGAATCTACGGTGACCTCCTCCGGATTTGCCTCCTCCCACGACGCCGGGAGTGTCCATTCAGCGTCATTGATCATGTGACCGATTAATCCCTTGAGGAGCTCCGCTATGTTACCGAGCGCCTCTCCAAGGGCATTGATCATGGCCATTCCATGCTGCGAGAGCTGGTAGAGGAAGTCGAAGATTCCGAAGATCATGTCGACGAAGCTCTTGGCCACTCCGGCTACAAAACCCAAAACCAGGCCCGCTATCGGTCCAGCGGCCTCAACGAAGGCCACTAAGAACGCGCGAAGAGCCGGGAGGAGAACCTGCTCAAACCAGTCCTTCACAGCGTCGATCACATGCTCGGCGAAGTGCTTGTCGAGCGTGCTCTCCATCTCAACCTCGTTGAGGTTTCCCTGAGCATCCATGGCTTCGATGAGGACCCTGAACCCGTCGAGGAGGATTCCACGGTCATGGATCGTGAATGTCACATTGTAATCCCCACCGAAGCCATCGGGGTTAATCACGATCGTCCACGGAACGCCGTATCCGTAGCGGAACTTGCGCATGTCGATCGAGGGCTGGTCTGGCTCAGGCTCAGATGTCGGAGTGATGAGATGATTGCTGAGGCTGGCCGAGGCGTGCGAAGTGGTAGGAACGCGGTACTGCCATTCGAGCGAAACGTTCGACAGTCGGAGCCAGTCCTCCACGGGATCCCGGTACCCTTCGGGGGCTAGGTCTTGGAGGGACACCACAATAGCGAAGATTCTCGAGGGGTCGTAAACCGAGAAACTCACCCTGACGTAGTAGGTATTCAGGCCGAGCCAGTCGATCACCGTGCTCGCTATCGGAATGTCCTCGGCCTGCGCGCTCGCTATGGAGAGACTCACAATGTCGATGGCGGGAGGAGCCCGGTTGAAGGTGGTGTTGTCGTCGTCCTGGAAGCAAGTAGCGTTGCCCTTGTCACACAGACCGTCAAAGTCGGTGTCCGGGCTTCGCGGGTTCGTCCCCGCGATGTCGTCCCCGCCAAACTCAGCGAAGTCGTTGAGGCCGTCGCCGTCGGTGTCTTGCGTAAACGGGTTCGATGTGAAGTGGGCGCGAGCGCCCGTCGAATAGAAGAACTCCCAGCCGAAAACCTCTCGCCCATCCTTGAGACCATCACCGTCCGAATCCGGGTTGGTGGCATTGAGAACCCGGTTCACATCTGGGTCGCCCCAGCAGTTCTCCTCATCGTAGTAGCACCAAGCCCCCATGACCTCCTGCCAATCTGAGAGGCCGTCATCGTCCGTGTCGCTGATGTTGAAGTCGGTTCCATAAGCAGCCTCTTGGCCACCGTACCAGACCCCCATGTAGCTGTAGCCTGTAAGGCCATCGTTGTCGGCGTCCTTCAGGTATGCGCTCTGGTACGGAAACAATTGGTACTCCTCGAGGTCCGTCAAGCCGTCCCCATCGGTATCGGGATTCGTCATGTTTGACCAATCTGTACTCGGATCGAAGACCCCGTCCTTCACGTACTCCTCTGACCCGTCGGGAACGCCGTCGTTGTCACTGTCAGTGTCGAGGGCATTGATGGCCCCGTCCCCATCGGAATCGACGTTCCAGTCTACTTCCTTCCCGTCCTTCACACCATCGTTGTCGGAGTCAATCGCGTAGGGAAGGGTCCCATAGAGCACCTCAATTCCATCGAGTAGATCATCGTTGTCGGTGTCATGGTCCAGCGGATCCGTCCCGAGATCCACCTCGCGACCGTCGATCAGCCCGTCGGAATCGGTGTCGGGGTTCCAGGGATCCGTATTGGAGACCTGCTGCTCGTACGTATTCGTCAATCCGTCGCCGTCATCATCGCAATCCTGCCAGCAGTTGGGGTTGGTTTCGGGCGCTCCCGGGTATCCCTCCGGGTACCCCGTCACGGGATCAAGGTAGCGGCCGTTTTGGTTGATGTCCTCGGCCCCGTCGCTCGTCCCATCGCCATCCGTGTCCGCACTGTTCGGGTTCGTAACGTTCGTTGGGTCCATGTCAGGAGTGCAGTTCGCCAGCGAACCAGGACAAGCGTTCAGCCCCACTTCGAGGCCGTCCGAAAGGCCATCGCCATCGGTGTCCCAGTTCCCGGGGTCGGTAAACCCGGCAAATTCGTATTCGCGGCCGTCCGTTAGCCCGTCCTCATCAGAGTCCACGCGCAACGGATTGGAATCGTTGTAAGCCGATCCCTGCGCCCAGTCGACCTTCCCGTTCGAGTTGTAATCCTCACCGCGGGCCCGCATGCCGCCCGAGGAGGCATTCACCAGGATCCAGCCATCCACCAGCCCATCACCATCAGTGTCTGCCCTTAGCGGGTCCGTGGTGGTCTTGTTGTCTGCGTCAGCGACGAATGACGGCCCAGTTGCATTCAGGAGTCCCGCGGTTTGCGCCTCGGAGTCATCCAGCGCCTCCACCCACGTGATCCCCAGCTCAGTCCCGTCCTGCACGTTATCCTGGTCTGTATCGTTTCCACTTGCATTGGTGCCGAAAGAACGTTCACCAGGGTAGAGGATCAAGGAGAGATTCCACGAATCGAGGAAGAGACCGTTGGCATCGTCATCGTAGGATGACACGCTTAAACGTAGCGTGTATTGAGCCGCGGAGGGAAACCGGACGTTCCATCGGTAGGAGAAGTTCGTCATGTTCCCCTCGGGGACGGAAGCGAGGCCGATCATCACGGACCAGTTCCGTCCAGCGAAGCTAGCGGACACGTTGGCGTCGAACTCGATGAATAGGCTCTTCGGGGCATGCGATCCGCCTTCGGTTTCATCGAACACGTCCCCGAGTGACAGGATCAACTGGTACAACCCCACATAGGAAGCCTGGACCTGGTACTCGACACTCCCGTTTGGAAGCAATCGGGCCTTCTGCCCATTACTAGCCGATCCGTCGCTTATGGTCGTTACGTTTCCCGAGGAGGCGCTGTAGCTTTCTCCCTCACGCCGGATCGTCTGGGCCGCGCCCCAGAACGAGCTGAAACCATCCCAAACGCCGTCATCATCCGTGTCGGCGTCGGCAGGATCGGTTTCCCCGGGATCGGTGTACCCGTTCTGGTTGGCGTCCTCGTCGCCATCGGGAATCCCGTCGCCATCGCTGTCCGGGTTGTCTATCTGCGTCCCTGCCAAGCCCTCCTCCATTTCGAAGCCGGTCCAACCCCGGAGGCGATCGTTGTCGTAGTCAAGCGGAAAGGCGTCGGCGCCGTCATCGATTCCGTCGGAGTCTGTGTCGGCGCTCAGTGGATCTGTCTCATTGCCGTAAGGTTCGAAGATCCCATCCCGGTCCCAGTCTTCAATTCCGTCGGGAACACCGTCCGCATCAGAATCGTTGTCCGCCGCGCTTACACGCCCGTCTGAGTCCGTGTCGACCCACCACCAGTGAGCCCCGCCCGAGGAAGGCCCTTCCAGCCCATCGATGATGAGATCCCGATCCGAGTCGTTCGATAGCGGGTTCACTCCGCCATGCAGTTCGCGTAGCTTGAATCCCGCCACCGAGAGGTTACTCGTCTCCGCCCCACCCGTGGCCCCTTCCACAAACACCCACAATGTTCCTTGGAGGATTCCGTCATCATCGCCGTCGAGCACGTCCGTGTTGTTGGACCAAACGTAGAGCTTCGCGGTTGGAGCCTGGGGCGAGCCCAAGACCACGAGTGCGCCGTCCTCAAACCTGGCCAGAAGGGTTACTCCCGCGTGATTTGGGAGCGCAGACTGCGTTGCGCCGTTGATGTCAACGATCCGAATGTCGTCGAAATACGCAAGGAAGGGGCCCATCAAGGTGCCGCTTGCGCCAGCGTCGTCATAGGCTACACCGATCCAGTCGATCGTTTTTCCAGCCACCGTAGAGATGTTGTAGCTGTAGGATTCCCATACTCCAAGCAGATTGACATGAAGCGCCGGATGAAGGAAGTTCCCGTGAGCGTCGATGATTCCCAGGTCGCGAGCGTACGTGCCGTCCGTGAACTTCAACTCCAGGCTTATGCGGCCCGAAAGATCGGGTGATTCAAGCACAATGGACTTCCACTGGAGATACGTGTCTGAATGCACCAAGACATCCACGTCGAACACCTGGTAGTAGGCATACGAGTTTCCCGTCCATGTGTCATCGCCCGAAAGGCGGTAGTATCGATTCCCATACGGGTACGTGTCGCCCTCCTGCGAAAGCGAATAGGCAGCGCCGCCGCTGATGCCGGCGATCGGGAACATGGACGTGTCGTCGATCGCTGTGGGCCCCTGTCCAGTCTCAAAGCTCCCCATGACCCATCTCGTCTCCAACGTAGAATTCACCATGGTCGATTGATACCAGTAGACGGACCCGGTCGTCCCGTCGTATGGATTTGGATCTGCGTACACCCAACTGCTACCGTCGACTTGCGTGTAGTTCTTCGACAGCACGGTTCCCTCGGGGACGTTCGTGCGTACCATGATCCGGAGCTCGTCGCCATCCAGGATTCCATCGTCGTCTGTGTCTGCGTCGTAGGGATCCGTTTCGAAATTGTATTCCTGGACGTTCGTCAGATTGTCGGAATCGATGTCGTCCGTGGCGTTGGACGCGCTAAGCGGGTCAAGCATAGAGGGAGATCCCTGGATGTGCTTGTGGCCCTTGTACCGAACCTCCCAGCCATCGTCGATCGTGTCGTTGTCCGAATCCGGGCTCGAGGGATCCGTTTCGCCTCCGAGGCTCTCTCCCGTCGCCCAGTCGTAAGAGAACCCGCCCCCTCCAACGCTGCCGTCACTATCTAGATCCTCGCCTTCCCACGGTTGTCGAATCCCATCAAGGTAGGCATCATCGACCGTGTAGGTACGGTTGACGAGGTCGAACCGATAGCCGTCGATCCATCCGTCCGGGAGGTGGTCGTAGTCGGTGTCCACCCGGCCAACGTCCGTGGGCGTCTCGCCGAAGATCTCGGCCCAATCACTTCGCCCATCGGCGTCCGTGTCAACCCGCAGGGGCGAACTGGAGCGGCCGTCAACGCCGGCAAAGATCTCTTCCCAATCGCTGACGTTGTCGTAATCACTGTCTGGATTGAGCGGGTAGGATCCGTGTTCTGATTCGACGCCGTCATCGACCCCGTCGTCCTCCGCATCGGGGTCGAGCGGATTCAGAATGAAGCGCTGCAGGAGGAAGAAGTCAGCCGAGAGACTCCAGACTCCGCTCGCGTACGGCTGAACGTGGTCCAGGAACCAGATGTAGGTCTCATTGAGGGTCACGTTCAGGATGTAGCTGCCGGCGTCGATGAGGTAGGTGGGCCGCGAAACAACGCTAAAGTTCGTGAGGAGAAGGCCCCCAACCGTGGGATCGTCCCCCGTTTTCGTCTGCATTCCTATGCGTTGATATGGCGGGATAGGAGACTGAGGATCCGAGGCCAGCGCCAGTGTGAAGTTGAACGCCCTTGTGAGGTTCGGAGGAGTGAGCGTTGGCAGATCAACGTACAAACTGAACTTCCCAAAGAGGCCGATCATCCATTCGCCCTCTCGGTCGACTGTTAGGTTGACCGTGAAATACCGCTCCCCGTACGGAGTGCCATCGGCCTTCGATGTAACCATCCGGCCCGCATCGGAGACAAAGCCGAACGACGATGCGGAATCCTCCGCTTGCAGGAGGTCCTTCGTGAAGAACTCCGATACCTCTCGTCCGTCGCTCAGCCCATCGCGGTCGATGTCACGATCCAATGGATCCGAGAGATAGAAAGTCGGACTGGGGTACTCCTCGACGACCGCAATTGTCATGCGGTCCACAAGGATGTAATTGGAGCCATCGCCCAAGAACGGGTCGGCGGAATCTTCCACCAGAAGGCGGAAGGTCGGATTGTCGGACGACAGAGTGAGTTGCGATGTGTTCACCCACCTCCAAGTCGTGTTGACGGTCGATTGGAACTGGTTCGATGTCCCGTTTTCTTCTAACGTCGTCTGGAACGTGCAATCCGTATCCACAAGGCACCTCACACGCAGCCACAGCTCGATCGTCGTATTCGAGGAGAGGCCGAGCCCTCCAAGCCACTCGTCGGCAATCACGGGGTTGTTGGCTTGATGCACCGCGCCCCACGATCCAGATGCGAGAACGTCAGATTGCCGTGCAGTCGATGCGTTGAGATTCTCTACCTCAAACCAGAACACGTGCGGAAACACCTCGAGCCCATCAACGCCGCGGTCTAGGTCCGTGTCCCTTTGTACCGGATCTGTGACGCGTCCGGGCAACGCGGCTGTCCGGTTTCCTTGATCGTCCTTGTACCTGATGAACCCAAACCGGTCCACCAGGATCGCGCCGTGTGGAACGGCGTAGGGGTCTTGCAACTGTGAACGCAGCTTCTGGTATCCCGAGACGTCAAAGGAATCGGTCCAATAGAACCGGTACTCCTCGTCCAGCGTTACATTGGTGTCCGCGAGCGTTGTTCCACTCTGGTCCATTACGATCATCCGGAAGCTCTGGGGCCCGCCGATCGACCTCGCCACGGCGAAGAACTGATAGGAACCTGGCCTCGAAGGGGGGTTCCTGTATTGATCGAGGAAGTTGTTCCCGGCTCCCGACTGACGTTGTAGCGCGAACCCATCCGATGCGTTGTAGTCGGGCACCTCCTGCGAGCTGCCATCGATCCCCCGCCCCTCGGCCTCCATCCACGAGACATCTTCCCAGAGATCCTCATCAACATCGGCAATGCCATCGTAGTCGGCATCCGAGAGGTTGTACAATGTGAATGTACGGTCCTTCCCGATTACGGCATGAACTCGCCCCTCGGTTCCCACTTCAATGAGGTGCGGTGTGTAGAACGAATAGACCCCGTTGTTGTGCTTCTCGTACTCCGTTGCGACGAGGTTGGAGGCCCAACCCTGCGTATCAGTCGTGTTGGTAGACTCCAGGTTGCCGGCCGCATCAACCAACCGAACGGTAATCCCAAAATCCGGAATGCCCGACTTCTTGAGAACGCGCACATCAACAAGGTGTTGAATGCGCAGGTTGACATTCGTCTCACTAATGGTCCAATCCATGTATGGACTTCCGGTGATCGTGACATTGGATCCGTTGATGTAGAGATCGAAGTTGACGTTCGACATGGACACGGAAGTCAGCGTTGCAACGGATCCGTTGATCGCAACAAGGCCGAAGTTGTTTCCATCAAAGACATCGGAATTGAGATCGGCCGTAGAAGCGTCCAGATGAACGCCTCGGTAGTTCGTGTAGAAGGAATTCTGGCTCATGCCGATGATCGCGCCTCCCTCGGCCCATACCCCCGCAACGTCCAGCTCTTCGAAGGTGTTATCCTGCATGGGGGGCGCGTTCAATGTCGATCCACGGAGTATCAACCCGTAGTCCCCGTAGGAGAAGGAATTGTCTGAAATCGCGTAGCCGATCAAGTTGATGGAACCGTTGAGGAAGAGTCCGGTCCCGACGTGGTCGAACACGCAGTTTTGAATGTGCCCGCCAGCCGGAGCGCCTTGGAACTCGAAGACCGTCCTTGAATTCGTGAAAACAGATTGATCCACTGCGAGGGTGGCCCCCGCGTTCACAACAATCCCGCGGGTTCCAACGTGATCAAGGGAGGACTGAAGAACGTTGAAGGTCCCGTTGACAGTACCGTTGTAGTAGATACCGGCGCTCGAGGTCAGGATATCGGAATAGAGGAGGTCAAACATCCCGCCGCTCTCGATCGTGATGTCGGCTGAGCTGTTGAATATCAGTTCGACATTGTTGAGGGTGAGCCACCCGGTTGAGAGGATCGTCAGGTCCCCCTCTTGGACTATCGTTTGGTCGTTGTAGGTCACGACCGTGTCAACGGGGTCGATGGAAGGATCCACGACCAAGGGGAATGCGGAGGACGGAAGGTCGAACAGCGTAGCGTCAAGGACCGGACGAACCAATACCCGGTCTCCATATTGGCGGACCTCGTAAGAGAGAGGTAGCAGACCCCGGGTTGCCTGATCTGCGGGAACCACGATGCCCTTGGGGATCGAGAACTGGGACATGCCGAAGTGATCAAGGACTTCAAGCGCTCCCCCTACTTCGGGCAGAAAGGAGACCGGAAAGCCATCGAGCTGTGCGTCCGGAGTGCTGCCGTCGAGGCGAAGCGAGAATTGAAGCCCGCTGGTTCCGCGAAGCGCCGCTGGCGATTCGAACACAATCTCCTCCTTCAAGCCCGTCAGCGCGACCAGATAGGCAAGGCTGGCTCCTTCTCCGAAAAAGTCCCGATACGTGATCCTGGGCCCGAGAATCTCAACGCGCACTTGGGTCTCGGAAGAAGGACGAGGGTCGACGGATAGAGCAGAATCGGCCCCGTAAACCGTCACCAGGGGCGGATTCGCGGGTAGGTGAAACTCGACAAGGTAGTTCGGAGCTAGCGCGTAGTAGATTCCGGGAGCCTCGTCAATTCCATAGATGCGTTGATCGAAGGGGCTGGTGGGAGTGCCGGCCAGGGCCTGCGGGGGACGGAAGGGCTCGGATGAAGCCTCCATCCCTCCCGAAAGGACGGGGTCTCCAACGGCGGTTCCCATCAGTATAGACACCGCAAGAATGGCACACGCAGCCCAAAGGCCCGGATACTGGTGTCCGCTCCTCCTCAGAAATCTTGCCTTCTTTGCCTTGTCTGTCATTTCCTTCGCTCTCCTCCGGCTGGTTGTGGGGGACATGGCTTCGATGGAGTTGCTAGACCCCAGGAACCGCCCACCTCCCGTCCCGCGGCGCCGTAGAAGACGACCGGGGATTTAGAGCTGATGGCACAGCCGGTCAGGTTGGGATGGGGGGTCACGTGACGCCCCCTCACGACCGTACTTCAAGGGCTTTCCCATGGTGCCATTGAGCGGGCATTCGTGCTCGCTTGTGTTCTCGTTTGGAAGGATTGCGAGGGGGCAGCCCGAGATGAGGACCCTAGCGACGCCAGCCACCGAGGCGGGAGGCGACCAAACATATATGCGGCCGACGCGCGAAGGCGGTCGCCGCCCAAAGGGGAGCGCTTCGATGTTCTCGGGTGCGGCGCCCAGGGCGGGTGGGCTGCTCGGACTCCTCCTCGTACTTGCCGGAACCTCTCTCTCATCCGTTCCCGCGGCTGCGTGGGATACCGCCAACCCTGAGCACAACCTGTGGGCCGCCCCAAACATGAGCCGTATCGTGGACTACGTCTGCCCGTGGAGTTCCATCACCTCCTGGGACCTTGGAACGCAAGGCCGCGGGCGGCTCTGGAACGATTCGTGCAGCGTCTCGTACACCTACTTTGCATTCAACCTAAGCTATCCGACGAATGCCTACGTCGACTCGATCAACATGACGGTTCCGTTTGCCATGAATCCGCAGAACGACTCAAGCCTCGTGACTTGGGCTGTGAGATGGCTGGAGGGTCCCATAGGCTACACCAACGTGAGCTGGATGGAGTGGATGAACATCCTCAACGAGACGCCCAACTGGGACACCTTCGCCAACCGGCAGGGAGAGACGCGTCGGTTCCAAGCCAGCGCGCCATTCGTGGCCGCCTTCCAGCGGGCGGTTGCAAATGGCAACTCCACGTTCTACTTCGCGATGGCTGCCGTGACGCAGACCACGCAGGTCGTTCTCCTGCCCTCGGCCCAAACGAGTCTGGATGTTCTGTTGGACGCTTCACCTCCCGAAACACCCGATTCTGCGCGGGTGCCACCCTATGTCAACCAGTCCACGGTGGACGTGGCCTGGAATCTGACGGTGGATGACGGCGTTGGGGTAGCTGGCTACGAGGCGATTTGGTCCGTGTCGCCGACCTTGACCCCCATCTCCCAATCCTCCGGATGGCTACCCTCGAACTCAACCGCGTGGCAGGCCACGGGGCTCCCGACCAGCGGCTCCGTCTACTTGGCGGTCAGGGCGGTCGACGGGATCGGTTTCGTATCCAACTGGTCAAGCCCGGCGGCCCTCGTGATCGATACCGTTTCGCCGCCAGCGGTCTCGGTTGTCGAGCCGCAGAGGTATTGGCCCAACGCCAGCGTGGTGATCGAGTGGGCGACTGTCGCCGACGATCGAGCGGGCATTGACGGGTATGAGATCCTGCTCTTCGATGGCGCCGGCGGACCGGTCGCTTCCTTCTGGTCAAGCAATGCGAGCATGTCGTCGGCTTCAATTGAGGTTCCAGGCCCCGCGTGGAACGCAAATCTCTCGGTCGTGGTTCTCGCTGTCGACCGGGCCGGGAACCGCTCTCCTCCCGGACCGGCGAAGACGATCCACATCGACACGCAGCCTCCGGAGGATGTGGGGGTTGTGGCGGAGCCTGCCTTCAGCCCGGGCCTTTCGAACGAGGTCGGTTGGGAGGCCGCCACGGACGTCGGGTCGGGGGTCGACGCGTATGAAGCGCAGATCGCGCGGGACGCGTCGTTTTCCATCGTGCTCGATTCTGTCTCGACGCAGAACACGTCAACGGTCTTCACCGGTCTCGAGGACGGGGTGGAGTACTTCTACCGCGTGCGGGCGATCGACCGGATGGGGAACCCGTCGAATTGGACTTCGACCTCAACCACCCAAGATGCGACGCCGCCCATCGCGCCCACGCTTGGCGCGGTACCAGAATGGACCAACGAGACGGGCCTCCACATCACTTGGAATGCCTCCTCCGATGGCCTCTCGGGCGTGGGTGGATACGACCTCTTCGTGAGAGACTCGACCGGTCAGATCCTGGTCAACGCGTCCCTGGCCACGGCTGTCCTTGAAACCACCTTCGTGGGTCTCCCGGAAGCATTGTCCCATGAGGTTTGCGTCCGGGCAATCGACGGAGCGGGCCTATCCTCGACCGATGCATGCCTGCCCTTCGGTGTGGACCTGAGCCCGCCTCAAGGGACGCCGACCGCCCCCTCGGGTGTGGTCCTTGGAGACCTGCCGGGACAGTTGGAGGTTCAGGGCTCCGCCTTTGACGGGCTCTCCGGCGTGGCTTTCGTCGAGGTGCGGGCCGACGATGGTCCCTGGGTTTCCGCGACAGGCGCAACCCTATGGAACGCGATCATCGCACTGGATCTTCCCGCCGATTGCGGCGGCCTTCGCGAGGTGAATGGCACAGTTTGGGTACGCGCGGCGGACAATGCCGGAAACACTCAAGTCGACTTCATCCGGCACAAGTTAAGCCGCCTGGCTCTGCCTTCCGCCTGACCTTCAGCCCACCGGTAACGTAATGAACCTTCTCCCGCCCTTCTTCCTCGGGGCACGCCGTCCGCGTGCCCCGGTGGGATGCCA
>Ga0302046_10000869_pt1 | contig 28995 bp, 29 predicted proteins | sample RVTome_11_FD_200261 | JGI IMG/M metagenome (GOLD analysis project Ga0302046, IMG submission 200261) | Soil microbial communities from uranium-contaminated site in the Upper Colorado River Basin, Wyoming, United States - RVT147D111 (version 2) ...
CGGCGGCGGCGCCGATGATGAGCGGCAGCGCCCAGACGTTCACGAGATTGAACTCGAGCCCGGCCAGCTGCATGATCCCGACCGTCCACAGCGTGCCCAGGATCAGGGGCACCATCGCAAGGACGGTTTCCCGGAGCCGGCGGATCATGAGCGCCGCGATGCCGGCGACGAGCACGAACGCGTAGGCCAGGCCGAGGCGGAACGCCCGCTCGACGAGTCGCGTCGCCTCGTAGGCGACGACCGGCTGCCCGGTGACGTCGGGATCGACGGTCCGCAGCTCTTCCACGAAGCGCGCCTGGCTCGGGCGGTCCCAGGGATCGACGCGCGAGTACACCTGGAGCAGCAGGTGCCCGCTCTTGCCGATGAATTTCCGCCGTAGCTCGTCCGGCAGGTCGGCGAGCGTCAGCGGGGCCGGCCGGGCGGCGGTCTGGAGACGGCGCCACTGGTGCGTGAAATCGGTCGCCAGCTGCGTCTGGTACTCCGCGAGCGCGACGTGGACCGCGCCGCGCTCGGGCGCCGTGAGCCGCGCGAGCAGGGCGGACGTCGCGTCGGCGATGAAGCGGATCTCCTCCGGCGGTCCGTGGGCGCCGGCGTGCGCGGTCACGAGGTGCAGTCGGCGCGTCAAGGTCTCGAGCGCCGCGGTGAGCGCGGGCAGATCGAGGGGGCGCAGCGCGCCCGGACGGATGCCGTCGGCCGCGTCCGCCAGCCGCCCGAGGACGGTGAGCTTCTCGGCCTGTCGATCGGGCAACACCGACAGCACGCTCTGGACGTCCGACACGGAGGGCAGGCGCTGGAACGCGGCCTGCCGGGCCTCGAGATCCGCGAGCGACGTCGCCGTCGAGAGCGCGGCGAACACGGAGCGGCCGGCGGCGGCGGCGGCTTTTCGTTCCCAGACGACCGACTCGGTGCCGTCGGCCTGGAGATTCAGCATGTTGTAGTCGAAGCCCACGCGGGGCGCGGCCCACAGCGACGCTCCGGTCACCGCGATCGAGGCGATGACGATGGTCTTCGGGTGGCGCACGAGCCACTCCAGGGCCGGGACGTGACGGCGATGGCGCTCGCTCGTCTCCACCTCCGGCGTCCGCCCTCCGCCCGCGCCACCGGCGATCGGCACGAGCCGGAGGGCCGGCCGCCGGCGATCGATCAGCAGCAAGACCGCCGGAAAGACGGTGAGCATCGACAGGAAGGCGAGGAGGATCGCGGTGCCCGAGATGAATCCGAAATCGCGGATGCCGCGGAACTCGGCGATGGTCAGGATGTAGAAGGTCACGGCGGCGGTGAGCGCCCCGAGCAGCATGCCGGGCCCGCTCCGGGCCGCCGTGCTCTCGAGGGCGCCGGCGAGCGTCCGGCCGAGCACCCGTTCTTCCCGGAAGCGGAAGAGGAAGTAGATGCCGTAGTCGGTGCCGAGGCCGATGACGACCGAGACGAACATCATGGAGAAGATCGTGAGGTGCCCGACGAGCAGCGTCACGAGGCCGAGGGACCAGCCCAGGCTCAGCGCGAGGACGACGAGCATCGCGCACGACGTCACGAGGCGCCGGAAGGCGATCAGCAACAGGCCGAGCGTGAGGACCAGGGCCAGGACGCTCGCGCTGCGGCCGTCTTGCGTGGCCGCGCTCAGCTCGTCGCTGAAGAGGGCGGGCGCCCCGGTGACACCGGCCTCGACCGATGGGAACCGGGGGCGCAGCGTCGCGATCGTGCGGCGGATGGCGACGATCGCCTCGTGCTCCGCCGCGAACGTGCGCGGCGCGTCGACGAGGTCGATCACGACGTAGAGGAGGCGCCGATCGTGCGACAGGAAGTACCCGCCGTCCGGGGCGACGGTGGGGGCGCCGAGGAGATCTTCCCAGGGCGAGCGGTACGGCCGGCCGTCGATCCGGTCCGACATCTGGGTCAGGAGATCTCGCAGGAGCCGGGTGGGCGCCGTGGTCGCGTCGTCCTCGCCGCCGGGGCCGAAGACGCCGGGCAGGAACGTGGCACCGATGTACTGGTTGATGCCGTCGACGAGCCGGTCGAGGGTGGGAGCGGCGGCGAAGTCCGCGAGCAGGTCTTCGTGGCTGGCGACCGTCTGAAGGGTGCGGTGCAGCGTGTCGAGGGGCAGGTAGAGGAGCGCGTGCGCGCCGAAGCGGCCGGCATCGATGCGATAGCTGATGCGCGCCGTCCCGGCGATGCTCTCGCGAAGGGCGCCGGCCAGGTGGACCGCGTAGGCCGTCGAGGTCTCGACCTCCGGGCTCTGCACGACGACGACGATGTCCTCGAGCTGGCCGAAATCCTCCGCGTAGCTCTGGTAGAGCGTGGCGTAGGGCTGGTGGAGCGGGAGGAGGTGGAACTTGGATGTCTCGAGCGTGAGGGAATGCGCCGCGTAGCCGACGCCGCCGGCGGCCGCCACCAGGGCCACCAGGACCGTCAGGGCGGGGCGGGCGCAACAGAACCGCACGACGGCTTGCAGGACCCTGCCGGTGAGCGAGAGCGGCACCACCGGCGATCACCTGGCCGGACTGCTGCTCACCGCGCGGCCTTTCCGGACGGAGCGGCCGCGGGCGACGAGAATTCGAGCTGGTGCGACCTGAGCTTCGCCACCAGAGTCTCGTAGGAGTCGATCCGTATGACCTTGTTGAACTGCGCGCGGTAATTCGAGACGAGGCTGATGCCGTCGAGGCTGAGGTCGTACACCTGCCAGCGGTCGTCCAGCCGGTGCAGCCGGTAGGCGAGCGGCATCTCGCTCCCGTTGCTGAGCGGGATCTTCGTCTGCACGACGGCCTGGTCGCCGGTGACCGTCTCGCCCCCGAAGATCATCCGGGCGCCGCCGTGCTGGTCCACCTTGGCGATGTACGAGTGCCGGATCAAGTCGGTGAAGAGCGCAACGAACTGGCTGCGCTCGGCCGGCGTTCGCGCGGCCCAGTGCTGTCCCAGCGATCGCTTCGCCATCTCGCCGAAGTCGAAGATGGTGCCGGCCGCGGCGAGGATCGCGGTCCTTCGCTGAGGGGCATTCCCGGCCCCCGCCATGTCCGGGTCCCGGAGGATCTTGAACACCCGGTCGACCCCGTCGCGCAGCTGATCGGTGGGCGCCCCTGCCCACGCGGCGGGGACCGAGCACGTCGAGGCGAGGATCAGGATCCCGATGAGGCGCGCGTGATGGTTCGGCATGAGTCGAACACCCCCCTGAGTGAACTGTAGAGGACCACCCGTGCGCGCGACCATTGGACCTTGGCCACACGGCAGGCTCGGGAGGCACGAGAGGGGGACACCGATCCGAATGACCCCAAGGTCCAATTGGGCGGCCGGCCAGGGTCGAGTAGATTCAGGACGGGAGGACCGACGATGAAGCGACTGAGCCTGGTCATCGGGTTCGTGGTCCCGCTCTCGCTGCTCGCGGGTGGATTCGCGCCCGCCGCCGACGACTCGAAGGTGAAGGCCGGGGCGAGTCAGGTCGAGAGCGGCGCCAAGGAGACGGCCGAGGGCATCGGCACGACGGTGTCCGAAGGCGCAAAGTACAGCGGTGAAAAGCTGAAGGAGGCGGGTCGGGCCGCCGAGGGGCCGGCGAAGAGCGCGTGGGGTAGCGCGCGCGATGGCGCCGTCGAGTTCGGGCATGGCGTCAAGAACTTCTTCACGAATCTCTTCTCGAAGTGAGGGACGTCATGACGAAGCGGCTGGTCACATCGGTCATTGCATTGTCGATGCTCACGCTCACGGCGTGCGGGACGCTGACCGGCGCCGCGGTGGGCGCGGGGGGAGGCGCGGCGGTCGGCTACGGCACCGGGTATGGCGCCGGCAAGGGCGCGCTCATCGGCACGGGGGTGGGCGCGGCGGCGGGGGCGATCTACGACATCTACAACATGAAGTAGCGGAGGCGTCAATGCACACGTGGCTCCGGCTGTCGGCGGGACTGGCGATGGGGGGTCTGCTGTGGACGGGAACGGCGCTGGGGCAAGCGCGACCCGGGTGCGATCAACACGGAAGGGTGAAGGCCGTCGAGCGGGTCGGAGGCGAAGTCACCAAGGTCGACATGGCCCGAGGGCGAGTGACGATGCGGGAGGCCGACGGCACGGTTCATGAGTTTCAGGCGTCGAAGGAGACGCTCCAGGACCTCGAGGTGGGCGGCCGCGTCGAGGCGAAGCTCAGAGAGGCGCCCAACTGCTGAACACGTGACCCGCCGACGGTTCCTGGGGCTGGCCACGGCCGCGGCGGCGATCCCACTGTGGGGGCCGCTCCTCTCGGTCCACGCCGACGCCTCCGCCCACCGTGACTTGCGCTTTCGCGCGTTGCGCCACGGGTCGCCGATCGGCGAGCACCGGGTGACCTTCCGGCCCGACGGCAATCGCCTCACCGTCGAGACGCGCGTGGAGATCGTGGTCAAGGTCCTGTTCTTCACCGCCTTCCGGTTCACCCACGAGGCCGAGGAAGTCTGGCAGTCGGATCGCCTGGTGTCGGTCAGGAGCACGACGGACGACAACGGACGACTGCTCCAGGTCTCCGGTCAGGCGGTCGCGGACGGCTTTCGCATCATCGGCGACGACGGGCCGTTCCTCGCCTCCGCGCAGCTGCTGACCTCGAACTCCCTGTGGGACAGCCGGATCCTGCGTGCGAGCCGGTTGATCGACGTCCAGCACGGGGGCGAGATCGGGCTGGTCACGAAGCGGCTCGGCGACGAGCACGTCGACACCCCCCAGGGCCCCGTGCGCGCCAGCCGCCATCACATGATCACGCCCTACCATGCCGGCAGCGTGTTTCACGACCGCGACGGGCGCTGGGTCAAGGGCCTGCTGGAGCTGAAGGGGGAGCTCGTCGAGTATGCGCTCGCAGCATAGGAGCAGCTCGACGACGTGGCTGCGTGCGATCGCCGTCCTCGGCCGGGTCGCGACGCTGGCTGTCATCGGGCTGGCGTGCGCGCCGGTGGCCGGTCGGCCTGACGTGGTGATCGGCACCGCCAGCCCGACCGGGATCTACTACCCGCTCGGTGGTTCGATGTGCCGGCTGTTCAACCTCGACAGATCGCGCCACGGCCTGCGATGCTCGGAAGAGCCGTCGTCAGGCTCGGTCGCGAGTCTCGAATCGCTTCGTCGCGGGCGGCTCGACATCGGCATCGTGCCGTCGGACGTGCTGGCCGACGCCGTGGCGGGCCAGGGGCCGTTCGCCTCGCGCGGGCCCACGGCCGGACTGCGCATCCTGTTCGCCGGTCCCGACGAGATGCTGACGGTCGTGGCGCGGAGGGAACTGGGCATCCGCACGGTGGCGGAGATCCGTGGCGCCCGCATCAGCATCGGGGATCCCGCATCGCGGCAACGAGCCGGCATGGACCGCGTGATGGCCATCCTCGGCCTGGGGCGAGGCGATTTCGCCGGCGTGCACGAGCTCCCGGCCGCCGAGCAGCACCGCGCCTTCTGCGTCGAGGCGCTCGACGTGATCGTCTACTCGGTCGGCCATCCGAACGGCCTCATTCGAGACGTGACGCGCACGTGCCATGGCCGGCTGGTCGACGTGAGCGGGCCGGCGATCGACCGGATGCTGTCCGCGCACCGGGAATACGAGCCCGCGGTGATACCGGGCGGCACGTATCCGGACAATCCCGCCGACGTGCGGACGTTTGGCGTCCGCGCCGTGGTCGTCGCCGGTCCCCGGGTGTCGGACACCATGGCCTACGAGCTCACCCGGGCCGTCTTCGACAACTTCGACGCGTTCCGGCGCCTGCATCCGGCGTTCGAAGCTCTGTCGGTCGCCGACATGGTCCATGTGAGCGGCCGCACGCCCGTCCACGCGGGGGCGCTGCGCTATTATCGCGAGCGCGGGTGGCTGCCGTGATCCAGTGGACCTTGGTCCAATAGCCGATTGGCGACGATCGGAGGGACACTGCGGAGCGGGACGCAGGCGGGCTCGGGCGAACGTCAGGCGGCAGCCGGCGCCGGGCTGAGCCCGTCGAGGTACGTGACGACGCGTCCCCACTGGCACGGCTTCGTGAAGATGACGCCCGCCCCCGCGTCGAGCGCGCGGGTCAGGGCGGGTTGGCTTTCACCGGAGATGACGACGATCGTGATGGGCCGTCGAGCGGCCGCGATGAGCGTGCGGATCAGCACATCGCCCGGGATGTCGGGCAGGCCGAGATCGCTCACCACCACGTCGAAGTGACGGCTGCGGAAGGCCGTCAAGGCTTCCTGACCGGTGCCGGCGCCTGCGACGTCGGCGCCCTCGATCCGGAGCAGCATGGTGAGCACGTCCAGCACGTCGGGCGCGTCTTCGACTACGAGGATCTGTAAGCCTTTGAATCCCATGGAGACACGCCCGGGTAGCGACAGCATGATCGATACCAGCGAGACGACGCCTTGCGCCGCCCCCGGTCCGGCATTATCCTGGCGTATTCGCAGGGTATACTTGCGCCTGTCGCGCGTGAATCCTTTCCGAAAGGAGCACGGCAAATCCAAAAGATTCAACCGAACGACCCCGTGGCCGTGCAGCTCGTCGAAGCGGCCGGTCTGCGGGATTCGTGCGACCTCGACCTGCTGCTCTTCTTCTCGCGGCATCCGCGGGTCGTGCTCAGCAGTGAACAGCTCGCCGCCTACGTCGGCTACGAGCTCGCGCGTGTCGCGCGGGCGCTCGACCTGCTGCTCGAGGCCGGCCTCCTGAAGCGGACGCTCAACCAGGGCGCTCCCGGCCGGATGTACGTCCTCGAAGTCGACCACGTTGAGGAATGGCTGGAACCCCTGCGGCAGATGTGCGAGACGCCGGATGGGCGGAATGCGTTCCGGGCGTTGCTGAGGCAGCGACGGCCGCGGCTGGCGGCCGCCAACGGCGAGCCGGGCAACCGTCGCGGTGCCGGGGCAGGGCCATCGTGACGCCGGAGCAGGAGGCATGAGCATGCCGGAACGAGACCTCGTCAAGACCGGCATCGAGGGGCTGGATGACATCCTGGCCGGCGGTGTCCTGCGCGGCAGCGTCGTGCTGGTCGAGGGCACCGCCGGGACGGGGAAGACGACCCTGGGGGTGGAGTTCATCTACCGGGGGGCGGCCGAGCTCGACGAGCCCGGGGTCATCGTGCTCTTCGAGGTCTCCCCGGACAAGCTCGTCCGTGATGCGGCGCTCTTCGGCTGGGACCTGCCCGCGCTCGAGCGCCAGGGCCGGCTCAAGATCGTCTTCACGACGCGTCAGGTGTTCCAGCAGGAGGTCCAGCAGGCCGACAGCCTCCTCCTCGACGAGGCGGCCGCGATCGGAGCACGCCGCATCTTCGTCGACGGCCTCGTGCCGCGGACCACGGGGGACAGCGACACAAGGCGGAACACGCCCGAGGCGTTTCACCTCCTCGCGGAAGGGCTCCAGCGCGAACGGCTCACGGCGATGCTCGGGGTGGAAGTGGCCGGCTCCGAAGACGCCCGGCTCGGCGCGTCGTTGCCCGAGGAGTTCATCGCCGATACGGTCGTCCAGCTCAGGATCGAATCGATGGAGCGCGCGGTGCAGCGGTCGATCGAGATCGTCAAGGCCCGCGGCCAGGACTACCGGATGGGGCGGCACTCGTTCTCGATCGTGGACGGGAAGGGGATCGAGGTCTACCGCCGGGTCCAGGCGCCCCGTCACCCGTTGCGGGAGGAGGCGGCGGCATTCGACCCGTCGACACGCCTCTCGACCGGCGTCCCCGGGCTCGACGAGCTGATGGGCGGCGGGTTGTTCCTCGGCAGCACCACGCTCGTGGTCGGGATCACCGGCTCCGGGAAAAGCGTCATGGCGCTGCAGTACGTGGCCGAAGGCGCCCGGCGGGGCGAGCGAAGCGTCATGCTCACGCTCGATGAGCCGCGGGCCCAGGTGCTGCGGAACGCCGCCACCATCGGGATCGATCTCGAGCCGGCGATCGAGCAGGGGCTCGTGCAACTCGTCTACGACCGGCCCCAGGAGATCGAGATCGACCGGCACTTCCTGCAGCTCGAGAAGATCGTGAAGGAGTTTCGGCCCCGGCGCGCCGTGATCGACAGCCTGTCGACCTACGGCTCGAGCCTGGGGCCGACCGGCCGGAGCTTTCGCGACTTCTTCCATGCCGTCGTGGCGCTCATGAAGGAGCACCAGGTGACGACGCTCTACAACCACGAGAATCCCGAGCTGCTCGGGATGTCGTCGGTCATGGGCCCCTACGGCGTGAGCTCGCTCGTCGACAACGTGATCCTCCTCAACTGGGTCGAGCTCGCCGACACCTTCAGGCAGTCGCTGACGATCGCGAAGATGCGCGCGAACGCGTTCGACCGGACGACCCGCGAGTGCGAGATCGTGAACGGCAAGGGCATGCGGGTGCTGCCGCGGGAGATCCCGGCCGGCGCCGCGCGCCGGCTCGCGTTCTGGGAGTACTTCAGCCTGGTGGGGCGATCGCCCGAGCGCCATGCCCGGCAGAGCCCGGGGCGCGGGTAGCCGTCGGTGGCCGAGCTGGACGTCACGGTCTTTCAGCTCGATCGAGGCCGAGCGGCCCTGGAGAAGTACGCCATCGTCAACCACCTGACCGTCCAGGTCTATGACGCCGACGGACGCCCGGTGGCGGGCGCCGTGAATCGCACCCCGCTGTTCGACCTCTTCTCACAGGCTCATGGTCCGGGGATGTTCGTCCGATGCGCGCGAGAGTGCCTGAACCGGTCGGATCCGGGCTCGGCGGTCGTCGTCGAGGAGCAGTACGGGCTGGCGGTGATCGGCACCCCGCTCGTGCTCGCCGGCGAGATCGCGGGGGCGGCGGTCGCCGGGTATGCGGTGACCACGCATCTCAGCTACCGCGAGGGCGTGCGACTCGCCCGTGAGTACCGGCTCCCGTTCGACGAGCTGTGGGCGGTGACGCGCAAGGAGCTGCCGCTGCCACACTCCAGGCTGGTGCTGAGCGGCGAGCTGCTGGGGATTCTCGGCAACACGCTGCTGAGCGAACACTACCGCTCCCAGCAGCTCGAGGAGACGTCACTGCGGCTCGCCGAGGCGGCCGAGGCGAAGGACAGGTTCCTGGCGGTGCTCTCCCACGAGCTGCGGACCCCGCTCACCGCGATCCTGGGATACGCCGTGCTCGTCCGCAGCGGGAAGCTCGGCGCCGACGGGACGGCGAACGGGCTCGAGGTGATCGAGCGAAACGCGAGACTACAGACGCAGCTCATCGAGGAGCTGCTCGACGTGTCCCGGATCATCTCGGGGTCGCTCCGGCTCAATGTCACGCCGACCGGGCTGGGGCCGATCATCGAGGCCGCCGCCGCCAACGTCCGTCCGGGGGCTCAGGCGAAGGGGATCCGGCTCGACCTCGCGCTCGATCCCCAGGCGGCGGCGGTGGCCGGCGATCCCGTCCGCCTGCAGCAGATCGTGTCGAACCTGCTCGTCAACGCGGTCAAGTTCACGCCCGCGGGGGGCACGGTCGGGGTGCGGCTGCAGGGGCGGGGACCCGCGGTGCAGGTCGTCGTCCACGACACCGGCACGGGCATCCGTCGAGAGTTCCTGCCCTATGTCTTCGACCGCTTCCGCCAGGCGGACACGACCGAGGCGCGATCACACGGCGGGCTCGGCCTCGGCCTCGCGATCGTGCGCCACCTGGTCCAGCTGCACAACGGCTCCATCGACGCCGAGAGTCCCGGGGAAGGCCAGGGGGCGACCTTCACCGTGAGCCTGCCCGCCCTGGCCGGGGCGGAGGCGCCGGTGCTCGAGCCGGTACCTCCGGCCGCCCGAACGTCCGCCGCCCTCGATGAGCCGCCGACGCTGAGGGGCTTGCGGGTCCTGGTGGTGGATGACGAGCACGATGCCCTCGACCTGTTCACCCGAGCGCTCGAGCAGTACGACGCGCGGGTGACGGCGGTGGCGTCCGCGGGAGCGGCGCTCACGGCGCTCGAACGGTGGAAGCCGCACGTGCTGGTCAGCGACATCGCCATGCCGGAGGAGAGCGGCTACGTCCTCATGCGAAAGATCCGACGCCTCCCGCCCGAGCACGGCGGCACGATCCCCGCCCTGGCGGTGACGGCGTACGCGGGCACGAACGACCTCAAGCTCGCGCTGTCCGCCGGCTTTCAGGCCCACGTCGCCAAGCCCATCGAGCCCGTCGGGCTCGCGCGGGCAGTCGCCGAGCTGGCGCGAGGCATCCGGATATCGTGAGCGGCGATGGGGATGCGAGTTCCGCGGCCGAGCTGTTCGATCTTCTCTGGGAGTCGCTGGCCGACGTTCTAGGCACCGCGGCCACCGCCACCCTCCTGCGTCGCGCGATCAAGCGGGCCTCGTCCCAAACCTCGTGGTCCGAGCCGGTCATCGTGGCCCGCAACGGCCCAGACTACGAATACCGTCTCCCCGAGACATGGAGGCAGCCCGGCAACGAGGAGGCTTTGAGCGCGCTCCGGGTGGTGGCGGCCGAGCTGCGCAGGCTCCTCATCGAACTGACGGGACCTGTCGTGGTCAGGCGGCTCGTACGCCTGGCTTCCTTCCGCAAGCTGGGGATCGACTTCAGCGACGAGGCGCCGCAATGACTGGTCAGGCTGCAACCCTCGAGAGGTTGGGCACGGGAGCCGCCGCGCTGGACGGGATCCTGGGCGGCGGGATTCCCGCCGGGTCGGTGACGGTCATCGCCGGGGAGCCGGGCACGGGCAAGACCGTTTTCACCCTCCAGACGCTCTTCCACCACGCTCGGCAGGGGAGGAAGGTTCTCTACTTCACCACGCTCTCCGAGCCGCCGCTGAAGCTCCTGCGCTACATGCAACTCTTCTCGTTCTTCGACGCGCGCCTGATCGACGACCGTGTCGTCTTCGCCGATCTCGGCTCGACCCTGCGGAGCGGCGGTGTCGAGCAGGCGTTGACGCAGATGCTCCACCGCGTCGAGAGCGAGGAACCCCACCTGGTGGCCATCGACAGCTTCAAGGCCATCCACGACCTCCTGTCGACCCCTGCCCAGCGCCGGGCGTTCGTCTACGACCTCTCCGTCGCGGTGGCGGCGTGGGGCGCCACGACGCTGCTGGTCGGCGAGTACACGCCCGAGGACATCGGTGTCGCCCCCGAGTTCGCGATCGCCGACGGCATTGTCTGTTTGACCACCGAGCGCCACGAGCTGACGACGGCCCGGCAGGTCGAGATCGTGAAGATGCGCGGCGCGAACTACGTCAGCGGGCGTCACTTCTTCGAGATGGGCGGCGATGGGCTCACGTTCTACCCGCGCGTGCGAGGGCCGGAGATGACCGGCGAGCCGCCGGTCGACCTCGCGGATCGGGTCGCCACCGGTGTCGCCGGACTCGACGCATTGCTGGCTGGTGGCCTGCCACGGGCGAGCGCGACGATGATCGAGGGCGGTACCGGGACGGGGAAGACCCTCGTGGGTCTTCACTTCCTGCTCGAGGGCGCCCGCCGGGGGGAGCCGGGCATCCTCTTCACGCTGGAAGAGACGCCCGCGCAGATCCGGGCGGTCGCGAGCACCTTCGGCTGGGAGCTCGCGCCGCTGGAGGCCCAGGGCCGGCTCCTCATCAGCTATACCTCGCCGGTCGAGCTCCTCACCGACCGCTTCCTCGACCTGGCGCGCCGGCAGATCGAAAGGGTCGGCGCACGCTACGCGGTGCTCGACAGCCTCACCAGCATCTCGCTCGGGGTGCCCTCGCAGCGCCGGTTCCGCGAGCTGATCTACGCTCTGACCAAGCACTTCCGCGCCGCCGGTGTCACCCCGCTGATGACCATGGAGGTTGCCGAGCTGCTCGGCACCGCGCAGCTCACCGGTCACGGCGTCTCGTCCACCGCCGACAACCTGATCCTGCTGCGCTACGTCGAGCTGGACGGGCAGCTGGAGCGTGCCGTGTCGGTCCTCAAGGCGCGCGGGACCGGTCACGTCACCGAGCTCCGCCGCTTCCAGATCGACAGCCGCGGGGCGCGCGTCGGCGAGCGGTTCAAGGATCTGCGCGGGGTGCTGACCGGGGTCCCTCAGCCCTTGCGTGCGGTGCGGCGTCCGGCCTCGCCGCGCTCGTCCGCGGCGGAGTCGCGCGGGTGATGACGCCGTTCCCCCCGGACGCCTCCAACCCCGTGGGGTCGGTCGCCCGCACGCTCTACGACATCGCGCAGGGCTTCGACTGGCCTCTCGACCCCGAGCCCCGACTCCGGCGCGCGCTCAGGCTGCTCCGCCGTATCGTGCCGTACGACCGCTGCGGGCTCCTCGACGCGCCGGCCGCCGGCGCGCCACGGCTCCTCGTCGAGCCCGAGGCCGCCGAGGACGAGCGCGAAGTCGTGAGCCGGATCCTGAGCCGCTTCTTGACCCTCCTCACCGGCGAGGCGCACCGGGCGACGTACTGGCGTCCGCCGGATGTCGCGCTCGTCCCGCTCTGGGCCTCGCCCTCGCACCTGGCGGTCCCCCTCGTCGGGCTCGACCGGGTGCTGGGCGTGCTCTTCGTCCGAGGCACCAACGTCTACACGGACGACCATCTGCGACTCCTGTCGGTCGTCGCCGCCCAGATCGCCGCCTATCTCACCATCTGCCGGCTCCGCGACCAGGAGGCGCAGATCGTGACCGAGCACGAGGCGGCTCGGGCGGCCACGGACGCGGAGAGCCGGGCCAAGGACGAGTTCCTGGCGATGCTGGCCCGCGAGCTGGGCAAGCTGCTGACGCCGATCCGGTTCGCCATGCTGACGATCCGGAGCCAGGCCGAGCGCGATCCCGCCGTGCAGCGCGCGAGGGGCGTCGTGGAGCGGCAGCTCGAGTCCCTGAGTCGACTGCTCGACGACCTGCTGGACGTGTCACGCCTGGGGCGCGACAAGGTCGAACTGCGGAAGGAGTCGCTCACGCTGCAGACGATCGTCACCGCGGCTCTCGAGACCACGCTGGGCCTGGCCGACGCTCGCAGACACCGGGTGTCGGTGTCGCTGCCGGAGGAGCCGCTCTCGCTCGAGGCCGATGCCGCCCGGCTCACGCGGGTCGTCGCCAACCTGCTCGGCAACGCCGCAAAATTCACACCGCCCGGCGGCGAGATCTCGGTGAGCGGGTACCGGGAGGGCGGCGAGATCGTGCTGCGCGTGCGCGACACCGGCGTGGGCATCTCGGCCGAGATGTTGCCTCTCGTCTTCGATCTGTGCGCGCGGGTCGATCGGTCCCTGCTCCACGCCGGGGAAGGCCTCGGCGTGGGTCTCACGCTGGCTCGCATCCTGGTCGAGCTCCACGGCGGGCGCATCGACGCTCACAGCGAGGGCCCGGGCCGGGGGAGCGAGTTCGTGGTGCGCCTGCCCATCGGCGCGCCGGCCTGACCGCCTCGCGCGCCTGCCCACGGCGCGTCGTCGTGGCACTACACTTGCGGGCCTTCGTCCTGCAGAATGTCTGCGGCCGGGCACACGGCGGGATTTCTGGAGTTGGAGCGGTTTATCGTGGGTCACCAGGCCTGTGGGAAGCTGACGATCGATGCACCGGCTTGCGACTGCGCAACCGGGTTTCCGATCAGTCTCGTGTGCGAGTGCGGCGACGTGCTGGCGCGCTGGATCACCGTGGACGCGGCGTTCCAGGACGTGATCGATCTCCCCTGGCCAGCGACGGCGAACTGACCCTTCCGTACGGTCCGCCCCTCGTTCTCCAGCCGGGACGGAGACCTCCGTGCCGGCGCCGCGCCCGACGAGGAAAATGACCGAGCGGCGACGATTCAGAGCGGGGTCATCGCCCCCGTCGTGGTTGCGATGCCGCGCCGAGAAGGAGGCCGGCCGCCAGCCGCCCCCGAGCGGACGCCTCGGGCTCGGCGACCGTTGCGCCGGCGACCGCGTCAGGGGATTGCAGGCGCCGGGATGGCTCCGTCCGCATCAGCTCGAGGAGCCGGGCCACGGAAGAGGTTGCGATGATCGAGTTGAACCGCCTCCGATACGCCGACACCAGGCTGGCGCCGTCGAGCACGACGTCGTAGACGGTCCACCGCGAACCGTTCCGGGAGAGCCGGTACTCGATCGTGATCTCCGGGCCTTGCGCCGGCGTGATCCGGGAACGCACCCGCGCGTAGGATCCGGCGACCTCCTCATCCAGGGATGCCACGTCGTCGCCGGTGTGCTGGCGCACGATCGTCACGAAGGACTGCGTGAGCATGGCCCGGAACAGCCCGACGAACTCGCCCCGCTCGCGCGGCGCGAGAGCCTTCCAGTGTGGCCCGAGGATCCGACGGGCCATGTCGTCGACGTCGAAGAGGTGCTCCACCTCGTCCGTGTCGAGGCCCACCCGCGGCGAACGCCGGCTCGCCAGGCCGCGCGACACCGACGATGTCACGACGTCGAGGGGCCTGACCGCGGGGCCGGCCATCAGGGCGGCGGCGTCGTCACCCGGCGGGGTCGTGTCCCTGGAGCCCGGACTCCTGAAGGCCGGACCGGCGACCGAGAGCACGAGCACGAGGATCACGAGGCCGAGTCGCCTGACCATGCTTCAACGCTACGCCGTGGCCCCGCGGTCGGCCATTGGACCTTGGTGAAAGCCGCCGACCTCCCGCGCTCCTCACGCTCAAGCCGAGCGACGTGATGCCAGGCGGTGAGGTGGCGCCGATCCATTCAGGGGCGGCGAGAGACCATCGCGACGCGGGCTCGGCCGCCGGCCGGCGCTCGGGACGATCACGCCCACCGCGTCGGCCAGCCGGACCAGCTCGGCCACCGAGCCGGCCCGCATCTTGTCCATGACCCGCGCGCGGTGCACCTTGATCGTCTTCTCGCCAACACCGAGATCGTAGGCGATCTGCTTGTTCAGCATTCCCGTCACGACGAGGGCGAAGACCTGGGTCTCGCGCACGGTCAGCAGCGTGACGCGCTGCCGGATCTCCGCGATGCAGATCTCGTCGCTCAGATCCTTCGCGTCCTTCGCCACCGCCCGCGCGATCGCGGCCAGGAGCTCCTGCTGATCGACGGGCTTGGTGAGGAGGTCGACCGCCCCGCCCTTCATGACCTTGACGCTCATCGGGACGTCGACGTGACCCGTGACGAACACGATGGACATCCGGCGCCCGGCGGCTGCCAGGGCCTCCTGCAGCTCGATCCCGGTGAGGCCGGGCATCCGCACGTCGAGCACCAGGCAGCAGGGGACCGTGGACGGCGCCCGCGTCAGGAACTCGCGGGCCGACGCGAACGCCTCGACCGTGTACCCGGCCGATGCCAGCAGTCGACCCAGGCTCTTCCGCACGGAAGGGTCATCGTCGACGACGAAGACGAGCGGCGGGACCGCGGTCAGCATTCGTCCTTCCTCCCCACCGGCAGCGTGAAATGGACGGTCGCCCCACCGTGGCCGTTGTTCGCGGCCACCAGCCGGCCGTCGTGCGCGTCCACGATGGTCCGGGCAATGGCCAGGCCCATCCCCAGGCCTTCGGCCTTGGTCGTGTAGAGGGGCTGGAAGATGCGCTCGGTGTCCTTCGCATCGATCCCGGCCCCGGAGTCCTCGATTGCCACCGTGACGGCGGCGGCACCGTCCCTGGCGGTCCGGATGACGAGGCTTCGGGCGCCCGCCCACGGTGGGCGCAGGGCGTCGAGGCCATTCAGCACCAGGTTCAGTACCACCTGCTGCAGCTGCACCCGGTCACCGAGCACGCTCGGCAGACCGGGGGCGAGCTCGAGGCTCATCGACACGTTGCGGATGAGCGCATCGCTCTTCACGAGCCAGGCCACTTCACCGACGATGTCGTTGACGTCGAGCGGCATGAACTCGAGGGCGCCCTTCCGGAGCAGGATGCGCACGCGGTGGATCACGGCAGCGGCCCGCTTGTCGTCCTCGACGATGTCGCTCAGGATCTCCCGCACCTCCTCGAGATCGATGACGTCGGCCGCGAGGAGGCGCTGGGCCGCCTGCGCGTTGCTGAGGATGGCGGTCAGCGGCTGGTTCAGCTCGTGCGCCAACGACGCGGTGAGCTCGCCCATGGCAGACACCCGGCCGATGTGCGTCAGCTCCTGCCGGAGCCGCTGCGTCTCGAGCTCCCCCTGCTTGCGCGACAGCGCATTGGCGAAGACTTCCGCGAGGAGCTGCAGCTGCGGCATCGGCAGCAGCGCGGCCGAGCTCGGGCGCTCGGCGTCACCCGTGCTGAACACGAGGCCCCCCACCACCGTCCCCCCCGCCATGAGAGGCATCGCCACCTGGGGCTTGACGCGGTTGGCGAGATAGCTCCGCCGATCCACGGCGGCCTCGTCCGGAAGCTTCTCGAGCTCGGAAAAGCCGACGACGTCCCCGCGTTGCAGCCGCGCCGTCATCCACGGAAACTCGCCGACGTCCATCCATTCCTCGATCGCCCACGACCGGGCCGGGCCGCCGTCCCGGGAGAACTCGATCAGGCTGCCGCGGGCCACCCCGAGGAAGTCGACCACGCGACGAAGCGCGCGCTGGATCTCTCGACTGAAGTCGCCGGCCGACAGCTGACTGAGCGCGGTCGAGAGGGACGACAGGAGTTGCTCGAAGCGCAGGCGCTCGGCGAGCGAGAGCTCCATCCGTTTCCGTTCCAGGGCACTGGCGAAGGCCTCGCTGAGAAGGCGAAGTCGTTCCACCAGCGAGTCGGGCCAGGCGCGTTCGGTCCGGACCGAGGCGAAGGAGAGTACGCCGAGCATGGGACCGCCGGCGCTCAGGGGGAGGGACACCTTCGAGCGCGTGCCCACGCGCTCGAAGCTGGCGTGATCGGTGGCGGCCTCCGCCGGAAGCTCATCGACCCGGGAGAATCGGACGATGCGCCCGCGCCCCAGCTGTCCGGCCGTCCACGGGAACCGGTCGGCGTCCATGACGTGCGGCGACTCCTCGAGGCCAGGCAGCGCCCACGAGATGCGCACGCCGCGCCCGACCTCCTCGCAGACGTCGACATTGCCGCGGTCCACGCCCAGGAAGGTGACGACCTGCTGCAGCGCGCCCTCGATCGCCGCGTCGATCGCGCCGGCCGGGACGTGAATCAACCCGGCGGAGAGGGTCGAGAGGAGCGTCTCGAACCGCAGGCGCTCCTCCAGCATGAGCTTCTTCCACCGGCGCTCCGTTCGGTGCAGCAGGCTTTGTGGTCCCAACTCAGCGACCCCCGCTCGGTCCAACCCGACCAGGGACCCGGGTGAGAGCTTCATGGCTGACAGGCTTCACGAGATGGGCGACTCCCCGCGAGGATCGAACGCCGCTGTTGTAAACATCACGTCATGGTCGAACTCTACCGGCGCCGACCCGGGCAGTCTGGTCAAAAGTGCTCAGCCGACGGCCGGCGAACGCTGGCGAACGATGGGCCCCGGCAGGGCGGGAACGGGCGGGCTCGCGCTCACGACGTCGGTCGTTCACCGTGAATCACCGGCGGCTCCGCGTGCTCCTGCGCGAACATCTCCCACACGACGAGGAAGAAGGCCGCGATGACCGGCCCGATGACGAAGCCGGAGACGCCGAACACGGCGAGGCCGCCCAGGGTCGCCAGCAGCACGAGGTAATCCGGCATCTGGGTCTCGCGCCCGACGAGGATGGGGCGGAGCACGTTGTCGACCAGCCCGATGACGAGGACGCCGGCCGCGATCAGGACGATCCCCTTCACGATCTCGCCGAGCCCGAGGAGGATGACCGCCGCGGGGGCCCAGACCAGGCTGGGGCCCACCACGGGCAGCACGGACACCATGGCCATGACCGTGCCCCAGAATACGGGGGCCGGCATCCCCAGAGCCCAGAACAGGCCGCCGCCGATGGCGCCTTGCACGATGCCGACCACGAGCGTGCCCTTGATCGTGGCCAGGGAGACCTGGGCGAACTTGGCCAGGAGCTCGCGTTCGCGGACGTCCCCGAGCGGGAGCATGCGAATCATCGTGGCGACCAGCTGGTTGCCGTCGCGGAGGAAGAAGAAGAGGACGTAGAGCATCAGGAAGAAGAGGGCGGTGAATCGGAGCACGTCCTGCCCGAACCCGAGGGCCCTGGACGCGAGGAACTGCGTGATCGCGACCGCGGAGGTCGAGAGCCGCTGCGCCATCCCCTCGAGATCGACGCCGAACCGGTCGAGGTAATCGCTCGCCAGGGGCGTGATCCGCGCCAGGAATCGGAGCGGGGCCTGCAGGTCGATGGCGCCGCTCTTGATCTGCTCGTGGAGCTGGACCGCTTCGCGCGACACCCCCAGGCCCACGAGGCCGAGCGGCACGACGACGAGGCCGAGGATCGTCAGGATCGTGGCCAGGGCCGCCAGGGACCTGTGCCCACGCAGGCCCGCGACGTACCGCCGCTGGAGCGGGAAGAAGACGGTGGCCAGCACCGCGGCCCAGAACACGGGCATCAGGAAGGTTCCGATGAGCGCCAGGAAGGCGAGCGTCGTCAGGGCGACGAGGAGGAGGAAGGAGGCGTTCTGGATCGCCGTACCGCGCGCGGTCAGCGTCGACCCGGTCGGATGAGGCGGTGGCGGGCCAGGCGATCGATCATCGTGTCCGCCCATGCGCCAATCCTACACTCCGCCCCTGGACGATCACGCCCCGATCTCTGGTAGCATGCCCGGAAAGTCCCGGGCGGGAGGTTCCCATGGCGTCAGCCGATCGGATCGCGTACTTCAACGGCCGGTTCGTCCCCGAGCGCGAGGTCCTGGTGCCGTTCCGCGACCGCGGCTTCAAGTACGGCGACGCGGTGTTCGACACCACCCGCACCTTCGGCCACCGCGTCTTCAAGCTGGGCGAGCACGTCGAGCGCCTGTATCGCTCGCTCCGCTACCTGCGCATCGATCCCGGGCTGACGCCCGAGACGATGGTCGAGATCACCAAGGAGGTGGTGCGGCGCAACCTGCCGCTGCTGGAGCCCGACGAGGACTACTGGGTCACCCAGCGGGTCTCGCGCGGCCTCGACGCGGCCGCCCGCGACGTGTGGCCGCAGCCGGGCGCGACCGTCATCGTGGAATGCGTCCCGCTGCCCCTGCGCGAGCGGGCGGCGCTCTATCGCGACGGCATCCGGGTGATGACGCCGTCGGTGCGCCGGACGCCGCCGGCCGCCCTGTCGCCTCGCGTGAAGACGCACAACTACCTCAATCTGATCGTGGCCGACCTCGAGGTCCGCGCGCAGGATCCCGGCGCGTGGGCCGTCCTGCTCGACACCGCCGGAAACCTGGCCGAGGGGCTCGGCAGCAACATCTTCCTGGTCCACGGGGGAACCCTCACGACGCCCCGCGAGCAGGCCGTGCTGTCCGGGGTCAGCCGCGAGACGGTGATCGATCTGGCCCGCGAGGCGGGGATGACGGTCGTCGAGAAGGACCTCGACCTCTACGACGCCTACAACGCCGAGGAGGCGTTCCTCACCTCGACCAGCCTCTGCATCTGCCCTGTCGCCAGCGTCAACGGCGCCCCGATCGGCGCCACCGTGCCGGGGCCGGTGACGCGCCGGCTCACCGAGGCGTACAGCCGCCTCGTCGACTTCGACTTCGTCGGCCAGTACCTCAAGCGGCTCGGCTGACCGCCCGGGGCGGGCCGTGAGACGTCCGACCAATTCGGAGGTTGACGATGTGGCCTCATGAGGCTACGTTAACCACATGCGAAAGGTCGGGCTGCGGCAGCTGAAGAACCGGTTGAGCCACTACGTGCGCCAGGTGCGCGCGGGGCACGAGATTCAAGTCACCGACCGCGGGGAGGTCGTCGCCGAGCTGGTGCCGCCTCGCCGGGGAGCGGCTGCCACTGGTCGAGAAGGCCTCGCCGAGCTGGCGCGACGTGGGCTCGTCACCCTCGGCCTTTCCAACGATCCGAAGGTCTATCGGCGCATGCCGAGGCTGCTCGAGCCCGGAGAGCTCCAGCGACTCATCGACGAGGAGCGGGGCGAGCGCTGAACCTCTACGCCGAGTCCAGCGCGGTCCTCGGCTGGCTGCTCGGCGAAGCGAGGGCGGACCTCGTCCGGCAGACCCTCTCCCGCGCGGAAATCGTGCTGGCCTCCGACCTCACGCTGGTCGAATGTGACCGAATCCTGATCAGGCGGCAGGCCGCGGGCATCCTCTCCGGAGCCGACGCCATCCGGCTCCACGGGGACCTGGTCGCGGCGGCGAGGCGCTGGAGCACCATGCGGATCGAGGGAGACGTCGTCGAGCGCGCTCGAAGGCCCTTTCCCGTCGAGCCTGTCCGGACCCTCGACGCGCTCCATCTCTCCAGCGCCCTGGTTGCGAGTGCCCGGATCGCGGACCTCGCCCTCCTCAGCCTGGACGAGAGGGTTCGCACGGCCGGTCGCGCGCTCGGACTCCCCGTCGTCCCGGCCTGATCGAATGAACGGCCCGGCCCGGGAACGCAGCTGGGCCCGACCTCTCCGTCAGCGGGAGTCGCGTCTCGCCTGCTGGCGCCGGCCTCGTGCGCTGATGTGAGCCTGGATCGCCTGCCCGCGCGTCTTCTGGAACTGGCGCCGGGCGACCTTCTCGACCGAGGCCTGCCCGATCGCCTGCCGCTGCGCCCGTCGCCCGGCAGCGCCGGCCGCGGCCGCCGCCTCCCATTTCGCCGCGGTGACGCGCGATGACGCCTTCTTGCTCTTCGAGCTCGTGCTCCTGGGCGCAACCTTCCTGGCTTTCATGGCGCCGATTCTATCAGCCGCTCTACCATCCTGGCGCCGCCGGGTACGCTTGGCAGGTATGGGTGAGGCGTGGCGGCTGCTGCGGGACACCGGGCGCGACTGGTACGAGGACCGGGCGCAGCGGCTCGGTGCCGCGCTGGCGTTCTATACCCTGTTCGCGCTCGCGCCCGGCCTCGTCATCCTCATCCCGCTCACCGGCGTCGTTCTCGGCCCTCAAGCCGCGCAGGGGCACATCGTCGAGCAGATAGAGTTCCTGATCGGCCGGCCGGGCGCGGAAGCCATCGAGGCCACGATCGTGAGCGCCCGCGAGGAGGGAGCCGGGGTGACCGTCCTCGCGGTGATCACGCTCGTGTTCGGGCTGTGGTGGGTGTTCGGCGAACTTCAAGATGCGCTGAACACGATCTGGGGCGTGACGTCCCGGCCGGGCCGCGGATTCCTGGTGATCCTCCGGGAGCGGTTCTGGTCCTTCACGCTGGTGGTCGGCATCGGGTTCCTGCTGCTCGTCTCGCTCGCGGTCAGCGCCTGGCTGGCCGCGCTGGGCGGATTCTTCGCCCACTTCCTGCCGGCGCCGGCGGCGGTGCTGGAGGCGGTCAACTTCGTGATCTCGGTCGGCGTCATCACGTTCCTCTTCGGCATGATCTTCAAGCTGCTGCCCGACGTCTTCGTGGCGTGGCGCGACGTGTGGCTGGGCGCAGCCCTGACCTCGCTGCTCTTCACGCTGGGCAAGGTCGTCATCGGTCTCTACCTGGGCCGGACCACGATGGGCTCGGCCTACGGCGCCGCCGGCTCGCTGGTGGTCATCCTGCTCTGGGTCTACTACTCCGCACAGATCCTCTTTTTCGGGGCCGAGTTCACCAAGGTCTGGGCGCGCAGGCGGGGCGCCGGCGCGGTGCCGACCGAGGCGGCGGTACCGCTGACCGAAGAGGCCAGGGCCGAGCAAGGCATGGCGCGTCGCCAGAAGCTCGAGGCGCCGTAGTTCCGCGCGATCAACCTGCCATGACCGTCGTCGGGGCGGTCCATGGCACGACCTCAGGAGCCGGCGTCGGTGGCGACTCCGGGCCGGGGTGCCCGCGTGTCGGCCCCGCCAGGCCCAGCGTCCGTTGCGTGTCGAGCACCGTCGTCTCGACCTGACTGGCTCCGGCCGTGAGCAGGTGCTGGCGATCGGCATCCTTTTCCTCGTGGAGACCCCAACGACCGACCACGATCGTGATCCCCGGACATTGAGAACGCAGGCGCTTGCACAGATGTCGCGCCTGGCTCAAGCCTCCCGGGGCCACCGACCCGATGCAGAGAAGCGCGGGGCGGTGCAGGTCGACCCAGGCGAGCAGTTCGGCCACAGGCATCCCGGTCCTGCTCACCTCCATCCGGTACCGCGCCGGGTCGAGCAGGTGTCGCACCATTTCGAGAGCCAACACATCCGCCTCGTCTCGAGCGGGACACCCTACGATCAGGACCCGGGTGTCGGTGCCGGGGTGGTCCCCAGGGTGCCGCTCCGGGGGGGCGGGCGAGTCGTGGGCGAGAACAACGTCGAGGATCTCCCGGGTCGCCTGTGCCACGAACTGAGCGCCCCCCTCGCTCAACAGACCGCGATCACGGTCCTGCTTGGCATAGTAGAGCGCGGGGAGGAGCACCGTGTCATAGACCGACTCCCGTCCGTCTGTATTCACGTAGGCTTCGACGATGTCGATCGCCTCGTCCTGGTCTCGCGCGAGCAGTCGCTGGTAATAGCGCGCCTTGGCCTCGATGACCGGCCGGTCACCCATGAGCACGACGATGGACCCGAGGGCGGGCAGGTGCTTGCCGAGAACGATGAGGCAGACCGTCAGGGGCGTCGCCATCAGCAGCCCCACTGGTCCCCAAAGCCAGGTCCAGAACGTCAACGCTATCAGGAGCGCGACCTGCGATACCCCGGCACTTTGACCGTACAACCATGGCTCCATCACCGAGCCGGTAATGAGCTCCAGCACGAGGAGCAGCCCGACAACCAGCGCCGGCTGGAGCCACCCAGGGAACACCGCCAGACTGACGGCAAGCGGCAGGAGCACCGCGACGAATGCCCCCAAGTACGGGATGAACCGAAGGGCGGCCGCCAGGGACCCCCAGGTGACGGCGTAGGGGACCCCGATCAGGAACAGGCCGAGTCCGACGGCCACGCCAAAGCTGCCGTTGATGATGGATTGCATGAGCAGGTACCGGCTGATTCGCGCCCCGGCTTCGTCGAGCGCTCTCGTGGTCGCCGTCATCCGCCGATAGCCAATCAGCAGAATCAGCCGATCCCGGAGCTCCCGGCGCTCGAGCAGCATGAAGATCACGAGCACCGTCACGACGCCCGCGCTCGCCAGCGCTTGGAGGAGGTTTGGCAGGTGCGCGAGGATGGACGGGGGTTCCAAGGCGACGGCGACCGGCGTGTCACGCGCCACACCCAGCGTGTCTGTCTTCTGGATCTCGCCGACGACGTCCTCCACAGCTTTCTGAACCTTCTCTACGGAGCCGCCCTTGCTGGCCCCGCGAAGGTCCGCGATTCTGCGGTGGACGTTCAGGCTGTACCGCGGCAGCTCGTCCGCGAGCGTCACCAGCTGGCGAGTGAGCGTCCAGCCGATCCCGCCCAGGATCGAGAGCGCGAGGAGGGCGGTCACGAGGACCGACGGCACCCGACCCAGCCCTCGCTGCTGGAGGGCGCTCACGACGGGACTCAAGAAGAACGCGAGCAGGACGGCCAGCGCCACCGGGATCAGCACGGCCTGCAGCCAATACAAGCCCGCAACGACGAGCGCGATGATCCCCCACCCCTTGTTCATGTCCGTTCCTCCGCCGGCGATGCGCGGTGAGGGCGTCAACTCTTCTTCAGCTCGAGGCGACCCGGGGGCAGGTCAGCAGAGCACGGGCCAGCGGGCCGCTACCTGCGCCAACGAGAGTATCCCCAGCCCCCACCACCGAGGACGAGCACCACCACCAGAACGATCAACAAGATGTCCATATCTCATCACCCCCCACCACGTTCTCCCTCGACTCTGAGGTCGGGCCGGAACGTTGCCTAGTGGACGTTCGTCCAATGTCCGTGGCTTTGCTCTGGCTCGACTTCAAATGGGGGTAGCGTGCCGATCTTCGGCGCAGTGGTGACGAGCGAAGGCCGGGGCACGTGCCGGTCGGCACCGGCACGGCCTCGGCCGCGGTCGGCGTCGATCAGGCGGCCTTGACTTCGATCGTCCTTGGCGTCGCGGCTTGCGGCGCGGGGATCCTCACCTCGAGCATGCCCATCGCGTACTTCGCCTCCACCTGGGCGGCGTTGACGCCCTCGGGAAGGGCGAAATTACGCTGGAACGCGCCGTACGCGACCTCGCGGACGAAATAGTCCTTGCCCGCGGTGTCGTGATCGGCCTTGCGCTCGCCCTGGACGGTGAGGACGTTGTCCATCAACGACACCTTCACGTCCTTCGGATCCACGCCCGGCAGGGCAAGCTGGATGACGTAGGTGCCATCCTCCATCCGCCCCTCGGCGGCGGGAAGCCACGACTGACGCTGAGCGGCCTCGTCCGTGGCACCGCCGAAGAACCGCTCGGACAGGTCGTCGACGTCGTGGTGGAAGTGGAACTGCCGGGTCGGGGACCAGCGAAGCATGGTGTTCATGGTGCTCTCCTCTCGAGATCTCGTGTGTCTGCCTTCGTACCGTCGAGGCTCGTGCTCACCGCGCGGCACCCAGGTACATCGACATGAAGTGCTCGCGCTCCGATTCCAGAGTCTTTCGTCTGTCCCGTTCGAGGGTTGCCTTCACCTGGGGGCCCGAATCGATCAGGCACGCCTCGTAGTACCGCCTGAGCCCTTCCGCGCCACCCGTGGCCAATGCGCTTCCCGCCTGCTCTTTCAGCTTCCAGCCTGGGATCAAGTCCTTACCGCCTTCGTATACATCCAGAACGACCGCCAGCATCGCCGCCCCTCTGTCCACTTCCACCTTCCTCTCGATCGTCGCTGCCGTCACTGACGGCTGCTCGGGTTCCTGCGCCTCGGGGGCGAGGTCCCCCTCAGTTCTGCTCGACCCGCCACGCTCCGCTGGTGGCGAACCGCCTTGGCCTGGCCCTCGACGTTGGCGAGGAACACCGGGTGGTTGTCTCGCCTCAACCCCACTTCGATGAGGGCTCGGAGCACGATCTGGAGGCTCACCGGGAGCTTGAGCGAGGTCGTCGCCTTCCCCGCCAGGACTCGAGCCCGGTCCAGGACGTCCTGCGTGACGACGAGGAGCACCGTCGTCTTGTTCGCGAACATCACCAACCCCCTGCCGATCCCCGGTGACCCCTGTCTGGACACCCTGCCATCCTATGAGCCATATCTCTTATAGCTGATATATAACTTATATAGTGACTCGTCAGGCAAGTCAAGCGTGATCGCGGGACGCTGGTCCGGAACATCCGTCGAGGAGGACTCTGGTGGGACTGATGAGCGGCTGGCGACCGGATCGAGCTGCTGCGGAAGGCCGTCGTTACCTCAACCCACGAGAGGGTTTCGGACCCTGAGCCCCGGGAAGCGACCGAAGTCCCGATCGGCCGTCCAGAGCTCCCGTGCCCCGTGCACCCCCTCCTCGATCAGGGCCCGAACCGTGGTCTTCTCCCTGGTGGCGACCCGCCGGGCCTCATGGAGGATCGCGTCTGAAATCTCTACGGTAGTCTTCATATGGGTGTGTGTAGATGCACTGACACTCAGGTGTCAAGCGTTCTCTCCCAGGCCTGCCGCTGACCGATCACGGGGCTCGCCGGTCGGTGACGGAGGCCACCGTGTGCGCGAGCTCCTCTGGATCGACGGGCTTTGCCAGGTACGCGTCGAAGCCGGCGGCGAGCGCGCGGCTTCGATCCTCGGCGCCACCGCGCCCCGTCACGGCGATGGCGGGTACATGGCCCCCGTGCTCGGCCTCCCACGCGCGCAGCCGGCGGATCAATCCGTACCCGTCGGTGCCCGGCATCATGATGTCGCTGATCAGCACGTCGAGGCGTCTGCGTTCGAACGCGTGGGCGGCCTCTCCTGCCGTTGGCACCGCGCTGACATCGGCGTGACACGCCGCGAGGACCCTCGCCAGCAGATCCCTCGCATCGGGCTCGTCATCGACCACCAGCACACGGAGCCCGTGGAGCCCCGGCAGGCGGCGTCGCTCCGTCGCCACGTCACGGCGCCGCCACTCCGCCGACACCGGCCCGTCGGGAACGACGGGCAGAACGATCGTGAAGGTCGAGCCATGCCCCGGCCCCGGGCTGGTGGCCTGCACGGTGCCCCCGTGCAACTCGGCCAGGTGACGCGCAATCGCTAGTCCCAGACCCAGGCCGCCGTGCGAACGGGTGGTCGAGCTGTCGGCCTGCTTGAAGCGGTCGAACACGTTCGGCAGGAACTCGGGATCGATGCCCGGCCCGGTGTCACGGACGACGATGCGGGCGGCGCCGTGTTCCCGGTCCAGGCGCACGTCGACACGACCACCCGGGGGCGTGAACTTGATGGCGTTCGAGACCACGTTCGAGACGACCTGATGCAAGCGCCCGCGGTCGCCCCAGACGAGCGCCGGCGCCGCATCGAGCCTTCGGCCCACCGCGATGCCCTTGGCCTCTGCGTCCGGGCGTGCGCTTTCCAGCACGGCGTCGATGATCGTGACCAGGTCGACCGGGGCGGCGTCGAGGTGCAGCTTGCCGCTGGTGATCTTGGACACGTCGAGGAGGTCGTTGACGAGCTGGGCCTGCAATCGGATGTTTCGCTCGATCACGGCAACGGCATGGTGGGCCTGGGCTGGCTCCAGGTTCCCGATGCGCAACATCCGGGCCCATCCCAGCATCGCCGTGAGCGGGGTCCGCAGCTCGTGCGAGAGCACGGCCAGGAACTCGTCCTTCGCGCGGTTCGCCGCATCGGCTTCCGCCCGGGCGGCCTCGGCCTCGGCGCGCGACAGCTGTTCACGACGTAAGAGCAGATGCCGCGCCGCCTCGGCCTGCCGGTGGTCGGCAGCAAGCTTGGCGATGATCAGTGAGACGGCCATGAAGACCAGGAACCAGGGCCATTCGGTGTAGATGCCGTCGAAGGCGTACGCCGGTGAGAGGAACACGTAGTCGATGACGAGGGCGCTCACGAGGGTGGCGACCACGGCGGGAGCGAAGCCGGCCAGCCACGCGACCAGCAGGATCGCGGCGACGAATGGCGGGCTTTCGACCGCGGGACTCCGCAGCGGCAGCATCAGGAGCAACGCCAGTGTCGGGGCCGCCACCGCCAGCGCGTAGCGCCCGGCGCGGGTCTGGAGCCAGCGAGCGAGGGAACCACCCATCCATCACACGTAGCGCCCCGACGCCGATACCGTCAAGGGCCAAGTTCGGACGTCCACGGCCGCCGCACGTGCCGGAGTTCTCGCGCCGCTACATCTGTTCGCGAACAGGAAGGGAGAGGAGCTCGAGCAGCCGGTTGAAGAACCCTCTGCCCTGCCACTTCGCGTAGTCGATCTTCCGCGAGTACGTCAGATCGTCGGCGAAGATCTTCTCGAGCTGGCCCGCGACGTCCTTGTCGTACAGGACCGCGTTGAGCTCCTCGTTGAGGGCGAACGACCGCGTGTCCAGGTTGGTGCTGCCGATCGTCGCCCAGATGCCATCGACGGTCATCGTCTTGGCGTGAAGCAGCCCTGCCTGGTACTCGTAGATCTCGACGCCCGCCTCGAGGAGCGGGCCGAACTGCGAGCGGCTGGCATGGCGAACGATGTTGTTGTCGATGGCTCCGGGCAACAGGACGACGACCCGCACGCCGCGGCGGGGCGCCTCCGCGAGCACCCGGGTCATCCGACCGTCGGGGAGGAAGTAGGGATTGGTGATGTAGATCGACCGTCGCGCCGAGGACATGGCGAGCAGGAACATCGTGTACATCGAGAAGGCTCCGCCCTCGGGGGAGCTCCGGACGATCTGAGCGGAGACGGATCCGCGCCCGGGCAGCGGCGGGAAGTACGAGTCGCCGCCGAGGACGTTGCCGGTCGCCTCCAGCCAGTTCTCGACGAACGCGCCCTGAAGCCTCGAGACGATCGGACCCTCGATGCGGACGTCCGTCTCGCGCCAACGACCTTCCGTCCGTCCATCGCCCATCCATTTCGCGCCCACACCCGAGCCGCCCGTGAATCCGAGCTGGCCGTCGACGACGAGCATGCGGCGATGATTGCGTTTGTTGTCCCGGCCGAAGCCAAAGACGCCGAGCAACGTCAAGGGACTCAGCGGCCGGAACGTCGCGACCTCGCACCCCGCCTGTGTCATCGTCTCGCGATAGGCCGGCGGCATCGTGAGGGCCCCGAAGCCATCCAGCAAAATGTGGGCACGGACCCCGGCCCGGCAGCGCTCCGCCAGCGCTTCGGCGATCTCACGGCCGATCGGGGCCTCTTCGTAGAAGTACTGCGCGTAGCTGATCGTCACGCGCGCGGAGCGAATGGCCGCCAGCTGAGCGGGGAAGATCTGATCGCCGTTGAGTAGCAGGGTCGCGCTGTTACCGCCGTGGGCCGTTGACGTGTAGGCCTCGATGGTGGGAAGGAACGAGGGGTCCTCCGCCGCCAGCTTTGGAAGCCCCAAGTGGGACTGCACGCGAGCGCACGCTGCCGATACCAGGCCGAACAAGATGACGCCGACGAGCCACGCCGTGTTCCGTCCGCGGGTCATTCGACCCTCACTGTAACAGCCTGGAGGAAGACCACCTAGTGGACTCCGCGGCCCTGACCCCTTTCCGCCCGCTGCCCCTCCGTCACCACGCTCCGCTTCCTCATGGCTCTCCTCGATTCTCACGCGTTTCGGATAGACCAAGGTCCAATAGTCGGCTCGGAATGCGAAGACTAGATTATGAGCCATGGCCTACAAGCTGCCGCCCCTGCGATTCGGATACGACGCCCTGGAGCCGTTCATCGATGCCGAGACGATGGAGCTCCATCACGACAAGCATCATCACGCGTACGTCGAGAACCTGAACGCCGCGCTGGCGCCCTATCCCCATCTCGCGGATCTCGGCATCGACCATCTGCTGGGCCGCCTCGCCGAGGTGCCGGAGCCCATCCGAGCGGCTGTGCGCAACCATGGCGGCGGTCATGCCAATCACGCACTGTTCTGGACGATCCTGGCTCCGCACGCGGGCGGCGCGCCGAAGGGGGCGATCGCCGACGCGATCGCCCGAGACTTCGGCTCGTTCGCGCGGTTTCAGGCTCTGTTTGCCGACGCCGCGGCCAAGCACTTCGGCTCGGGGTGGGCGTTTCTCGTCGTCGATCCGTCGACGCACCGACTCGAGATCCGATCACTGCCCAACCAGGACAGCGTCGTGTCGGAGGGGACGCCCGCGCTGCTCTGCTGCGATGTCTGGGAGCACGCGTACTACTTGAAGTACAGGAACCGTCGTCCGGATTATCTCGCCGCCTGGTGGAGCGTCGTCGCATGGGACGTCGTCGACGAGCGGCTCCGCGACGTCATGGCCGGGACGTCCCCGCGGTAGTCCGCCGCTCTCTTCCCGGGCGATCACGCTCGCGCTTCCTCCTCCGCCGCGGTCAGGATCACCGTCGACGCGATCGGGATCTTTCGTTGAAGCCCGGCGACGGAGGTGACGACCCCCCCCGGGGCACCGTC
>Ga0302046_10000870_pt1 | contig 28990 bp, 19 predicted proteins | sample RVTome_11_FD_200261 | JGI IMG/M metagenome (GOLD analysis project Ga0302046, IMG submission 200261) | Soil microbial communities from uranium-contaminated site in the Upper Colorado River Basin, Wyoming, United States - RVT147D111 (version 2) ...
TCTTCTCCGTGCTCGACCGGACACAGACACCCATGGGCGGGCGCCTCCTGCAACGGTGGGTTCACCGTCCGCTCAAGAAACTCGAATCGATCCAGGCCCGGCTCTCGGCCGTCAAAGAGCTGTTTGAACACGGTGAATCCCGGAAGGAACTTGTAGTCGCGCTGGGAAGCATCGGCGATTTTGAACGGCTTATTGGCCGAATTGCCACCGGCCGCGCAACGCCGCGTGATGTCCGTCAGCTCAGCGAGTACCTCGGCCGGATTCCTGCGCTCGCAAATATTCTGGGTCTGTTCAAGTCCGGCACACTTGCGGATCTTCGCAAGGAGCTTCATCCACTCCCCGATCTCGTGGGAAAGATTGGAAAAGCGCTCAATGACGATGCACCGCTTTCCCTGGCGGATGGAGGGGTGATCCGTAAAGGCTACAACGCTGAACTTGATGAATTGCGCGGTCTCGCATTTAGCGGAAAAGACTGGATTGTGCGGTTGCAGGAACAGGAACGAAAGCGGACCGGAATTTCGTCGTTGAAAGTCGGTTACAATAATGTGTTTGGATATTATATCGAGATCACCAACACGCACAAGGAAAAAGCCCCGCCGGAATACATTCGTAAACAAACGCTTACCAATGCCGAGAGGTACATCACGCCGGATTTGAAGGAATACGAGGAGAAGATCTTGCATGCGGAGGAGCGTATTCTCTCCCTGGAAACGAGGTTGTTTGACCAGTTGCGGCTGGAGATTTCCTCGTTTGCGGAAGACATTCAGACAAATGCGGCGGTCATTGCCGCCCTTGATTGTTACGGAGCTCTGGCTGATGCGGCGTCGGAATACCGATACTGTTGCCCGACTGTTGATAATTCTACCCTCATTGAAATTCGCCAGGGAAGGCATCCGGTGATCGAACGCCTGCTGCCCCCGGGGGAGCAGTACACCCCCAATGACACGATGCTCGATACGGCCGGTCAGCAAATTCTCATTGTTACCGGTCCGAATATGAGCGGCAAATCGAGTTATCTCCGGCAGGTGGGACTCATCACTCTGCTTGCGCAAATGGGGAGTTTTGTTCCTGCTACCTCAGCGAGGATCGGGATCGTCGACAAGATCTATACGCGCGTTGGTGCAAGCGATAACATCACGTCAGGCGAAAGCACATTTCTCGTCGAGATGCACGAGGCAGCGAACATTCTGAACACTGCCACCGCGCGCAGTCTTGTTCTGCTCGACGAGATCGGACGAGGAACCAGCACTTTTGATGGGATCAGCATTGCCTGGGCGCTTACGGAATACCTGCACCAGCGTGTTCAGGCCAGAACGCTCTTTGCGACCCATTACCATGAGCTCAATGAGCTAGCCGAGCTATTTCCGAGAGTCAAGAATTTCAAAGTGGATGTGCGGGAGTACGAAGACAAGGTGATCTTTCTGCATAAGGTCGTGCCGGGGTTTGCCGACCATTCGTACGGGATTCAAGTGGCGGAACTTGCCGGCTTGCCGCTGGAAGTGACGGAACGGGCAAAGACGATCCTGAAGAATCTCGAACAGACCGATCTGAGCATGCAGGGCAACAGGAGAAGTGTGTCAACGGAAGGTCCCTCTAAACTGCAAATGACGCTTTTTGAAGTTGCAGACGACGAGCTGAGAAAAGAAATCAACCAGCTGGATCTGAACTCGATCACGCCTCTTGATGCGCTGCGAAAACTGGCGGAGCTCAAGGAACTGCTGAAGGAGAAGAAACCGTGACACGCGACGAGATCAATACGCTGTTCGATTACGACCGGTGGGCGACCGGTAAACTTCTGGATGTCCTCGCCGGTATTCCCGAGGACGTGTACCGGAAAAACCACGGGAGCAGTCATGGCGGGATTCACGGAACGCTTATTCATCTCATTGGCGCCTGTGATGTGTGGCTGCGCCGGTGGCATGGTGAGACTCCGACCCGTCAATGGAAGGAGGAGGACTTCGAGTCGTTTTCTGTCCTCAGGCAGCAGTGGGATGATTATCAGGCGAAGCTCTCGGGCTTTCTGAAAGACTTGACCGACGAGCGTCTGAATGCACACCTGTACTACAAGGACATGAAGGGGAATCCGTATTCAACGGCTCTTTGGAAGCAAATGCAGCACCTGGTGAACCATGGGAGTTATCATCGGGGGCAGATCGTCACACTCCTTCGTATTCTGGGAATGAAAGCGGCAGCCACAGATTTGATCTACTATTATAAAGAGAAGGAACCAAATGTCTGAGGAAGAGATACAGCTTCGCAAGCACCACCTTCGCCACATTCCAAACCTCCGCGTTCATCCGTCGCTTCTCGGGAACCAATTCGCTTCCGGATGTTCAATGATGAACTGCAATGGTAATTGTTGCAAGCATGGAGTAATGGTGGATGTGAAGGAACGCGACCAGATCCTGGAACATACAGACCTGGTCCTCCGGTATATGGAACCCCGCCAGGAACACGACCCTTCCCGGTGGTTTGAGGAAGAGGAACGCGACCTTGATTTCCCCTCGGGAAAAGCCGTGGGAACACAGGCGCGCGATTACGGATGTGTTTTTCTGGACAGTGCGGGGAGGTGTGTTCTGCAGAAAGCGGCCATGGGCGAGGGGATGTACAAGTTTGCCCTGAAGCCGTTTTATTGTGTCGCGTACCCCGTGACAATCGAGCACGGGGAATTGATCATCGACGATGCCGATTTTGTAAGCCGGACCGCCTGCTGCAGTACTGTGAAGGACTCCTCACTCACCGTATTTGATGTCTGCTCGGAAGAGCTGGAACATGTGCTGGGGAAGGACGGGCTGGATGAGCTCCGGGAGGTATCAGGCCGGCAAAAATAATTATCTTCTTCCTCTTGCAATTCACCCCCTGTTTCAATAGTTTGCCTGCGCTTTTACAAAATCAGACCGATGCTCTGTGAAGGGACGGCCCAAGTAATGGCTTCACCTCCTCCCACTTTACTTGAGGGTTCCAGATGCCTTTCGAGCTTCACGTCGACGACGAGCGGAATCACGTTACCGTTCACGGACGCGGGAATTTCGAGTTTCAGGAAAGTTCAGAAATGATGGTCAGTGTCTCCCGGGATCCGAGGTATGTCCCGGGAATGACGCTGCACATCGATTTGCGTGACATGGAGTTTGTTCCCACCCCCGACGAAACCTGGCGACTCGCACTTGTGTTTCGCAGCCTCAAAAAAAGCCTGACCGGAAAAATTGCGATTTCCGTTTCCAATCCCCTGCATTACGGCCTTGCCCGCATTGTCTCCACCTACGCGGGTATAGGCGGAATCCGCATCAAGCCTTTTATGGTCGCCGAAGAGGCGCACCAATGGCTTGACAAGGAAGGGGATGAAGACGGTCAGTGAACGCATTCTGAATTCCACCTACTCCCACAGCCACAGGAGGTATGGTCATGGCTCTATCGTCTCCGAAAACCATCTCGTCGTTTGAGATCGCCCTGCATAATGTCGATCTCGCAGCGAAGAAAATCGGCCTGGACGCCGATATTACCACGCTTATTAAAAATCCGGACCGTGAACTGAAGGTCGAGCTTCCGCTTGTCCGTGATGACGGCACCTTGCACGTGTACACCGGTTTTCGCGTTCAGCACAACAATGTCCGCGGACCCTTTAAGGGCGGAATTCGTTACCATCCCGAAGTCGATCTGGACGAAGTGCGTGCGCTTGCCGCGCTCATGACATGGAAGACAGCCATTGTCGATCTGCCATTTGGGGGAGCGAAGGGCGGAATAACCTGCGACCCGCGAACCCTGTCTGAAAAAGAGCTTGAACAACTGACAAGGAGTTTCACCAAGGGAATCGATCCGATCATCGGACCGAACACGGATATCCCGGCGCCGGATGTCAACACCAACGCTCAGGTGATGTCCTGGTTCCTCGATGAATATTCGCGCCGTCATGGATTTTCTCCCGCGTGCGTTACAGGCAAGCCGGTGGATTTGTTCGGTTCATACGGACGCGAGGAAGCAACAGGGCGCGGCGTGGTGATCACATTCCGGGAAGCAGCCAGAGTCCTCGGGATCGATTTGAAGGCTTCTCGTGTCGCTCTTCAGGGATTCGGCAACGTCGGATCGAATACGGCGAAGATCCTGGCGGGCGGAGGCGGAACAATTGTGGCTGTGAGCGACATGTACGGCGGGATCTACAGCAAGAAGGGAATTGATATCCCTGCCCTTGTGGAACACCTCCGAAAGACGAAAGGCGTGAAGGGATTTCCGGGAACGGAAGCTCTGAGTAACGAGGAACTGCTTGAGTGCGATTGCGATGTCTTGATCCCGGCGGCTTTGGGAGGGCAAATTACAAAGGCGAACGCAGCGCGCGTGAAAGCAAAACTGATTGTTGAGGGGGCCAACGAGCCGCTGACGTATGAGGCAGACGAGATCCTTGAGGCGAAAGGGACACGCGTCGTACCGGATATTCTTGCTAATGCCGGCGGGGTGACCGTGTCGTATTTTGAATGGGCGCAGAATCTTCAGCAATTCCGCTGGGAAGAAGATCGGGTCAATGCGGAACTGGAAAAAATCATGGTGAGGGCATTTGCACAGGTTTGGCAAAAGACTCAGGAGCACAAGGTTCCGATGCGCGTCGGAGCCTATATTGTTGCGATTGAACGTGTGGCCCGGTCTACAGCACTGCGCGGACACTACTAGTGTCGAGTCCCAGAGATCGGTCCTCCGAATCAAAAATCCCGGGGTGTTGGCCTTGATCGAAGAACCGGCTGTGGATTGCCCGCACCGTATCCGATATCTTCTTTTCGTCGATAACGAACGTCAGGTTAATGTCCGAGCCGCCGTGAGAAATCATCTCAGCATTGACCCCGGCCTCATCAAGGGCCGAGAACACCCTGGCGGCAATCCCCTTCGTGTGCTTCATCTTCTCGCCGACGACGCAGACGACAACTTTTCCAGACTCGAAGCTCACATCGGAGAATTCGCTGAGATCCTTGACGATCCGCTCGATGCCCGAGGCAGTGTCAATCGTTATTGAGACGCCCACTTCAGATGTCGTCACAACATCGATGCTCTTCTTGTGATTCGCAAAGACCTCAAAAACCCTCGCAAGAAAACCGTAGTTCATGAGCATTCTCGTGCTCTGCACCGTGATGACCGTTATCCCTTCTTTGTAGGCAATCGACTTCATGATGCAATCGTCGGGGTCGGAGGCTGCGTTTCGTATCAGAGTTCCCGCGCCATCCGGACGCAAAGAGTTGAGAACACGGACCGGAATCCCCTTCTCCATAGCTGGCAGGATTGTGCTCGGGTGGAGGACCTGTGCCCCGAAGTACGCCAATTCAGACGCTTCCTGGAACGACATTTCTTTGATCCGTCGAGCCTCGGCCAGGAGAGTCGGATCAGCCGTCAGGATGCCGTCGACATCTGTCCAAATCTGAATTTCTTCGGCGTTCAGGACAGAACCAAAGATAGCTGCCGAATAATCTGATCCGCCGCGGCCAATCGTGGTTGTAAGTCCTTCAGCTGTCGAACCGACGAATCCCTGGGTGACAATCATCTCCCCGTTGTTGAGAAAAGGAAGCCACGTAGTGGCGGCTCTTTCAGCCACGATCGAAGTCAGAGGGACCGCTTGGGTGAATTCATCGTTGGTGATCATGACGCTTCGGGCATCTGCCCATTGGACTCGTAATCGGTGCTCACGGAGAAGGCCGGCAAGAAGTAACGATGACCAACGTTCGCCATAGGCCACACACTGATCGAGGCCGCGCGGAGTGAATCCCCTCAGGATGGAAAGCCCGTCTATGAGATACGCCAGCTCGTCACGATCTGACTGAAGAAGATCGGTCACCTCTTTATTTGTAAACGTGAGCAATGAGTCTGCCATCTCTTTGTGCCGCAGTCCGAGGAGGTCCAACTGGAACAATGCCTCGTCACGATTACCTCCGGCAGCAGTCTCGACCATCGCGATCAGGGAATTCGTTACACCCGCGCCTGCCGAAACGACAATGAGTGGAATATGCCGGCCCTGCCTCCGGATTATGTCGCGGACATTCAGCAGAGATTTTGCATCGCCAACGGATGTCCCGCCAAATTTCATGACAATCATAAATCCCTCCGTTAGAGCACGCTCCCGCCGTTGACATTAATGGTTGTCCCGGTGAGATGGCGGGCAAAATCCGAAGCCAGGAACAGAACTGCTCCAGCCACGTCTTCCGAGGTGGCAATCCTCTTCAGCGGAATATTCTCGACAACCTGACTTCTAAAGTCCTGATCGGCGAATACTCCATCATTCATCTCTGTGTCGACCCATCCAGGAGCGACAGCGTTGACCAGAATATTGTAGGGTGCCAGTTCGGCTGCGATCGATTTTGTGAAGGCCAGGATTCCGCCTTTCGAAGCCGCGTAGTGAGAATGAAATGCTTCTCCCCGTTGCCCGGCCGTTGAGGCTATGGTAATGATCCTCCCTCCGCGTCGTTTCTTGAGGTGGGGAACGACAGCGTTACACATGTTGAATACACCCTTGAGATTGATATCAATCGTTTCATCCCATACGTGTTCCGGGACATTGCCGATTTCCGCATGTGTCCAAATTCCGGCGTTATTGACCAGGATGTCCACCGTGCCAAATTCGACGATCGTACGGTCGATGAGGTTGGTGGCTTCGCGCGGATCGGCAACGTTTCCTTGATGCACGACGACCGTGCGGCCCAGCGAACGGATAGCGTCGGCGGTCTCTCCGGCCCGCTCTTTCTGCCGGAAATAATTGATGACAACGTTTGCTCCTGCCTTCCCGAGCAGCAGCGCCGTAGAGGCTCCAATCCCTCTCGAGGCGCCTGTGATGACTGCGGTTTTGTTTTCAAGCGAAATCATATCGACGACCCTTTCAACAAGAACTGGTGAATTGAATTGTTAAGCTTATCAAACTCGATAAGAAAGGCATCATGTCCGTGTATTGAGTCGATTTCCACGTAAGTTGCCCCGGGAATATGCTCGGAAAGAGCCTGTTGAAAATAAGAGGGATACCGTATGTCCGATGATACTGCGACGATAAGGGCGTGAGGCGAAATCGAGGCAAGAACGTCCCTGACATCACCCCGACCAATCGATATATCGTGCGCGTCCATTGCCCGGGTAAGGAGGAGATAGGTGTTGGCATCAAATCGTTCGGCAAAGATCTCTCCATGATGCCGCAGATAGCTTTCTACCTGGAATAAGTTATCCGGAGTAAACGGATGACCCTCCAACAGGCGATCCCTGCCGAAACGCTCCTCAAATTCTCCGATGCTGCGGTAGGAGATCATGCCGATCATTCTCGCGAGAGCGAGGCCATCGGAAGGCTGCCGGCCATAAAGACCATTATTCCACACAGGGTCGTTCATGATGGCTTTCCGGGCCGCAACATTCAATCCGATGCACCAGGCAGGTTGTTGTGCAGCGGTTGAAATCGGAATAATGGAACTGCAAAATTCCGGGAACATGATTCCCCACTCAAGAACCTGCATTCCCCCCAGCGAACTCCCGCAAACAGTCGCAAGCCGGCGGATTTCCAGTGTGTCGAGAACCGCCTTTTGGACGTTGACGATATCCCGCACGGTGATTTGCGGAAACGTTGTTCCGTAACGCTCCCCTGTGAGAGGATTCGTTGATGTCGGTCCGCTTGTTCCGTAACAACTCCCCAGAATATTCGGACAGACGACATAGTAGTGGTCAGTATCGAATGCCTTCCCGGGACCGATGATTCCATCCCACCAGCCTGCCCTTTTGTCGGAAGGGGAATGATATCCTGCGGCGTGAGCGTTGGCCGTAAGGGCGTGGCAAATGAGAATGGCATTTGTTCCCTCAGTGTTGAGGGTTCCATATGTTTCGTACACAACACTTACCTCAGAGAGTGTTGTTCCGCATTCGAGGAGGAGAGGACGTTCCGGCGAGAACAACCGCAACGATTTGGTTTCAACCGCCTCACGAATTGCCTGGTCGATCATTGTATCTCCGCCGCGGCACGTCTCTTCCGCGTCACATCTTCCGCGTTGAAACGCAGTGCCTGGTCCAGATCTTCCAATAGATCATCGACATCTTCGAGGCCGACCGAAAGCCGTATGACGCGTTCGTTAATTCCCGCCTGTTCCCGTAAATCCGGTTTCATGGAGGCATGGCTCATGGAACAAGGGTGCTCGATCAGAGATTCGACCCCGCCAAGCGATTCAGCGAGTACGAATATTCTGGTTGAGCGGAGGACATGAGCGACCTCTTGGATTCCGCCTTCCACCTCGAACGACACCATGCCGCCGAATCCACGCTGCTGTCGTTTGGCCAGCTCGTGACCGGGATGGTGCGGAAGCCCGGGATAATAGACCTTCCTGACGTTGCGATACCCGTCCAGGAATTTCGCAACCGCCTTGGCATTTCGTTCATGCTCCTTCATACGCGGTACAAGAGTTTTAATTCCGCGAAGGACGAGCCAGCAATCGAAAGGTGAGGCTCCTTGTCCGAGCGCGTTCGACAGAAATTGCAGCCTCTCCGCCAGCGGTTGACTTCCCACGATCACTGCTCCACCGACAACATCACTGTGGCCGTTCAGGTATTTAGTGGTCGAATGAACAATGATGTCGGCCCCCAGCTCAAAAGGGCGTTGGTTAAAGGGTGAGAGGAATGTATTGTCGACGATGGAAAGGGCGTTATGCTGCCGGGCAATGCGCGTGAGAGCCTGGATATCCGTGATATTCAGGAGTGGGTTACTTGGCGTTTCGATCCAAAATCCTCGTGTCGCGGGCCGTACGGCATGCTTGACTGCTTCAAGGTCGCGCATATCGACGTACGTCACTTGAAGCCCGAACAATTCTGCATAGGTGCGTAAAAGGCGTTCTGTCCCGCCGTAACAATCGTTGGTGCAGATCAAATGGTCGCCGGTTTTAAAGAAATGAAGTGCCACGGTAATGGCAGCCATTCCGGTCGCAACAGCTGAGGCCCCCACCCCTCCTTCAAGCGCGGCGAGATTCTGCTCAAGAGCTTTTCGTGTCGGATTGCTGGTGCGAGAGTAGTCGTACCCTTTGGACTGGCCCACATCCTCGAACCGAAATGTCGAAGTGGCGTAGATGGGGGTGATAACGCTGTTGTAGGCGGAGTCCTTGTCGACTCCGGTGTGGATGGTGGCTGTTTGAAGACGCATACGATCCTCCGGTGATTGATGGGGTTATGAAAATACAAAACCTCTTCCGACGATCAGAAGAGGTTACCGGTACGTATCCGTCTTCGTCTCATCGCTCCACGACGCGTCAAACTGACCATGTCGAGGCAGGCATTAGCACCTAACATTCTGCGAGGTTTTTTCCCCGAACAAAGCGGTTCGGGTTCAACAGAACTGGTTGCTACGGCTTCATCGGGCCTGTACCCTCAGCCGTTCTTGATAAGATTCAGCTATGAAAAAGAACTGTGTACAACTTTTCCAATGTAGGCATTCACGGCCAACTTGTCAAGTGGTGCGGCGAAAAAGATGTCGACCTAGACACTACCCGAAAAAGAATAAGAAGGTGCTATCGACATGGAGTCCGTTATTTCAATTTCTGCGTAGCCCCAACTCTTTGATTCTGGTGGAAAAATCAGCTATATTTTACTCCTGAACTCTGCATTCTGTTGGCTGGAATAGGCACAAATTTGTTCCGCTCGATCCAAACTCGCGTCGATTTTGAGATTCTCCTGCTCCTCATCGCAGTCCTCATCAGCGGATTTGGCACCTACGCCGTTTCCTTTGTGAACGACACGCGGGATAACCTCCCGTTTGCTTCAGTGACCAGATACGATCGTTTTGGCCGCGAAGTGTTTCTTCGCGAGGGGGAGGGAATCGTCCACAATGTTCAGGATGAATTGCTTTACGAATCGGAAATTGTGAAAGTAGAGGATAACGCGTGAATCAACGAAGGCTCTATCGTACCATTGAAAGTTTTGCATCGGATCACTTCAAAAGTGACAAGGAGGTTCTGAAGCATGTTTTAAACGAGATCGTCAAAGACGAGAATATCGACATCAAAGGCGGACGAATCTGGCAGTATGAACAGTCCTCGCAGTCGTTCCGGCTTGTCCATCAGATTGGCGTTATCGAGAAACTCGAGCCGGGCTACAAGATCGCGGTTGCAAACTACCCCATTTTTCTCCGATTGGGCGATCAGCGGTCGCTCATCGCGAACGAGACCGATACGTACCTTCGCAAAAAGGGGATCATCAAATACTCGGTCACGGGAGTCGGCGACCGGATTCCCCACCCCAAGGGATCCGTCTACCAATATCTCCTCGCCTTTAATTCCGACGGCCTCGATCAGAGCCTTCTCCCAACCCTCAATATTATCAGTGTTGCGGTTTCGTCGTTGCTTTCCAGGAAGCGGATCGAACAAAAAGCGCGTCTCCTGGCCAAGGACATCGACGAAGCGCGTGAGATTCAGCAGAGCATCCTGCCGCCGCCCGCCCTGAAATTCCACCACTACGATGTGTACGGAATATCGATCCCCGATCGCATTGTGGGTGGTGATTTTTTTGACTATCTGCAGACAGACGGGGAAACTGACCGTCTGCCGATCGTCATCGGCGACGCAGCAAGCAAGGGTCTCCGGGCGGCCTCCCAGGCGCTGTACCTCGTGGGGGGATTGCGCATGGCGGTAAGTTACCACGCAAAGATCACGACGCTCATGTCCCGCCTGAACCAGCTTCTCCATATTGCGTTTTCGGAAGAGCATTTTGTCTCCATGTTCTATGCAGAGCTGTTCCAGGACCGGAATGGATTGGTTCTATATGCCAATGCAGGCCATAACAGCCCGTTTGTCTATCATGCCGCGGACCAGCGCATGGAAGTGCTCGAACCGACGGGTCAGGTGATGGGCCCGTTCCCTGACGGGAAATATGTCGTGGAAAATACCTATCTTCAGCCGGGAGACATTCTCGTCATGTATACGGACGGGATAAGCGAGGCGCGGGAAAGTTCAGGCCAATCCCAATACGGGGAACAACGAATCTCAGAATACATTCAGAAGTTCTCTGCCCGCAGCGCGGAGGAAATCTGCAAGGGGATTCTTGAGGACGCCCAGAAATTTGCCCGCGGCTCGGACGAAACGGACGATAAGACGATTGTCGTTGTAAAACGGAACAAATAATTTGTAACCTTGTACGGAGCATTGTATGACCGAACAAAAAAAGATTGGCGCTGTCATCGGCGTGACCAGCGGCGCATTAACCGTTCTGGTTGATGAATCGATAGGATCGCTCAAAAGAGAAATCGGCGGCAAGGTCTATTATGTAGGCCAGCTCGGGAGCTATGTGCTCATTCCGGTCGGGAAGCAGATCGTCGTCGCCATGGTGGCCGAACTCGAGAAATGCGACGTTGCCATCAACGGCGAGGCGCACCAGAGAGTCCGGCTTGTCGTCACTCTGGTTGGAACCGTCAAAGCAGGGCGGTACGAGAGAGGTGTTTCGGTGCTGCCCCCCATTGACGCGCCCGTGTTTTTCGCGGAAGACCAGGATCTCACCGCAGTGTTCTCAATCTTTCAAAAATTTGGCTACTCCCTGGGCCAGTTATCGATGTTCGAAAAGGAGCGTGCGTTCCTCGATCCGAACCGGTTCTTCAGCAAGCACATTGCCGTGGTGGGGTCCAGCGGATCGGGAAAATCCTGCACAGTGGCCTCCATTCTCCAAAAAGTGGCTCCCTTTCCCGATACGAACATTATCATCATTGACATTCACAATGAATACCATGCTGCCTTTGGTGCGGATGCGAATTACCTTCCAATCGCAGATCTCGAATTGCCGTACTGGCTCATGAACTTTGAAGAGATTCAGGAAATGTTCATTGATGAGCGAGACATGGACGCCTCCAGTCAAATTACCGTTCTCAAAGACCTTATTGTCGCTTCCAAAAAAGGGAAGAACCCCGAGATTGGGGAATATATCACGGTGGATACGCCGGCGTTCTTTGATATCGCGGAAATCCGTGCCCGGATGCAGTTCCTCGATACCGAAAAAGTTACCGGACTTGGAATGGCGGGGGCGAGCAAAGAGGGGCCCTTCTACGGCAAATTCTCCAGGTTCCTCGTTCGCCTTGATAGCAGACTGAACGATGCGCGGTATGAGTTCATGTTCAAGCCCAAGCAGTTCGTCAATACCGGGACATTGAGCGATTTTCTGCAAAAGATTTTCGGGCCCGGCGGCAGCGCGAAAGTGACGATAATGGATATGAGCGGCGTGCCGTTCGATATCGTGAACACGGTTGTGTCACTCCTGGCGCGGGTTACGTTCGATTTCAATTTCTGGAACCCGCACCGCCGTGATTTCCCCGTGCTGCTCGTCTTCGAAGAAGCCCACAACTACCTCCCGTCCACGGGTGAATCGACGAAAGCGGCAAGGCGAACGGTTGAGCGCATCGCGAAAGAGGGCCGCAAGTACGGCGTGAGCTGCATGATTGTGAGCCAGCGTCCGGCAGAGGTTTCCGAGACCATCCTTTCGCAATGTAGTAATTACGTCGTTCTGCGTTTAACAAACCCCGTGGATCAAAACTACGTTCGCAAACTCGTCCCGGACACCTTCGTAGGGCTTGTCGATGTGCTTCCGTCGCTTCGGCAAGGCGAAGCCCTCGTTGTCGGAGATGCCCTTCCCATGCCGTTGAGGGTGCAGATTGACTATCCAAACCCTGAGCCCGAGAGCGGCGATATCAAGTTCTTCGACAAATGGAAGCAGAGCGAGTCCAAAACGTACATTCAGGATGTCGTTCAACGGTGGTGGAAGCAGGAGCGCAAGGGAACGAGCACGGGGGAATGATGGGAGGACGGGGGGGAACCGGGAAGCGTCGCTTTGCGTTTGAGATGCGACACACAGCGGAGGCCGCATGCTGATACGAACCAGGCGTGATATACCACCATCAGAGATCACGCCGGAATCCTTGTACAACAACCGCAGATTGTTCCTCAAAACGGCGGCCCTTGCAGCGGCAGGAACTGCTGCAGGATTGACCATTCCCGGATTCACGCGCGTTGTTCCTCAACAAAACCCATCCTATAAGCGCCCGCCTGCAGGCCCGTTCAGCACAGGCGAAGAGCTCACACCGTATTCGGATATCACGACGTACAACAACTTTTATGAATTTGGGACTGCCAAAGACGATCCGGGGGAAAACGCCGGTACGCTGAAGGTGAAGCCCTGGAAACTCACCGTTGAGGGAGAAGTCAGGAAGCCCGCTTCGTATAACCTTGAGGATTTTCTAAAGCCCTACAAACTTGAGGACCGTGTTTATCGCCTGCGATGTGTGGAGGGTTGGTCCATGGTCATTCCCTGGCTTGGATTTCCCATTGCCGACGTAATCAAAAAGGTGGGACCGACCTCACGCGCGAAGTTCATCGAATTTACGACGCTCTACGACCCGCAACAAATGCCGGGTCAAAAGCGCCCTGTTCTCGACTGGCCATATGTGGAGGGGCTTCGATTGGATGAAGCGATGAACCCGTTGGCAATTTTTGCGGTGGGCCTCTATGGCAAAGAATTGCCAAACCAAAACGGGGCGCCATTTCGCATTGTTGTTCCATGGAAGTACGGGTTCAAGAGCGGCAAGTCCATAGTGAAGATGCGATTCACCGAAAAGGAACCGCGGACAACCTGGAACATTGCCGCCCCGAACGAATACGGCTTTTATTCGAATGTGAACCCGGATGTGGACCATCCCCGATGGAGTCAGAAATTCGAGCGCCGAATTGGCGAGTTCCGCAAACGCCGGACGCTGATGTTCAACGGCTATGCCGATCAGGTCGCGGGGTTGTATGGTGGAATGGATTTGAAGAAGAATTTTTAGGGATGAATTGGCCGGAAGAGTTCAAGTTTCAAGTTCAAGATCTACGGTTCAAGTAAGCCTGGTCAATTCGACATTCGCAATTCGACATTCGAAATTTTCTTCATAACCTTCTTCCCTATCTTGACCGCATCCCAACGCATTCGCTTTGTTCTCAAACCGATCGTCTTCCTTTTGTGCCTTTCTCCGTTTGTAATCCTGGGATGGAATGCGTACAACGGGACGCTGAGCGCCAATCCGATTGATGATATCACGGATGCCACTGGCACCTGGACGCTCCGATTCCTCATGATAACCCTGGCCGTTACACCGCTCCGAAAGCTCACCGGTTGGAACTGGCTGCTTCAGATCCGTCGCATGCTCGGATTGTTTGCTTTCTTTTCCGTTTCCCTTCACTTCTTCACATATATCTATCTGGATCAGTTCTTCCTCTGGGAGGAAATTTTGGCGGACATCCCCAAACGGCCCTTTATTGCAGTGGGATTTACGAGCTTTCTTTTGCTGATACCGCTCGCGGCGACTTCCACGGATCGAATGACGCGATGGCTCGGGGGAAAGACATGGACGAAATTGCATCGACTCGTATACTTCAGCGCGCTCGGCGGGGTCATTCATTATCTCTGGCTTGTCAAAGCCGACACGCAAGCCCCCCTCACGTATGGAGCAATCCTGACCCTGCTCATGGGGATGCGCCTTTGGTACTTCATTAAGCCGCGTTTGAAGCGTTCCGGTCAAACGATGCAGAGTGAAGCTGTGTAGCCTGCCACAACTGTTTGAATCTCCACCATGTCATGGAGAACCTCCGCTGCATTGGGTTATGGAAAATGACCGGAGGCAGGTATCACAGTCCCGTCTTGCTTCATACTCCTTTGTTCTCTATATTCGTCAGAGTTTTCCAATCGACACTTCGCTTCGATCACCAACACCCAGGGGTTGTCATGAAATTCGCCTCAATTGCGATTGTCCTCTTGCTCGTTACCATCACAGGCTGCAGTCCGCTTTCCCTCAAACCGGCCGATTTCGGTTGGCCCGTCGAGAGTGTGCTCAAAGCGGACAGCAAGGGCATGGTTCAGGAGAATCGCTATCAATTGAGTTTCAACATCAGGCCGATGATCTTCGCGGAGACCGGTGATTCGACCAACGCCTCAATAATCGTCCGCGTGATTAGAGATCGCGCCGGCTATTATTTCATCACCGCCCAGGGGTTCAAACACGTCTATGTGTTCGGAACAGGAGACGGTGCTCTCACCCTTGAGTCGAAGATCATGATTTCTGAAACGGGCCTGAATGCCCCCGCATTTAACGCCCGTCCCCCTCATGTGCAATTATTGAACGGCAGCGGCAGACCGGTCCTCCTCTCCAAGAGCGGGATTCAGGAAGGGGGCGAATAATGAAATTTCTGCACTCTGTTACCATCGTTGCCGGCTTGCTCGCTGTCCCGTCCTTGCTTGTTTCGCAGGTTCGATCCGATTATGAAGTCACGCAGGCTTTTGAACGTGAAGCGAACGCCATTTCCAGGGCCGTGACTGATGCGAACACCGTTGTCGAGTGTGTGGACATCGAATCACGTATTACGGAACTGGACAGCACCTACCGGGAATTCAAAGACCTCCTGGACCGCGCCCTGTATCCTGACGGTTTCGAGGGCCGCCTTGCGAAACTCACCGGGCAGATCACGTATGCGAAGGGCAAGATCACGATCATCGAAACGCAGTATGACCGGATCACCGAGCTTGAAACCCAGGTGCGCGAACTAAGTTCTCAGGTACAGCAACTCAGCGGACAAAACACAAAAATGCTTTCAGAAGTCAGGCGGCTGAGCGCTTCGAAACTGACCATCGATTCCCTCAATGCCGTGATTATCAAGCTTCGGCAAGGGTTGCGTGACCGCGATAATCTCATATTCGCTCTGGTCGACAGCCTCTTTCTTCAATATGACAAGGATGTAACCGCGATGTCTGATCAGGAGAAACGGGGAGTTGCGGCAAGGTTGGATCGGCGGAATGTTTTCTCCGGGATCAAGCAATCGATCGATGATAACATCCGTTTCCTCGAATCCACAACACTGTCGGGCAACGATCTGATGAGGATCATGGATGAGCAGGCCGCGTTTGCTTCGAAGTGGAGCGGACTGGGGAAGAAGCTGGCAGATGTGTATGTAGCCGCAAAGTCCAAGCGGGAGACCGAACTTACCACGATCGACACCATGTTGAACCGATGGAAAAGTACACTGGGAAGCCTTTTTTGGAGGTCCCTCAACGATATTTTTGTGAGGAACGAGGTACCCATTGCGGTTTTCTCAACGGCATCGGAGTTCCAGGCGAATATCAACTTGTACCTCGACGAAGAGATCCGGAAGGCAAGAGATGAAAAGGACGGGCAGCGGTACTTCCGCTATCAGGCGTTTGCTGATTCGGTATGGTTCGGCAACGTTGAGCCGAATTGGATCCCTGCGATGGTGAAAAGCGGGGACCTCTCCCAGCCGCAGGTGGAAGAGATCGAAGACAAGGTCGGTGAATGGAAGGACATTGTAAGCCCGCCTCTGACCATGGTCTATGTGATTATCGCCGTCGTCATGCTGGTCGTCGTCCTGTATCTCTACCGAAGATATTCCAAGACTCGCCAGGGATCAGTTGATGCAGGAGGGGAGAAGGCGGGGGGATGAAGAATGGAAATCTACTCCAACAGCTGCCGCAACACATACTGCAGAATCCCGTCGTGCTTGTAGTAGTCAACCTCATTTGGAGTGTCGAGTCTGGCAAGAACAGTAAATGTCTTCCTGGCTCCGTCCTTCGACGTAGCATGGACGGTCATTGACTTTCCCACCTTAAGGTCCCCGGCAATTCCCTGAATGTCATACGTTTCAAATCCCGTCAATCCCAGATTCTTTGCGTTCTGACCCTCCTGAAACTGCAGCGGAAGAACTCCCAATCCGATCAGATTGCTCCGGTGGATCCTCTCGTAACTCTCCGCTATGACCGCTTTGATGCCAAGGAGTCTCGGCCCTTTCGCCGCCCAATCACGCGAAGAACCAGAACCGTATTCCTTTCCCGCCAGGACAATCAAGGGTGTGCCACCCTTCTGAAATCGTTCCGATGCATCGAAAATTGTAACGGGTTGAACGGAAGAAGGATGAATCGTCCATCCGCCCTCGGTTCCGGGTGCCAACATGTTGCGGAGACGTATGTTGGCAAACGTTCCGCGGATCATCACTTCATGGTTTCCCCTCCGTGAACCGTATGAATTGAAATCCCTGGGCTCCACCCCGTGCTTTTGAAAATAACTTCCGGCCGGGCCTTTCGCGGAAATGGAACCCGCAGGGGAAATATGGTCGGTCGTCACGGAATCGCCGAGGAAGGCGAGCACTTTCGCTCCCTTGATGTCGGAAGGTGGAACCGGCGTTCTGGGCATGTCATCAAAGTAGGGCGCTGCCTTGATATACGTGGACGATTTCTCCCAGTGAAACCTATCCCCCTTCGGTACCGGGAGATCACGCCATCGTGGTTCGCCTTCGAACACATTGGCATATTGCCGTTCGAACATCTCGGACTTCACAGCCTTGAGCATGGTGTCGGCAATTTCTTGAGGCGTCGGCCAGATGTCTTTCAGGAAAACGTTCTGCCCCTTGCTGTCTGTTCCGATCGGTTCTTTCTGAAGATCCACGTCCATTGTGCCGACGAGCGCATACGCCACTACAAGCGGGGGAGAGGCCAGATAATTTGCCCGGACGTGGGGGTTGATCCGGCCCTCAAAATTCCTGTTCCCGGAGAGTACCGCCGCCGCGACGATTTCGTGCTCTTCCACAGCTTTCGCAATTGGTTCGGGGATCGGACCGGAATTCCCTATGCATGTCGTACAGCCGTATCCTACCAGGTGAAATCCCAGTTCCTCAAGCGGCTTCGTCAAGCCAGACTCGTTCAGGTAGTCTGTGACCACCTTCGAGCCGGGCGCCAGGCTGGTTTTGACCCACGGTTTTGTTTTCAGCCCGCGCTCAACGGCTTTCTTCGCCAGAAGCCCTGCCGCGATCATGACCGAAGGGTTGGAAGTGTTCGTACAACTCGTGATTGCTGAAATGACCACTGACCCATGACCAATCTTGAAGTGCGCTCCGTTCTTTTTAACCGGGACACATGGAAACACGTCTGTCAGAAACGTGGGCACCACGAGTTCGTCCGCCGGTTTGATGGCGGGACTTTCATCGAACCAGCGTGCTAGCTCGTCCTGGTTGACCGCCGCCATCTTCGGTTTCACCATCTCGGTGAGGCTCTTGCGGAAGGCAGACTTGGAGGCAGAGAGTGGAACGCGGTCCTGGGGGCGCTTAGGGCCGGCCAGACTGGGCTCAACGGATCCAAGGTCCAGTTCCAACGTGTCTGAAAAATCAGGATCGGGCGAACCGGCACTGTGGAACAGCCCCTGCTCTTTGCAGTATGCCTCCACCAGGGGCACGAGGTTTCCTCTGCCGGTGAATTTCAAATACTTCAGCGTTTCCTCGTCGACCGGCGAATATCCCACGGTCGCACCGTATTCCGGGGCCATGTTTCCGATGGTTGCCCGATCTGCCAATCCCAGCGATCCGAATCCCGGGCCGAAAAATTCAACAAACTTCCCGACGACTCCTTTCTTTCGCAGCATCTGAGTCACCGTAAGCACGAGATCGGTTGCCGTTGCACCCGGCTGGAGCTTCCCGGTCATTTTGAAGCCGACGACCTGGGGGATCAGCATCGAAATGGGTTGACCAAGCATGGCAGCCTCGGCCTCGATGCCCCCTACGCCCCAGCCCAGAACACCAAGTCCATTGACCATGGGTGTGTGGGAATCCGTGCCGACGAGTGTGTCAGGATATGCCGTAAGGCCTTCATCTGTTTGACGAGAGAACACGACCTGGGCAAGATATTCGAGGTTTACCTGGTGCACGATCCCCGTATTTGGCGGGACGACGCGGAAGTTTTTGAAAGCCTGCTGTCCCCAGCGAAGAAAAGCATACCGTTCTTTATTGCGTTCAAACTCGATCTCGGCGTTCATCATGAACGCGCGGGGATTCCCAAACTCGTCCACCTGTATCGAGTGATCGATGACGAGATCAACGGGCTGGAGCGGATTGATCTTCTTCGGATCCCCGCCCATGCGCACCATGGCATCCCGCATAACGGCAAGGTCAACAATGCACGGGACTCCCGTGAAATCCTGCAGAAGAACCCGGGCCGGCATGAAGGCGATCTCTTTCTGCGGCGTTGCTTTTGGTTCCCAGCGGACGAGCGCTTCAATATCTTCAGTCCGCACAATTCTCCCGTCCTCCTGTCGGAGAAGGTTCTCGAGGAGTATTTTTAGGGAAAACGGCAGCCGCGCCAGAGAAGTTTTGAGCGTTTCTTCCAGCTTCTGCAGGGAGAACACCGTGTAAGTTGTGCCGCCTGAATTGAGAGTTGTTCTGGTGCCAGGACTGTTGAGGGATTTCATGGTTGCTCCGTTAAGAAATACAATCAACAATATACGAAAAAAAAGAAAAATGTTCGTTACGAGTTTTATCCCTATATTTGTGGCGTACCAGTCATGACGAACAAAAAATCCACTTATTCAGACGGCCGCCGCGGGCTGCGCCTGCTCGAAACTCTGTCACAAGCCATTGTTCGCAAGCAACAAGTGCGGCCGGTCATGCAGAAGCTGGCGGACGGGCTTGTTCGCGAATTCGGGTTTAAAGCAGCTCTCGTGACGCAATACGTGCCCACCCAAAAAGGGTTCACAGTGCTTGGAATTGCTCCAAGGGAAAAGACCCTTGCCGCCGCCACAAAGCTGCTGGGAATTCATCTCGATCGGCTTGTTTTTCCATTCCGCCCCGACAAGAATGACGTTCTTAAGTTACTCCTTAGCCGAAAGGTCTGGATCGGAAACGACCTGTTAGAAATCATCAAACCAATGTTCCCGGCAAAGCCGGCCCGGCTTCTCCAAAAAATGTTCAAGGTGAGGTGCTTCTACAACTCCCCCCTGTTCAGCGGTCATCATCTTGTGGGGACAATGATCATTGGAACAGAAGCAGAGTCATTCACGAAGCACGAAATTGCATTTCTCCGGACATTCACACAACACGCGGCGTTAGCCGTGCACCAGGCGAGCCTGCTTGCGGATAAATCCGCGGTCACGGAGCAATATCGCCTTCTGAGCAAAGTCGACAGTCACATCCTTGAAGAGAAGGAACTGCGGAAGGTTCTGAAAGCAATTGTGGCAAACATTCATCGCGTGATTCCGTGCGACCTCGCCGGCGTCTATATCCACGATCCCGCGCGGAAAACGATGGTTCCCTCTGTTGCCTGGCCCGCAAGCCCGTATGCGCGAAAACTCCGGAATTTTGAGTTCCCCATGGGGACAGGCATTATCGGATCGGTAGCCCGGGACCGTAAGGCCGAGATTGTCAATAATGCGCATGAAGATCCCCGGTCCGTTTATCCAAAGGGGAGCAAACCGCGCCTTGAACATTTGATTTGCCTTCCGCTGATTGCCGGGCGGAATCTGGTGGGAATACTCCATGTCGGACGATTCCACGACGAGCGGTTTCTGGAATCGGACCTCGAGATTGCAAAGCAATTCGGCGAAAAATCAGCCCTGGCCATTGAGAATGCCCAGCTCTTTGCAAAGCAGAAGCAGCGGGAGCTCGGACTGGAAGACTTGCAGCGCAGCGGAACGCGGATCACGGAATTGCTTGATTTGCCGACCGTCTTCGATCGGGTTCTTGCCGAGGCACGACATGTTGTTCCCGCTGCTGACCGCGGTTGCATTTACTTGATCGAGGAAGGTTCGAAGGAACTCGTTCTTGCGGCCTCTGCCGGAACTGACCGTCGGCCATCGGAAGTACGGATCCCGTGGGAGTCGTCCGGCATCGCACGCGTTGCCCGATCAGCCCGAAGTGTCGTTGTTGAGGATGCATCCCCGCTGGTGGAATGGAATCCCGAAGGGGCAAAACAACCGTCGGCTTCCCTTGTGGTTATCCCTCTGCTGTCCAAGAACAAGGCGATGGGGGTTCTCAAGCTGGGAAGCGCTGGCCGGGTGGACGCCTTTACCAGGGATGATGTTGCCAGGCTTGAATTGTTCGCACTGCATGCATCCCTTGCGATCCGCAATGCCCAGCTTCATGCGTCTTTGGAGCAGGAAGTAAAGAAGATCAAACTTCTGCGCGATATTAAGGCGTTGACGCGCAGCGGGTCGTCAACTTCGACATTCTTGCGTCAGGTGTGTCGTCTGATCGTTGAAGCATACGGATATCACCTCACAACCGTTCTGCTGTACGATCCGATCAGACGAGTGCTGAAGCTCGCAGCAGCAAACGGGTCTGAGGCGGCAAACATTCCCAGGGAGTACGAACAACCTGTTCAGAATGGCGTGGTCGGATGGGTCGCACGTACGCGTAAAACCCGTCTTGTGCAAAACGCAGCGCAGGACCGGTACTTCATCAACCCGAACAATCTTTCCACTCAGTCGGAACTCTGTGTTCCCATTCTCGATGCTGGGGGGAATCTCCTGGGAGTCATCAATACGGAAAGCAACCGAATCGGGGCATTCAAGGAAACCGATGTCCAAACTCAATCGGCAGTCGCCTCCGAAATCGCAGGGGCATTTGAGGAGCAGCGGCTCATTACAGCGCTGAGCGATTCGGAAAGAAAATTCCGCCGCCTTTTTGAAGAATCCAAAGATGCGATCTACATCAGCACGATCGAAGGAGTGCTGCTGGACGTCAACCTGGCCGCCGTTGATCTCTTCGGGTACGGCAGCAAAGAGGAACTGATGAAAGTTGATATTCGGAGCGATCTGTATCTCGATCCGACCGATCGCGACGACTTGCTGCTGGAACTTGATGCAAAGGGATTTCTCAAAGATGTGGAGCTTCGGTTAAAGAAAAAAAGCGGTCATCGTCTCCTGGTGCATGCCACGATTACGTCGATTCGGGATTCTGACGGTCAGCCGGTCGCCCTGCAGGGGATCCTCCATGATATCACCAGGCAAAAGGACGATGAGTTGAGGCTTCATGAGTCGGAGGAGAAGTACCGAAGTCTCGTCGAAGATGCTCTCGTCGGTGTTTATATTATTCAGAACGGAAAATTCTCCTTTGTCAATTCGCGTTTTGCAGAAATCTTTGGTTATCGTATTGGCGAAGTAGCAACCAGGCATGTTGAGGATCTTGTCCATCCCGAAGATCGCGGAACTGTCATGGAGAACATCCGGAAACGGATGCAGGGTGAACTGAAGAGCTTGAAATACGGATTCCGCGGAATCCGAAAGGACGGAACGGCGATCGAAGTCGAGGTGTTCGGAACACGCTCCGTCTACCAGAGCGAACCGGCGGTGATTGGAACCATCCTCGATCGAACGCAGGAATACCGGCAACGAACAGAGATCGATGAGTGGAAACGCCGCTACGAATTGATCATTGCTTCATCAGCTCAGATTGTCTACGAGTATAATATTCGCACGGGGGCGATTCTGTGGGGGGGAAGCATCGAGGCGGTTTTGGGGTATAAACTTGCTGATTTGCGCGGGGATATCAAAGAATGGGAAGAATTCATTCATCCGGAAGACCGTGGACGCGCACTCGACGAACTCGATGCCGCTCTTGCCACGACCGGACGGTATGATGCGGAATACCGGTACCGGCGCAAAGACGGTTCTTATGCGTGGATGCACGATCGTGGGTTCGTTGTAAGCGATGGGACGGGATGGGGGCAGATCCTCCTCGGAATGTTGGAGGACGTCACGCAGTCCCGTGTCCTCGAGGAAAAGCTTCATTTCTCAGAGCTCAAGCACCGTCTGCTGTTCGAGCATGCGAATGACGCCGTGCTGGTTTTGAAGGGAGAACTGATCACGGACTGCAATCCGCGTGCGCTTGAAATGTTCGGGAGCGCCAAAGAGGACCTTCTTGCGCAGTGCCTGTATGCGTTTTCGCCTCCGCACCAGGCGGACGGCAAGGAATCGAGGGGCGCATTGCTGGAACATCTGAATGCCGGTCTCGAGGGAAAGCCGCAGAAATTCTCCTGGCGGCATATCCGGCGCGATGGTTCCGGATTCGAGGCCGAACTAAGAGTCAACCGGTTTGAATTGGCGGGGGAAATCCTGCTCCAGGTTCAGATTAGGGACTTTACGGCTGAGGTGGAAGCCCAGGAAGAACTGGCGAGGTCTGAAGAAACATACCGGAGGCTGATCCTTGAGGCGAGCGACCCAATTCTTGTCACCGATGGGAACGGGAGGTTTGTCGAAGTGAATCAGGCCGCCTGTTCGCTGCTTGGCTATTCACGTGATGAACTGCTTAAAGTCTCCACATCGGATCTTTCCGAACTCCCCCGGGAAGAGGCCCTGGCAGCCTACCGGACGTTCTATTCCCACCTCGTGGTGGAAGAGCGCGTGGCGTTACTGGACCAGATCATGAAACGCAAGGATGGGACGGTCTTCCCAGCCGAAATGAGTGCCGTTCTGCTTGGCAATGGCCTGCTCCAGGCTATCATCCGCGATGTTTCTGAAAAGAAGCAGGCGGAAAAAGAACTCGACAAGATCTATACGCTCGCCACGACATTTCATGGACAGGAGCTCTTTGACAAGGCCGCAAAAGCCCTCGCCGAGATGCTTTCCATGAGTTATGTTTCGATTGGCGAGGTCCGCGGCCAGGAGGTGCATTCACTGACATTCTACCGCAAGGGGGATACCGACCACAATGTCGTGCACTCTCTTATTAGTTCTCCATTCGAGAAGGTCTTTTCACAGAAGAATACATGCATTTATCCGGAGAATGTGTCACACCATTACCCGAACGATCCGACACTTCGAAGTTGGAATATCCAGGCCTTTGTCGGTGTCCCCATGTTTGACAGCCGACGGGAGGTCATCGGGATCGTCAGCCTTCTCGATGAGCAACCGCACGAGTTTTCGGATCATGATAAGCGCATCATTTCCGTGATAGCACAGCGCCTTGCGTCGGAACTCGAAATGCTGGCACGGAGGAAGAGGGAAGAACAGCTCTCAGAACAATTGGCGCAGTCGCAGAAAATGGAGAGTCTCGGGACCCTCGCCGGCGGGGTGGCTCATGATTTCAATAACATTTTGGGCGCTGTGATCGGATATACGTCCCTGATCAAGAAACGAATTGCCGCCGATGAGCAGATATCGAGGTATCTTGAGGCAATTGAAAAATCGGCTCAACGCGCGGCGTCCCTGTCGAAGCAGCTGCTGAGCTTCTCTCACAAGGCACACGGTGAGATTAAACCGGTCTCTGTGAACGAGTTGATCCAGGATACGATCCACATCATCGCCAGTTCGTTCCCCAAAGACATTGCCATTGAAACAAATCTCGCTCAATCCCTGCCGCAGGTACTTGGGGACCAAAATCTGCTGGGGCAGGTCGTGATGAACCTTTGCATCAATGCCCGGGATGCTGTCGCGGAACGCTCAGACCGCGGTGAGGGAAAAATCATTATTTCCACGTCACCATTCTCGGCCAATGCGGGATTCATTGACCTTCATCTGTCCGCCGCCCCGGGTGAGTATGTCTGCCTCACCGTCAAGGACAACGGAATCGGCATGGAGCCGGAGGTGCGCTCCAGAATCTTCGAACCGTTTTACACCACGAAGGGGAAAGGAGGCGGAACGGGCCTCGGGCTTTCCATGGTCTATGGAATTGTCAGAAATCACAGCGGGTTTATTGATGTGTACACCGAAGTGAACAAGGGAACTGAGTTCAGGATATTCCTTCCGGCTGCCGCCGACCTTCAGGAAGAAATAACGACAAAGACGGACGAGCTCCTGCGGGGGAATGGGGAAGTTGTGATGATTGTCGAAGATGAACCGATGCTCCGGGATCTCGTAGCCGATGTTTTGAAAGAACAGGGTTATAGGGTTCTGGTAGCCTCGCACGGGAAAGAAGCGTTGGAATTGTTTGATGCTGGGAAGGAAAAGGTCGACCTTGTCATTCTTGACATGATCATGCCGGAGATGGACGGACAGGCGACGTTTCGCGCGCTCCGGAAGCTCAATCCGTTTCTGAAGGTGCTTATTTCAAGCGGATTTTCACAGGATAACAGCGTGCAACGTCTGCTTTCAGACGGGGCAGTGGGTTTTGTCGGAAAGCCGTATCAGACAGAAGATCTCCTTAAAGCTGTGGCAAACCAACTGAGGGACTAACGTGCGCGATATCTCATCCAAAAATCTCACACTTCGCAGAGCCCGGGCGACCGCTATCCTGAAAGCGAGCAAGCGGGCGATCGGATTACTGAAAAAGAACCAACTTCCGAAGAGGGATCCTCTTCCGGTTGCCAAAGTGGCTGCCGTTCAGGCGGCAAAACAAACCAGCATTTTGATCCCATATTGCCACCCTTTGCCGATTGATTTTGTTGATTGTACCTTTACAATCGGCACATCCTCGGTTGTTGTGGAAACCGAGGTAAAGTCGATCTACAAAACGGGCGTTGAAATGGAAGCGTTGAGCGCTGCCTCAGCGGCCGCTCTTACTCTCTATGACATGATGAAAGCGGTGGATGCTTCGATGGAAATTTCTGGAATACGACTCCTCGAAAAAACCGGCGGGAAATCCGATTTCCCGGTGTCCCGGAGAGGAAAAACCCGCAAGGCAGCCGTACTCGTGCTCTCCGATTCGATCTCGAAACGCAGGAATTCCGATGCATCCGGAAGGGTGATGCAGCGCCGGCTCACGGAGGCCGGGTTCAGGGTGGTAGAACGAAAAGTTGTTTCCGACGATTCCCGCGTAATTGAGCGAGCGTTGATACGATACGCAGATTCCCTGGCGTTGGACCTGGTTGTGACCACAGGGGGGACCGGCCTTGGGCCGCGCGACGTGACCCCGGAAGCAACTGTCCGCATCATCAGCCGGGAAGCTCCCGGAATCGGAGAAGCTCTTCGGTCGGCTGGGATCCGAAAGACCCCGTTTTCGATGTTGTCGAGAGGAGTGTCCGGGATCCGCGGAAAGACTCTTATTATCAATCTTCCCGGATCCACCGCCGGCGTGAACGAGGCGTTGGACGTTCTGCTTCCGGTTCTCCACCATGCAATTGAGATAATGAGTGGAGCCGATCACCGCAGAAAGAAGAGTGAGTGACAAGCTCACCAGGGTCTGAATTCCCAGAGGATGATCCAAGCCTTAGACTTTAAACCTCGAACTTTCCCCCAAGTATTGATTACAATCTTTGCTCTTCGTACATTAAGCTCCGACCTGAAAGGAACTCCAACCCGCTTTGCCGAAACGCACCGATATTAAATCCATCCTGATTATTGGCTCGGGTCCGATCGTTATCGGCCAGGCTTGCGAGTTCGATTATTCCGGTACTCAAGCTTGTAAGGTGTTACGAGAAGAAGGGTACCGGATTATTCTTATCAACAGCAACCCCGCGACGATCATGACAGATCCCGATCTCGCTGATGCCACGTACATAGAACCCATTACACCCGAGTTTGTCGAGAAGATCATCGAGCGGGAGCGCCCGGATGTCATTCTGCCCACCATGGGCGGCCAAACCGCGCTGAACACAGTTGTGACTCTCGCGGAGAGCGGAGTCCTGAAACAGTACGGTATAGAACTCATCGGGGCGAAACTTGAAGCCATCAAGATGGCGGAAGACCGCGAACTCTTCCAGGAAGCGATGCAGCGGATTGGTTTGGAGAGCGCGAGCGGGGCATTTGTGCGCTCCATCGATCAGGCAATGGCTGTTGCCGAACAGATCGGCCTCCCCATTATCATCCGGCCCTCTTTTACCCTTGGCGGGACAGGCGGCGGAATTGCCTATAACATGGAAGAGTTCCGCGAGAAGGTGGAACATGGCCTCACCAGCAGCCCGATTCATGAAGTCCTGATCGAGGAATCGGTTATCGGATGGAAAGAGTTCGAACTGGAGGTGATGAGGGATCTTAAGGACAATGTGGTGATCATTTGTTCCATTGAGAACTTCGATCCGATGGGCGTACATACGGGTGATTCGATCACGGTTGCACCCGCGCAAACGTTGACGGACAAGGAATATCAGTCAATGCGCGACGCAGCAAAGAAGATCATCAGGGAGATCGGCGTGGAAACGGGGGGCTCAAACATCCAGTTTGCCGTCAATCCCGATAACGGGAGAATGATCGTCATTGAGATGAATCCGAGAGTATCGAGATCCTCAGCGCTCGCGTCAAAAGCAACCGGCTTCCCGATTGCCAAGATTGCCGCAAAACTCGCGGTTGGGTACACCTTGGACGAAATCCCCAACGATATAACGAAAGAAACACCGGCATCGTTTGAGCCCGCGATCGATTACTGCGTCGTGAAGATTCCGCGCTGGGATTTCGAGAAATTCAAAGGGGTGGACGATTCCCTCGGAGTGCAAATGAAATCCGTCGGTGAGGCGATGGCCATCGGCCGGACGTTCAAAGAAGCGCTCCAGAAAGCCCTGCGATCCCTAGAGCAAGGCCGCCACGGGCTCGGGGCAGACGGTAAGGATGTCGTGGATATACGGATGCTTCCGGAGGGAAAGAAGGCAGAATGGCGCAAGAGAGTGACGGATCGGTTGAAAAAGCCGCGGCCGGACAACATATTCTATATCCGGTACGCCCTCCAGATCGGGATCGGGATCGATGAATTGTTCGATATTACGAAGATCGACCGCTGGTTCCTCCATAATATCAGGCAATTGGTCGATTTTGAAGAAGAACTTACCCGTGTGACACTGTGAATCAGGAACAACGTCATCTCTACCCTCTCCTTCGAGGCCATGAAATCACCCGCCGCCGGTAAGAAATCCCCGCCCGAGCGAGTAACACCCGAGCTTCTCCGGAAGGCGAAAGAGTTGGGGTATTCGGACCGCCAATTGGCTCACCTCTGGGGTACGACGGAGCTTGCCGTGCGCGCTCTTCGCAAGGAATTAGGGATTCTTCCGATTTACAAGACCGTGGACACGTGTGCGGCGGAATTTGACGCTCACACACCGTACCACTATTCGTCCTATGACAGGGAAAACGAATCCATCGCTACCGATCGTAAGAAGGTGATTATCCTTGGCGGCGGACCCAACAGGATCGGGCAGGGGATCGAATTCGACTATTGCTGCGTTCACGGAGTCATGGCGCTGGAAGAGGAGGGGATCGAGTCGATCATGATCAATTGTAATCCGGAGACAGTTTCCACGGATTACGACACGACGGACAAACTGTATTTTGAGCCGCTCACGCTCGAGGATGTTCTGAACATCTGCGATCATGAGAAACCGTACGGTGTCGTCGTCAGCTTCGGAGGACAGACACCTCTCAAAATTGCAAAGGCGCTGGAGCAAAACGGTGTGCGGATTCTCGGAACGTCGCCGGAGGGAATTGACCTTGCAGAGGACCGGGAACGGTTCGGGGCGCTTCTCCGGAAACTGAGGATCCCGCATCCGAAATACGGAACCGCGTATTCCGTGAATAACGCAGTTCTTGTTGCCGAGAATATCGGATATCCCGTCCTTGTGCGCCCTTCATATGTTCTTGGTGGAAGGGCGATGGAAATTTGTTACAACGGCGATGCCGTCCGCGAATACATGAAGAAAGCCGTCGATGTTTCACCCGAGCACCCAGTGCTGATCGACCGGTTTCTCGAAGATGCTTTCGAATTCGATGTGGACGCGGTCTCAGACGGGAAAGATGTTCTGATCGGCGGAGTGATGGAACATATCGAGGAAGCGGGAATTCATTCGGGCGACAGTTCCTGTGTCATTCCACCATACATGATTCCTGATACCAGCCTCGAAGACATCAAGGCCTACACTGTCAAACTTGCCAAAGCGCTCAAGGTGGTCGGATTGATCAATGTTCAATTTGCAAGCAAGGATGGCGTCGTGCAGGTCCTGGAGGTCAATCCGCGGGCATCGAGAACTGTACCGTTCGTCAGCAAGGCCATCGGCATCCCACTGGCAAAAATCGCCGCGAAGGTAATGGTCGGCAGGACCATTGAAGAGCTGGGAATCAAGGACTTTGATTTCCGGCGAATCAAACACATAGCGGTCAAGGAAGCCGTTTTTCCGTTCTCGAAATTTCCGAAGGTTCCGATTTTCCTGGGACCGGAAATGCGCTCGACGGGAGAGGTTATGGGAATCTCGCGTGCCTTTGGAGGAGCCATTGCAAAAGCTCAGATGAGTGCCGGCAATACGCTCCCCACGGAAGGTGTGATGTTCATCAGTGTCAACAACAGCGATAAGAACGAAATAACTCTGAATATCGTCC
>Ga0302046_10000871_pt1 | contig 28978 bp, 19 predicted proteins | sample RVTome_11_FD_200261 | JGI IMG/M metagenome (GOLD analysis project Ga0302046, IMG submission 200261) | Soil microbial communities from uranium-contaminated site in the Upper Colorado River Basin, Wyoming, United States - RVT147D111 (version 2) ...
CGCGATGACTCGTAAACAACACGAATGCCCCGCCGCCGCAAGCCGCGACCAGCGGCCAGACGCGGCTCAGAAAGCGCGCCGTGTAGTCGGGCTCACCGGGCTCCGGCAGGCCATCCGGAACATAGAGACGCGCGTGCGCGCGGTAATCGAAAGGGCTCGGCAGCACCGCCGTGCGCGCGTCGTCGATACCGACGCGATCGAGGAAATGGCCGAAGTCCTCGCCCACGGCCAATGTAGCCGAAGTGAAGATCCAGGTCGCACCGTGAGCGCCGATGCGCTCGCCCAGCTCGCGGCCGGCATCGAGCGGTGTCCAGTGCACGGAGACGCTGCGCTCGGTCGTCTCGAACCAGCGCAGACCGCCGTCGGCGGCGGCAAGCGTCTCGAGGCGCTCGCCGAGCTCCCGACAGCGCTCCCAGGCGCGAAAAAGCCCCGGCGCGGCGTCCCGCCCCGCCTCGAGCACAGTCGCAAGCGCCCTCAACGGCTGCCGCCAGGCGTCCATCGCCGACTTGAGGTCGCTGCCTGCGAGCGCCCACGGCGTGCGTCCCGTGCCCGCCGGCGCGGCCGCACGCGCCTCCGCGGCGGCGCGCGCGAGCGCGACCAGCAGCGGTTCGAGTTGCGCCTGGACGCCCGCGGCGCGGGCTTCGGCGCCGACATCGGCCGCCAGCGAGCCGATCTCGCGGCTGCCGACCGCCAGCCCAAAGAACTGTTGCGCGACCTCGGGCAGCTGGTGGGCTTCGTCGACGATGACCGCGTCCGCGCCCCCCAGCAACTCGCCGAACCCCGCATCCTTGAGCGCGAGGTCGGCAAGCAACAGATGATGGTTGACCACGACCACGTCGGCGTCCTGTGCCTTGCGCCGCGCTTTGACGACGAAGCAGTCGTCGTAGCGCTCGCAGCGCATGCCGAGACAGTTGTCGATCGTCGAGCTGATCCAGGGGCGCAGCGGATCGCCGTCGGCAAGGTCGTGGCGCTCGGTGAGATCGCCGCTCGCGCTGATCCGGGCCCAGGCTTTTACCGCCTCGAGAGTCTCGAGCGTCGCCGGGCTCACGAGCTCGCCCTGAAACGCGAGCTCGGCGCGGTGCCAACAGAGATAGTTGCCGCGGCCCTTGAGCAGCGCCACCGCGAGCGGCCGGCCGACGGCGGCGCCGAGGACGGGCAGATCCCGGTGGTAGAGCTGGTCCTGAAGCGTCTTGGTGCCTGTCGAGATCACCGCCCGCTTGCCGGCCAACAATATCGGCGCCAGATAGGCGAAAGTCTTGCCGATGCCGGTGCCGGCCTCGACCGCGAGATGGCGTCCCTCGCCGAGCGCATCCCAAACGAGCTCCGCCATCGCCGCTTGCGCGTCGCGGTGGCTGAATCCATCCAAATGTTGCGCCAGCAGGCCTTCGCGGCCAAACAGTCCCGAGATATCCGGCATCGCGCAACTATAGCGTGAACGCGCGCGGCGGCGACGCTCGAGTTTCTAGCGGGCTAACGCGGGAGTGGCGTGCTCGGGGTCGGCCCTGGTGCGCGTCGGCTCGCATTGAGCTCCGACAGCGTGAGCGTGCGCAATCCGATCCGCCCTAGGAAGCGCCCGGCGAAGTCGCCCGCCGGCAGTGGCGGGCTGAACACGAAGCCCTGCACCAAGTCGCATCCGGCGGAGCTCAGATAGCGGAGCTGCGCCTCGGTCTCGACGCCTTCGGCGACCACCTGCAGGCGCAACGCGTGCCCCATGGCGATGATCGAATCGACGAGCATCGCGTTCGCCGAGCGGCCCGAGACGTCGCGCACGAAGCTGCGGTCTATCTTGAGCGCCTGCACCGGCATCCTTCTCAAGTAGCTCAAGGACGAGAACCCGGTGCCGAAATCGTCGATGGAGAACTGCACGCCCAGCTCGCGGAGCTGCTCCATGATGCGAATCGCCTGGTCGATATCCTCGATCAGCGAGCCTTCGGTGATCTCGAGGTTGAGCCAGCGTCCGGCGAGGCCGGATTCCTCCAAGACGTTGCGCACCAGCTCGTAGAAGCCCGGCAATCTGAGCTGGTGGCTGGATATGTTGACGCTGATCTCGGGGGAGCCGTATCCCGCCTTGTGCCATTCGGCGGTCTGCCGGCAGGCGCGATCGAGGATCCAGGCGCCGATCTCGATGCTCAAGCCGCTCTCCTCGGCTATGGGCATGAACTCCGTCGGCGATACCGCGCCGAGCTTCGTGTTCGTCCAGCGCAGCAGCGCTTCAGCGCCGACCAGCCGCCTGTCCTTCGCCCTGATCTCGGGCTGATAGGCGACCTCGAGCTCGTCGCGCTCCAGGGCCTCCTTGAGCCCGCTCTCGATCTCGAAGCGCCGCGCGGCCACGGTGCTCAGGTCGCGGTTGTAGAATCGATAACCCGAGGTCGCCGCAACGGAGTCGTGATAGAGCGCGGTCCGCGCCCGTTTCAGCAGCGTGGCGGTATCGCCGCCGTCCCCCGGATAGATGGCGGCGCCGATGCGGACCCTGGCGACGAACCGATGCTCGCCAAGGACCACAGGCAGACGAAAGCTCTGCAGCAACGGCGCGATCACGGCGTCGCGGTCCTTTTGCACATCGACGGGGAACGCGGCCGCGATCGTGTCCTCCCTGATCTGCCCCATCGAGCAGGCCGCGCCGGTCGCCTGCTTCACGCGTCCCACAGCTTCGGCGATCAGGCAATCGACACCGGCCTTGCCGAACGCCTTGTGCGCCTGCTCGAATCGATCGAGCCGAACCAGCGCCAGCACCAGCGGCTGCCCCGAGTCCATCGCCAGCCGTTCATCGAGCTGGCTCACGAAAAGCTGGTGGTTGGGAAGCCCGGAGATCGGGTCATGGAACGCATGCTGGGCGATTCGATCTCTGAGCTCGTTGACTACCGCGCGGGTGCGCATCTCGTGCTCGACGAGGCGGGTGAGCTGGAGCAGGTTTCGCCGCTGCTCGTCGAGGAGCTGGCGCGGAACCCGGTCCATGACGCAGACCACGCCGAGAGCCCGCCCCGACGGACCGCGAATGACGCCCGCGGCGTAGAACCGTACCCGCGGCTCGCCGGTCACGCAGGGCAGGCCGTCGAAGCGTGGATCGGCCTGCGCGTCGGAGACGACGAAGAGCTCGTCCTCGAGCAGAGCGTGATTGGCAAAGGAGCTGTGGCGCAGGGCGTCGCGCGCGGGAATCCCGCGCACCGACTTGTAGCGAAGTGTTCCCTTATCGACGAGGACGATGGCGGCCATCGACACGTTGAGCATCGACACCAGCAACTCGGTGTAGTAGTCGAACCGCTCGTCCGACGAATCGTCGAGCAAGCGCATCGAGTACAGCTCTTCGAGCCGTTGCTCCTCGTCTTCCAGCGCGACGGGTAATTTGAGCTGCGGGATGATAAGGGTCACGAGAGGCTTCGTTCACTCCTGAATCGCTGCTACATCCTACCGGATCTAGTATTAGTGGGCGCGAACCCCGTCACACAAAGACGCGCGCGGAGCGCGTTTTGGGGCACAATATCGAGGGGTAGGCAGCCCGAATTCACATATTGTGATCCAGGTCTCGCGTTCGCCCCGCTGCAACCCGCGCTCCGCAGGCCGAGCGCCGGCCCTGCCGGTCGCCCTCCTGTTGAGAGGCGCGGCTGCCGCGGCTAAGTTACTGATTATGGGAAAGTCTAATAGTTAACAGTATCGCCGGGCTCGCGGACGAGGTTCCGGCGGTTTTGGTAAGAAATTCCCAGAGTTCAAGAGGTTGTTGACAGCTCGTTTCCAGGCGAAGAGACTTCATCCCCGATGACTACGGGGGTGGAGAACACTTATCATGCGAGCTGATCGGACGGCCTTCTTGACTACTGCTGACGAGTCGACGCGCATGACCGATTCAGGAAGCAAGGATTTCGACATCCGCGGCGTTCGCGACGCCTTTCTCGCCTGCCTGCATTGCGTGCGGCGGCGTTATCCGAACTGGACGCTCACCCAGTGCCTGGTGGCGCTGGAGGCGATCGTCGCGGAGGAGCGCGGCGAGCCGCACACGGTCATTTCCTTGGCCCAGACCTTGAACGCGCCGTATTCGACGATCTCCCGCGTGATCCTGTCGCTGGTGCAAGGCAATGACGGCGTGTTGATGCACCGGCCTCACCCCACCGACCTCCGCAAGAAGCATGTCGTGGCGGACCCCAAGAAGCTGGCGCTGCCGAACGGCCAGGTGCTCAGGGAAACGATGGAGCGCTATTACGGCGATTCGGTCTATCGTCTGAAACGCCGCCCCGATCGCGCCTGATTCGAAATCGGCTCAGCGCTTGGCGCCCTCGGCCGAGAGCAGCTTGCTACCGAAGCTCTCTCGCTGGCTCTGCTCCCATCGCTCGATGACCTCGGGCACCTCTTCGGCCGCCACCGGCCGACTGATGAAGTAACCCTGCGCGGAGTCGCAGCCGATTTCGTCGAGGAACTCGAGCACTTCCTTCGATTCTACGCCCTCGGCGCAAACCGACAGTCTGAGCTTGTGCGCGAGGCCGACGAGCGCATCGACCATGATGCTCGCTTCTTTCGACCGCGGGACCTGCATCACCAGCGACTTGTCGATCTTCATCTCGTTGAAGGGCATCTGGAAAAGCTGCGTCAGCGACGAATAGCCGATACCGAAGTCGTCGATCGCGAGGTTGATGTTCTTCAATCTCAAGCGGGTGAGAATATCGAAGGTCTCGGTATGCTGCTCCAGCATCGCGGTCTCGGTCACCTCCAACGTGACCGCCGCCGGATCGACCTCTTGCTCGCGCAACAGGGACTCCAGGCGGTCCGGAAAGTCGATGTCGATCAGCAGATTCGCGGCGATGTTGATCCGAAGCTGAAGGTCGAGCTTGCTCGCCCGCCACCCCCGTAGCTGCTCGACGCCTCGCTGCATTACGTAGTCGGTCATCGAATGGATCAGGCCGTATTCCTCGCCCATGGAGAGAAACTGGTCCGGAGTCAGCACGCCACGCTCAGGGTGATCCCATCGCAGCAGCGCCTCCACGGCGCCGATGTCCCAGCTGCCGTCTCCGAAACGCCGGGCCGTCGGCTGGTAATAAAGCATCAGTTGGCCGACCTCGATGGCTTTTTGCAGATCCTCCACGGTCAGGGGGCCGGTCTTCGCGCGCGCCGCCCGCAGCCGCTCCAACAGGTCTTCGGGCATGAACGGCTTCTGCAAGACGGAGACGACCCGCAGCCCGGAGCTACGCGCGAACAGCTCGGTCGCACCCAGGGTTCGCTCATCGACCCCGCTCAGCAATACGATTCCTGCCTGGACGCGGCGTTGCGCGAGCGACCGCAGGACCTCGACACCGTCACGCTTGGGCATCTGCAGATCGAGAACGATCACGTCGGGGTCGTTCAGCCGCACGGCCTCGTCGAAGAACTCCGGATCTGTCGTCAGCGTGACGCTGAAGCCCGCTTGCGCGGCAATAGCAGCGACGATATCGAGCAGGTCCTGATCGTCATCGAGGGCGATCAAAGTCGGTTCATGATTGCTCACTGGGCTCTCCATCCAACACTCGACGAACGGTGCTTGCAAGGTCGAACAAGGTAAACGGCTTGCTGATCGTCACTCCCCGATGCGCTGACACCGGAGCCCCGGCGCTGCCGTCGCTGATGCCGATGACGGGGATGGCGGCATTGAGCGCCATGGAAGCCTCGACGGCCGCAGGCGCGGCGTGGTCCAATACGATCAAATCGGGCGACGCGGTCGCCGCCATGTTCTGTAGCTCTCGTGAATCGGAGCTCCAGTGCACCCTGTACCCGAGAATCTCGAGGCTCTCCTTCACCGTCAGCAGCAGCTGTGCGTCGTTGGCGAATACGATCACCGTTTCCGTGCCGGTGGGCAGGGTGGACAGCGGCATGGTCATGTCGATGGTGGTGTCGCCGGCCGCTTTGACGACGCGCGGCAGATACAGCGTGAAGGTCGTTCCCGTTTGCGGGCCGGTCGTGAAGCTCACGGCTCCGGAAGACTCCTCGACGAACCATCGGACCATGCTCAGGCCCAATCCGGTTCCTTGCGTGCCCTTGGTGGAGAAGAACGGCTCGAAGATACGTTGCTGAATGGCTTGGGGGATTCCGGGCCCGTCGTCAGCCACCGAGATGCATATATACGGGCCGGGCTCGAGCCGGAGGGATTGGCCCGTCGCGGCATCGACTACACGATTCCCCGCCCTTATCGAGATCTTGCCCGAGCCCTGGATCGCGTCGCGAGCGTTGATCGCGAGATTCACGATGACGCTTTCGAGCTGCGCCGCGTTCGCCTGGATCGCCGCGATAGCGGGATCGACGTTCGTCTCCAGCGATATCCGCGAGCCCAGAGCACGGGTGAGCAGCGGCTCCAAGTTCGTGATCAGCTTGGACGCATCGATGACGCCCGAGCGGTCATCGTCCTGACGCGCGAACGACAGCAGTTGCCGCGTCAGGTCCGCTCCGCGTTTGGCGGCGTCTCGCGCGCGCTTGGTCTTCTCGAACAGCGCGGGATCGTCACGGACACCTTCGCCGAGCAGATAGAGATTGCCCACCAGCACCGTCAGGAGATTGTTGAAGTCGTGCGCGATTCCGCTGGTCAATCCTCCGACGATCTCCATCCGGGCGCTGCGTTGCATCGCGCTTTGAATCTGCTTGAACTTGGTGACGTCGGTGAAGAGCCCGATCAGGTACTCGCGCCCCCGCCGCTCCCGGATTCGGCGGATCTCGCCTTTGAGGTGGACGTCCTGCCCCGAGGTCGTTCGCGGATGAAACTCGTAATCGAGCACTCTTTCCGACGACAGAGCCTGCTTCCACGGAGCCCAGTCGTTGCGGCTGCGGAGAACCTCGGTTCGAAAGTTCTTCTCATACAGCCCGGCGGCCGGTCCGCCGTGCACGAGCCTCACGAAGGTATCGTTGGCCTTGAGGATGGCGCCGTCCGCCGAGACACAGACGACGGCGAGAATACTGTTGTCGAGCAGCACGGCGTGCGGCAATTCGAGCGAAGCCCGGCCCGCATCAGCACGTTGAATCGATTCGATGAGCGTCATCTGCTCGTTCCCTCGGTCGAGACCGATTCACCCGGATCGGCGCGCTTCCGAAAATCTCGAGGCCCTGCCGCAGACACGTTCCGCCCGCCGCGTCGCCGACCTCTCCTCGGCGCCCCGCAGCCAGCCGCTGGCCGGCATTTCCTCCAGTACCTAGTACAATCTCTCTACCATAAGTCAGACGATTCCGTAAAGAACGGGCCCTCGTCACAGATTTCGGCATACCCGTACTATGCAATTTCGGGGCAGGGACCAACAGGCAGCGGTCGTACAGCCTTCGCCCGTTTCGCTATACTCCCGCATCTCCCATGCCCCCCCACGACCCCAAGAGACCATCTCAAGTATCCGCCATGAATACTCGACTTAGCGCGTTGAACGATTGGGTGACCGAAGTCGCCGGGCTGACTCGGCCCGACGAGGTTCACTGGTGCAGCGGCACCGAGGCCGAATACCGGTCGTTCGTCGAGCAGATGCTCGCCAGCGGCGACCTCATCGAGCTGAATCAGCAGCACTATCCCGGCTGCTATCTGCATCGCTCGGATCCCAACGACGTCGCCCGCGTCGAGCACTTGACCTATGTCTGCTCCGCCACCGAAGAGGACGCGGGCCCGAACAACAACTGGATGGAGCCGGTGCGGGCCAAAAGCATGATGCGGGGGCTCTTCAAGGACTGCATGCGCGGGCGCACGCTCTACGTGATTCCGTATTGCATGGGGCCGTTGGGATCGCCCTACGCGCGCTACGGCGTGGAGATTACCGACAGCACCTATGTTGCCGCCAACATGTACCTCATGACGCGGATCGGCCGGGGCGCGCTCGAGCATATCGAGGCGACCGGCAGCTTCATCAGGGGCCTGCATTCCGTCGGCGAGCTCGATCCAGAGCGCCGCTTCATCATGCATTTCCCCGAGGAGCTCACGATCATGAGCTACGGCTCGGGCTACGGCGGCAACGCCTTGCTCGGCAAGAAATGCCACGCGCTGCGCATCGCCAGCTTCCAGGCGCGCACCGAGGGTTGGCTCGCCGAGCACATGCTGATCGTCGGCGTCGAGAATCCGCGCGGCGAGACGCACTACTTGGCCTGCGCGTTCCCCTCGGCTTGCGGCAAGACCAATCTGGCGATGCTGATACCGCCCGAAAGCTACAAGGGCTGGAAAGTCTGGACCTTGGGCGACGACATCGCTTGGATGCATCTCGATAAAGATGGGCGGCTGCGAGCCATCAATCCGGAAGCAGGCTACTTCGGCGTCGTGCCGGGTACCAATCGCAAGACCAATCGCAACGCCTATGAGACCATCGGGCGAGATACGATCTTCACCAACGTCGCCGTCACCGCGGACAACGATCCGTGGTGGGAAGACAAGGACGGCAGCACGCCCGTCATCGACTGGCGCGGCCGCCCGTATGAGCCAGGCAACGGCCCGGCCGCGCACCCGAACTCGCGTTTCACGGTGACCGCGAAGAACAACCCGAGCTATTCGAGCCTGGCGGAAGCACCGGAGGGGGTGCCGATCTCCGCGCTGGTCTTCGGCGGCCGGCGCCGTGAGCTCGCGCCGTTGGTCTTTCAGGCCCGGAACTGGCCGCACGGCGTTTTGGTCGGTGCGGGCGTGGCTTCGGAAACCACCGCCGCGGCCACGGGAGCCGTCGGCATCGTGCGCCGCGACCCGATGGCGATGAAGCCGTTTTGCGGCTACAACTTCGCCGACTACTGGGCTCATTGGCTGAGCTTCTCGGAACGCTCAAGGAATCTGCCGAAGATCTTTCACGTGAACTGGTTCAGGCGCGACGGCGCCGGACGTTTCCTGTGGCCGGGCTTCGGCGAGAATCTCCGCGTGCTGCGCTGGATCATCGACCGATGCGAGGGCAATGTGGGCGCCGAGGAGCTTCCGATCGGCTATCTGCCAAGGCCGCAGGACATTGATCTTCAGGGGCTCGACGTCTCCGCGGCGACGCTCGAGCAGCTATTGGCCGTCGACAACGATCAATGGCGGGAGGAGATGCGCGCGATCGGCGAATATCTCGAGACCTACGGCGAGCGGCTTCCCGAGGGCCTGCGGGCCGAGCACGCCCGAGTGTCGGCAGCGCTGGGAGCTTGAGTCAGTCCTTGACGCTGAAGTGGACCGCCAGGTCGCTGTCCGCCTGCGCGACCCTGCCTAGGCCGATGACGCCATCGCCCAACAGCGGCGTGCTGTCGCGGCGGACGTAGACTTCCTCGCCCGATCCCGTCTGCACGAAGGTGCCGTTGGTGCTCTCGTCGACGAGGGTGAAGCGATCCTTGCTCGCCTCGACGCGCGCGTGAATGCGCGAGATCAAGTTGCCCTTGACGACGACGTCGTTGTCCTCCGAGCGCCCTAAGGTCGCCGTCTTTCGGCCTTCGCCGACGATGACCTCCTTGCCCTGAAAGCGCAGCATCAAGCGCTTCTTGCGCCGCGACGAGGCGATGCCGACCATCGGCAGCATGCTGGTCGCCTCGTCCGGCTGCCACAGGACTTCGTAGAGGACGACTTCGTCGGCGCGGCCGCGCACGGTGGCGACGTCGATCTCGCGGCAGAGCGCGCGCCACTCGTCGGTCAGGTGACCGACCGTCGCCGCCGTAGTGATGATTTGCTTCGCCTTGGCCTGACTCGTCATCCGGTTGGCCGTGTGCACCGCGGAACCGAAGATATCGCGATCCTCCTGAACGACGTGGCCGTAGTGGCAACCGATGCGGATGGACACGTGGCCGTGGTCGTGGGCCAAGCTGCGATCCAACGAGATGCCCTCTTGCATGTGGCGGGCGGCGTTCATGGCATTGTCCGCCGACGGGAAAGTCGACATGACCTCGTCACCCATGGTCTTGATGACTTTGCCGGATTCCCGCTCGGTCGCGTCACGCATGATCTCGAGGCAGCGCGCAACCATGCCCCTGGCCTTGTCGTCGCCGAGTTGTTCATAGAGCTGCGTGCTGCCGACGACGTCGGCAAACAGAATCGCGAGCTCGACATCCCTACCCATCGGCTGCCATCCTTCGAGTGCTCCGAGGATTATACGCGATAGCTACGCGGCATCAGCAGCAGCGCAGAGGCGGGCGGAGGCGCCCGGACGATCCGGGGTCCGCTTTCTCGGCGCAGCGCTACTTGAGCGCGACCAGGTAGGCTATCCAAGCCGGATCGGGCTCCCCGTGGGCTTCCTCGTAGAACTCCCCGTTGCCCTCGCCGTCCTCGTCCTCGTCTTCCCAATACACCGCCGCTTTGGCAAAGCCCGCCTCTTCGAGCAGCTCGCGAAGCTCCGGCAGTGTCCAGAGCCTCCAGTCGTAGCTGAAAGCTTTCTTGATCCGCGAACCGTCGGGAAACTTGAAGTGAATGTGGCAGATCGCGTTCGCCGTAACCGGCTCGAACTCCGCCTGATCCCAAACGTAGGTGAAGCCGTCGTATTTGGTCTTCTCCTTCTGCGTCTCGTAGACCTCGGAACCGCCGTAGGCGTCGATGAAGAAGATACCGTCGGGTGCGAGCGCCTCGTAGGCGCGGGTGAAATAGGCGCGCAGGGAGTCGCGGGTCTTGAAGATCCAGTAGCTGAAGTTGAACGCTCCGACGATATCGACGGGCCCGGTCTCGGCGGTCATGACGTCGTCTTTCAACAGCCGTAGCCTGGGCCGGGCCGCCTCCGCTAAGCGCGCGACGCGGTTGTTGCGGCCCCATTCGAGCACGTCCGCGTCGATATCCACACCTACGGCATGATGGTCCTCACCGCTGCGAACCCACTGGCAAGCCGCGCTCGCCGTGCCGCAAAAATCCTCGCGAAAGCTCATGGCGTCGCGACCGCGGATCGTCCGGAAGGTCTGCTGCAGAAACTCGATCTCCGTCTCGACGCTCTGCACCGCTTCCTCGTAGAGCTCGTGTATATCCGCCTGCTCCGCCATCGTCGGCTTCTTCTGCTTTGCCACGCTCACTGTCGTCACCGCATCCTTTTCGTTATCGAATGATCAAGACCGCGGGGCATTGTAGCCAGATCGTGTTGCAAAATCCCGGCGAGATGCCGCTCGAGGAACTTGAGGCCGGCGTCGGAATCGGGTAGCTCGCTGAGCAGCCTGCGCCAGCGGCGCGCGCCCGGGCGCGCCGCATACAGCCCCATGAGGTGACGCGTCACGGCCTTGAGGGGCGTTCCGGCAGCGAGCTCGGCCTCGATGTACGGCAACATCGCCTCGAGTATGTCTTCGCGAGTCGGTGTCGAACGTGAATCGCCGCCGCCGAGCTCGACGAGCAGATAAGGATTGTGATAGGCGGCCCGCCCGAGCATGACGCCGTCGACGTGCTCGAGCTGCGCGAGCGTCGTATCGCGGTCGTCGAGCCCGCCGTTGATGACGATCTCGACCGCCGGAAAGTCCTTCTTGAGGCGATACACGCGCTCATAGTCCAGCGCCGGCAGCGTTCGATTCTCACGCGGGCTCAAGCCCTCGAGCCAGGCCTTGCGCGCGTGAACGATGACCGTGCTCGAGCCCGCCGCGACCACGCGCTCGACGAACTCGTAGAGGAACTCGTAGCTGTCGAGCTCGTCGATCCCTATGCGCGTCTTGACGGTCACCGGCACGGCCGCCGCCGTTTTCATCGCCGCGACGCACTCGGCGACGTGCTTAGGTCTAGCCATCAGCGCCGCGCCGAAGCAGCCCGCTTGAACGCGGTCGCTGGGACAGCCGACGTTCAGGTTGATCTCGTCGAAACCGGCGTCGGCCGCCCGCCGCGCGGCACGCGCGAGCTCCGAGGGATCGCTGCCGCCGAGCTGTGCCGCGAGCGGATGCTCCGCCGGATGGTGCTTGAGCAGCTTCTCCTCGCTGCCGCGCAGCACCGCGGCCGCCGTCAGCATCTCGGTGTAGAGCCACGCGTCGGCCGAGATCAGCCTCAAGAAATAACGGCAATGACGGTCGGTGCGCTCCATCATGGGCGCGACGCAGAGCCGATGCGGCGACGGGCCTTGCATGCGCGCTAGGCGGCCGACTCCGCCGCCGTCTCTTGCACGAGAGAATCCACGACCGCACGCAGCGCCTCCTCCTCGCTCGCGCCCTCGGCGATCGCCCGCTCGCGAACCTTGAGCTGGCGGTGTGCGCTGGTCCCGTGGGCGAGGATGTGCCGGACCCGCTGGACGTCCTTGACGCAACCCAGCGCGGCGGCGTCGTCCGAGATCAGCTCGAGCAACTCCTCCATGAGCTGCGGGAACGGAATGATCCGCCCTCTGCCCAGATCGATGAGACCCTGATCGACGCTGTAGCGCATCGCGCGCCAGCGATTCTCGTTCAGTAACAGGCGCGTGTAGATTCGCCAGCGCTGATTACCGAGGCGCAGCCGCCAAAGCATCCGCAGGATACAGACGACCATCGCCGCCAGGCACAAGGCGTCGTCGATGCTCGTGCAGACGTCCATGATGCGTGTTTCGAGCGTCGGGTAGCGGCCGCTCGGCCTGACGTCCCACCAGATCATCGTCGAATCCGGAATCAGCCCGGCGTTCACCATGATGTCGACGTGCCGCTTATAGTCGGCGAAGCTGTCGAAGCGCTCCGGCATCCCGGTCCGCGGGACCGCATCGAAAACCGTCAGCCTGTAGGACTTGAGCCCCGTGACCCGCCCTTCCCAGAACGGCGAGGAGCAAGATAACGCGAGCAAGTGCGGCAGGAAATAGCTGTACTGGTTCATCAGATCGATGCGCAGATCGTCGTCGTCGATGCCGACGTGGACATGCATACCGCAGATCAATAAGCGCCGGGCCGCGCCTTGCATCTCCTGTGACAGCGCCGCATAGCGCGCCTTTTCCGTATACTTCTGCTGCGACCATCTCGCGAACGGGTGCGTCGAAGCCGCGATCAGCTGCAGCCCGTGCTCGGCGGCGACGGCGACGACGGCTCGCCGCAGCTCTATCAGCGCCGTGCGCGCCTCGGCCACGTCGGCGCAGATGCGGGTGCCGACTTCGATTTGCGAGCGCAACAGCTCCGGGCTGACCTGTTGCCCCTCGCAACGCCGGGCACACTGGTCGAGCAGCGCCGAAGAGGAGCTCGACACCAGGTCACGCGTGTCCGGATCGACGAGCAGGTATTCCTCCTCGATCCCCAAAGTGAACGGCGGCTCCTTCATCGGCGTTCACTCGCCGCGCACGGGGGTGCATCCGAGCGCTCGAACCGCCGGAACAGAGCCGGATCGGCGAGCGCGGTCTGGAGCGCCTCGGCGATGCGCGCGGCCCAAGCGCGCTGGCCGTTGTCGTCGGCGATGAGATCCTGACGAATCTCGATACCGACGTGTGCGAGGCCGAGGGGCTCGGCGTGATGATCGATGGTGAAGTCTGCGGGATGGCGCCCCGAGTACGGCTCGTTGTCACCGACGACGATTCCCGCGTGGCGCCGCAACGATGCGAGCAGCGGCAGCGCCAGACGCGAATCCCTATCCCAGAGCAAGCCGACATGCCAAGACCGGTGCACGCCATAGAGCCTCGGCGTGAAGCTGTGAATGCTCACGAGCGCGGGCACGCTGCCGCCGCCGGATCTCGCGTCTATCATGCGTCGCAGTGTCTCATGGTAGGGCGCGTGTAGCGCCGTTGCCCGCTCCGCCTTCTGCCGGATGTCGAGCCCGAGGTTGCCTGGCACGAGCACGCCGTCGCTGATGGCCGGAAACGCCGTCGGGTCGTCGAGATCCCGGTTGAGATCGACGACGAGACGCGAGTAGTTGCCGAGCACGGCGCAGGCCGCCAGCCGCTCGCTCAAGAGCCGCGTTACGGGCCCGGCGCCGATATCCCAGGCGATGTGCTCATGGAGCCGCCCCGCCGCTAAGCCCAGGCCGTTCAGGGATCGCGGCAGCCGGTTGCTCGAATGATCGCAGGACAGCACGATGGCGCGAGCGCCGTCTGGATTCAGAGCTTCGCAGGCCCGCGGCTCGGCCGCTGACAGCAGATCTCCGGCGGGTTGTCGGGTCGCGGCATCCATCGTTGCGGGTAATTTCTCGGCCGGTCGCGCAGTGTAGCGAAGGCGCCCGCAAATGTCCCAGGAGGTGTGCGGCGCTGCGCAATCCTCAACCGGCTCGGCCGTTGCCGTCGGCTCGACGCTCGAGATACGCGGGCAACTCGGCGACCGGACGCGGGCTGGCGATATAGAAGCCTTGGGCGTAGCCGACGCCGAGCTCGCCGAGATGCTTCATGACCGCCTGGCTCTCGACGCGCTCGGCGATGGTTTCGATCTTGAATGCGCTCGCCATTCTCGCGATCGCCTCGACCACGCTCCTGTCCGCCGCGTCTCGCGCGACGTTGCGGATGAATTGACCGTCGATCTTGAGATAATCCACGGGCAGATTTTTCAAGTACGTCAGTGAAGACAAGCCGCTGCCGAAATCGTCGAGCGCGAAGCGACAGCCGTGCGCGCGCAGCGTCTTCATGCAACGAACGACTTGCGAAAGATTGGCGATGGCCGCCGTCTCGGTGATCTCGAAGCACAAGACACCCACGGGAAGTTTCTTGGCGGCGAGCTGTTGAAGCATGAACTCCAGGAAATGCGCGTCATTGAGGGTCGTGCCCGAGAGATTGACCGTCAAGGTGTAGCGCGATTCGGCGTTGCCGTCGGTGCAGACGTGATGCTTGAGCGCCTGCTGGACGACCCAGCGGTCGAGGCTCGGCATGATGTTGTAGCGCTCCGCGGCCGGGATGAAGGCGCTCGGAGGCACGAATTTCCCCTGCTCGTTACGCATTCGCAACAGCAGCTCGAACCGGGGCGTCGAATCGACATGCTCTCCGATGGGCACGATAGGCTGAAAGAAGAGCTCGAAGCGCCCGTCTTCGCGCGCCTGATTGATGCGGCCGACCCACTGCATCTCGAGATGCAGCTCGGCGGCATCGCCTTCCTGGTACACGTGGATACGGTTGCGCCCCAGGTCTTTCGCGACGTAGCAGGCGACGTCCGCCTGGCTCAGCAGCTCGCTGACGTCCTTGGTGCCCGGCCGAAGCTCGACGACGCCGATGCTCACCCCGACTTGCAGGCTCGAGTCACGCCAGGTGAAGCGATAAGCGGCGATCGCTTCGCGCAGCGCCTCGCCGACGCCCAATGCCTTCTCCAGCGGGCAGTCGGGCAACAAAACGGCGAACTCGTCGCCGCCGAGGCGCGCGAGCACGTCGCTGCCGCGCACCTTGGTTTGCAGCATATTGCCGAGCTGCCGCAACAAGAGATCGCCGGCCGTGTGGCCGCAAGTGTCGTTGACGACCTTGAACTGGTCCAGATCCATATAGAGAACGACGTGCGCCACGGCGTCGTCGCGATGCACGGTGCCGAGCGCCTTTGAGAGCCGCTCCTCGAACTCGCGCCGATTGATGAGCCCCGTCAGCGCGTCGTGGCTCGCCTGGTAGGACAGCTTGCGATGCAGCTGGCGCTCGCGCCTGACGTCGTGAAACACCATCACGGCGCCGAGAATCTCGCCGCGGCTGTCCTGAATCGGCGCCGCTGAATCCTGGATCGCGACCTGGCTGCCGTCGCGGCACTTGAGCGCGACGTTGTCGCCGAGCTCGACGATCCGCCCCTCGCGCAGCGCGCGTAGCACCGGATTCTCCACGGGCTCGCCGGTCTGATCGTCGACCAGGCGAATCACCTCGTCGATCGGCCGGCCTTGAGCGTGTCGCCGCTCCCAGCCCGAGAGCTGCTCGGCCGCCGGATTCAGGGAATCGACGAAGCCGTCCGCGTCCGTAGTGATGACCGCGTCGCCGATGGACTGGAGCGTGACTTGGGCTCGCTCCTTCTCTCTATAGAGCGCGCGCTCGGCCTGTTTGCGTTGTGTGATGTCGGTCAGCGTGCCCTCGTAATATCGAACCACGCCGCTTGGATCGCGAACTACGCGGGAGTTCTCGAGCACGAGGACCAGGCTGCCGTCACGGCGCCGCATCGGGTACTCGAAGTTGCGCACGCGTCCATGAGTCTTGATCTCCGCCATCAGCTTGTCGAGCAGAACGAGATCCGCGTGATGGGACATGGCCTTGCCGGCGGTCTTGAGCGATTCGAAGTCGGGGTATCCGAGCATCTCGACCAGCGCCGGGTTGGCGGATAGCAGCACGCCCTCGGGGTCGATCTGAAATACACCGTCGACGACGTTGTCGAACAGCTCGCGAAAGCGCAGCTCGCTCGCACGCAGCTCTTCGGAGTCGCGAACGTGCCGAATCGCGATGCCGGCGAGTTGAGTCATGCGTTTGACGAGATCGAGCTCAGCTGGGCGCGGGCTCAGCGCGTTTTCGAAATAGACGTCCAAGGTGCCCTGCACGCGGTCCCGGCTACCGCCGATCGGAGTGGCGCAGCACGCGCGCGCGTGGCTGCGCCGCGCGGCGTCGCGCAGCGTGCCCCAGACGCTGTCGCGCTCGATATCCCGGGCGATGACCTGCCGGGCGAGCGCCGCCGCCGCGCCGCAAGGGCCCGAGCCGATGTCGATGGGCAGCCGCTCGAGGGCCGACCGCAAGCCTTCCGGGAGGCCCGCCGCGGCCGCGAGCTCGAGCTCCCGGCTGCCCGGGCGGGTGAGCATGAGCGCCGTATGCGCGTCGGGAACGATGGCCTCCACGAGCTCGACGATCGCCGACAGGGTCACGTCCAGCGGACTGTTGGAGGCGACGAGCTCGAGGATGCGACGCTCACCGGCGGCGAGCAGCTCGCTCCTCCGCCGCTCGCTGATATCGAAGATGCTCGCTCGAACGAGGCGTCTGTCGGAAGACGGCAGGCGAATGAAACGCACCTCGCAGGGCATTTCGCGCCCGTCGGCGTCACGGTGCAGCCATTCAAACACAGGCCGCCCGCCCTCGAGCGCGCTGTCGAGGTAACCGCGGACGGGACCGAAAGACGGCAGCCCGTCGATCTGTTTGCTCGCGGAGATCGCATCCGGGCCGATGGCAAGCAGCTCCTCGCGCGTCATCTTGAACAGCCGCGCGGCGTTCTCGTTGGCCTCGACGAAACGTCCGAGGTCGACGTCGAGGACGACGATCGCCTCCGGCGCGTTCTCGACGAGGGCCCGGTAGCGGGCCTCGCTGTCGCGAAGCGCGGTCTCCGCGCGCAGCCGGTCGGTGACGTCGCGCAGTGACAGCACGTAGCGCGGAGAGTCGCCGAGCAGGGTCATGCTGACCGTGAGCTCACCCTTGAAGACGTTGCCGCTCGAGCGGCGGGCCTCGATGTTTCTCGGCGCGAGATCAAGCTGAGTATCGCCGAGACGTTTCGACATAGCCGCCAGCGCCGTGCGCGCCGGGTCGAGCTCGGGAATGAACCGGCGGATGTCCTGGCCGAGCATTTCGCCCTCGAGACAGGAGAATACGCGTTGCGCCGAAAGGTTGGCGCTCGCGATGCAGCCGTTCAGGTCCGTGGTAATGATCGCGTCCTTGACGCTCTGGAGTATGCCCCTGACCGTCGTGCTGGCGAGCTCGGCCTCCGTCGCGGCCTGCGAGGCAGCGGACTCTGGCGGCGCATCGTCGCCGGCGTGCGCTTCGCCGATGCCGCCGCTGCGCGACGGCGGCGGCCATCGCAGGCCTCCGGCCGCAGCTCGCGCCAGGGTCGGTGCGTCGAGCTCCGCGACGGTCAGGCTGCCGAGCAGGGATCGAAGCGTCGCCCGCCCCTCTTCGATCGGCCGCCCCAGCGCGGCGGCGATACGTTCTTTGAATCCTTCCTTCAAGCGCTAGAACCCCCCGGGGCGCCTTTCCGTGGCGTGCCGACATGGTAAGGCCGCAAGCCGGGCGGCCGCCGTGATTGAGGTCTCGTTTGAGTCGGCGCTGCGCGCCGCTATTCGGCCTATTTTCCGAAACTTAGCGCGCGTTTCTCGTCGGCACCTGGATGCCGGCGATCGGCCCGGGGACGCCGGGGCTTCGATCTAATCTCGCGCCGGCAGGGTGATGATCGCCTCGCCCGCTTCGTCCTCCGACAAGACCCCCGCGGGCTCGTTGACGACGGCGCCGCCGCCGACGCGGATCGGGATCGTCACCGAGCGGGCTTGGATCTCGCCGCCGACCTCGGCATGGACGACGACGTTGAGGTAGGACGTGCCCGCCGCCATCGGCGTCACAGTGATGATGCGCTCCGCCGGCTGCCCGCGAAGGCTGCTTCTGAGCTCAACGAGCGTCGAGTCCGGCGCGAGCAAGAGCCGCTCGCTGCCGCTCAAGGCGAGGTTCAATGCCGTCAGATCGAGCGCCGAGCGCGATCTGAGTCGAATCTGCAGCGGTTGGCCGATTTGGGGCTCGCCGAGAAGCTCATAGCTCAAGTCGATCGGCGGCTGCGGCTTACCGGGCGACTCGCCGCCCGCGGGCGGCGGGCTCAGCGTAGCCACGGAAGCCCCGGTTGCCGCGGCCGTGTCCGCAACCATCGCCGGCTTCGGCTCGCTTGCAACCGCCGCCCGCTCGCCCTCGTCCGACACCGAGGGCGCCTGCCGGCAGGCCGGCAGGGCTATGGCCAGCACGCAGCAGACGAGCGGAGCGCTGAAACGATGCTTGGCATTCATGGCTGGGTGATCTCCACGTTGAAGCAGGCGCGCCCGATCGGCGGATTGTCGGGGTCGTCGCTCGCGTTGGTGTTGGTCCATTCGTAGATCTCGAGCACGTAGTCCTCGCCGGCGTTCAATTGTATGGCGAATTCCTCGACGCAGGCATCCAGATCGCCTTCGGTGCAGGCCTGCGTCGGCCCCTCCTGAGACACGAAGTGCAGGCTCGCTTGGTGCAGCCAGACGTCGGGATCGGTGGTCTCGCCGGGAGGCGCTTCGGTCGTCGTCGCCGTGAACGTATGCGTGCCGCTGACATTCGCTTGGAAGCGGGCGTAGCGCCGCGATCCGAGCTTGTTGCTCGAGCCCGTGAACGCGCTCTCGAACTCGTTGGTGCTACAGAGTTCAACTGCGCCGCCGTTGAGGTCGGCGTAAACCGGCAAGACGTCCGCGCTCGCCGGATTGCCGGAATTGTTCTCACCGCCGCCGAATTCATCCGCGACGGGCTCGACGTCGTGGTAGTCGAGCAGCACATCGATGGCTGCCCCGCTGCCCGGATTGTCGGTGACGAGCGCATCGATGAACGGGAACAGGCTCGTCATCGCGATCGTATCGCGCTGCTCGTCGGTGAGAACGGCGAAGATCGGCCCGAGCCCGAAACTTACCTCGTCGGTGCCGCTTCCGCCGAGGCCGTCCTGCACGTCGTCGAAGATATCGTAAATGATTTCCTGGACCGAGAACTCACTGTACCAGCCCGGGTTCTCCGGCGGCTCCTCGCCTTCGACGTCGAAGTGGAAGCCGAGGCCCTGCTGCGGACCCAGGGTATCCTTGTAGACGCTGTCGCCGGTCGCGATCGCGGAGAAGGCATTGCCCCAGCCTTCGCCGAAAGCGACGCGAAAGTCGAGCTGATCTCCCTGCGTATGCGGGCCACCGATGCTGTCCGAGCGCGAGAACTCGGCTTCGAGGTAGTGGCCCCACTCATGCGCGATCACGTGGCGATCGTATTCCTCGGTGTCCTCGTCGGCCGCGCCCAGCAGGAAAATGCCACCGTCCGGCCCGGTGCGAAAAAAGCTCGTGCCGATCTCGCCGGTATCGGGATCCGGTGTGCCGTCGGCGCCGAAGACCGGACGGTTGTCCTTGCTCCAATGCAGCTCCAGCGCCGGGAACTGAATCCCCGCATCGGCCGTCAGCAAGACCTGGACGGCGTCGTACACTGTATCGAGAATCGCCAGCGGCGCCGCCGAGCGCGGCTCGGCGTAGGACACGCCGTTCCAGCCCGATGCGGCGTGCAGGTCGCGCGCGACATCGGCTCCGCCGGTGTTGAAGAATTGACCGCTGATCACGTAGAGCGCATCGCCGTTGGTGTTGTCGACGACGCGAAAGTCCCAGCTGGGAGTGCCCGATTGCTGCATCTCTGCCCGCGCGCGAAAGAACACTTCGATGAAGCCCGGGACGGTCAGGTCGTAGGCGCCGCTCTCGTCGGTGCGGCCGCTCGCGATCACGCTGACGCCGTCGGTCGCGTCGACGACCTCCACGCTGATCCCCCGCGCCGGCGCGGCCTGCGTCTGGCCGTAGCTCAAGCGGGCGAGCTGCGACGTGGTCACGGCCGGAACAAGATCGAACGTGACGAGCCCTGAAAGCGCTATCGAGACTGCCGGCACCACCGTCACCGTGACCTGGCCCGTATCCGAAGCGCCGTCGTTGTCGGTGACCGTGAGCTCGAACGCGAGCTCGGTCGGCGCGGCCACCGCGGGCGCCGGGAAGCTCGTCGTCGCTTGATCCGGATCGGCGATGGTCACCGGGGGGCCTGCGAGCTGCGCCCAGAGATGAGACACGATGGTGCCGTCGGAGTCGCTGCTCGCCGAGCCGTCCAGCAGCGCCGGCGCGAGCTCGCTGGCGAAATGGTCGGCACCGGCATGGGCTTGCGGCGCCGTGTTGGCCTGCCCGTTGCCGGAACCGCCTCCGCCGCCTCCGCCGCCTCCACAGGCGGGCAAGATGACGGCGGCAAAAACCAGCGTCCATTTGTGCATCGTCGGTGAACCCGCCGCTCGTCCTCAGGAACGAGCGGATACTAGCGCTCTCGGGGAGGCTACTAACAGGGGCTGGCTCGCAGATTGAGCAATTTTGAGACGGGCTCCAGAGTCGCCAAACTGCGACAAGCGTCCCGCGATCGTAACCCGGAACTGGTAGACTCGCCGACTGGGATTATGTCGCTTTGCTAAGTTCATGACGCGAAAAACAATTTTGGTTACCGGCGGAGCGGGCTATATCGGCAGCCATGTCGTCCGGCAGCTGGGAGAGGCCGGCGAGCGAGTCGTCGTCCTCGACGACCTCTCGACGGGGTTCAGACGCGCCGTGCTTCACGGCGAGCTCGTCGTCGGCAACACCGGCGACGGCGCTTGCCTCGGCGGCTTGTTCGAGCGCTTCGACATCGACACCGTGATGCACTTCGCGGCGCGCACGATCGTGCCGGAATCCGTCGCCGACCCGCTGCGCTACTACGGCAACAACACCTGCGCGAGCCGCAGCTTGATCGAACGCGCCGCAAAAGCGGGGGTCGAGCATTTCGTGTTCTCGTCGACGGCGGCCGTGTACGGGATTCCGGAAGGCGGGCACGCGTCGGAAGACTCGCCCTTGCGACCGATCAATCCCTACGGCACCTCTAAGCTCATGACGGAGTGGATGCTCAGGGACGTCGCCGCCGTCTCGCCCATGAATTTCGTCGCCTTACGATACTTCAACGTCGCCGGCTCGGATCCCGAGGGGCGCATCGGGCAGTCGACGCCGAAAGCGACGCTGCTCACCAAAGTCGCTTGCGAGGCGGCCGTCGGCAAGCGAGACCATGTTTCGATCTTCGGCACGGACTACCCGACTCCCGACGGCACGGGCGTTCGCGACTATATTCACGTCGAGGACCTGGCGGACGCGCACTTGAAGGCCCTCGACTACCTGCGTCGCGGCGGAGAGTCGACCACGTTGAACTGCGGCTACGGCCACGGCTACAGTGTCCGCGAAGTCCTGAAAATGGTCGAGACAGTCGCCGGCCGGCCGCTTAAGATTACCGAAGAAAGTCGCCGCGAGGGCGACCCGCCGACCCTGATCGCGGAGGCACGAAAAATCCGTACCGTGTTAGGCTGGGAGCCCCGGCTCGACGATCTCCGAAGCATCGTCGCGAGTTCCTTGAATTGGGAGCGAAAGCTGGTCGAAGACGCCTGGGTGGCCTGATCCCGCACGATCCACGACACCGAAGAACAGCGGCAGCAGTCTTGCAGGAAAAGACATGAGATTCAGCCGACCGCGAACATTACTCGGACTCATTCTGCTCGGCTTGGGCCTGGTGTCCTTGCCATTGCTGTTGGGCATCGCCAAGGCGGTGCTCGACCTCGGCGCGTTCACGCGCGAGACCGAGGCCGTCGTCAACGAGAGCCTTACGGCGACGCGCGAGAACCAACGCATCGCGGGGCTACTGAACGACATGGAGCGGAGAACGCGCCAGTATTTCCTGTTGCAGGATCGCGAGCTGCTTTCGCTGTACAACGAGGATCAGCAGGCATTGTTGCGCAGCGTCGCTTTTCTGACCCAATTGCCGCAGGCGAGTGCAACGGAAGTCGCGTTGAAGACGCTCGAGACACATGCAGCAGCGCTCGCGGCGGAGCTGAACAACTCGCCGATCACCATCGGCGTCGACGAGGTCGTCGACCGCTTCCGACTCATGACGGCGGCGGCGCGAACCGCCGGCGAGAGCATGCGCGTCGTCATCAACGACCGGCTCGACGTCCTCCAGGAAACTACGCGCGACGCCCAGGAGACGCTGGCCTGGCAGGCGGCGGCGCTACTGCCCGGCACCGCGGCGCTGATCGTGTTCTTCGTGATGCTGATCGGCCGGCCGATGCGCCAGGTCGACAAGGCGATCCGGGCGCTGGGCGGCGGTGACTTTCAGAACGGCATCGCGATCAAGGGTCCTCGAGACATCGAGACCCTCGGGCTGCAGCTCGAGTGGCTGCGTAACCGCTTGCAGGAAAACACCGAGGAAAAGAACAAATTTCTACGGCACATGTCGCATGAGCTCAAGACGCCGCTGGCGAACATCCGCGAGGGCACGGAATTGTTGCTCGATGGCTCGGTCGGCAAGCTCGACCAGCGGCAACACGAGGTCACGGACATTCTGCGCGACAACAGCATCAAGCTCCAAAAGCTCATCGAGAATCTATTGACCTTCAGCGCATGGCAAACCAAGACCGCGGCGCTGGAGTTCAGCGATTTCGAGCTCAAGCCGCTGGTATTCGGCGTGCTGAGCCAACACCGGCTCGCCGTGTCCAGCAGGAAAATCAGATTGCAACTCGAGGTCACGCCCGTCTGTTTGCGCGCCGACGAGGGGAAATTGCGCCTGGTGCTGGAGAACTTGATCTCCAACGCAATCAAGTTCACGCCGGCACGGGGCTTGCTGCACGTCGGCGCCGAGGTCGCGAACGATTCCTTGACCATCGACGTTGCCGACAACGGGCCTGGGGTCGCGGATGAGGACGCCGATCGCATCTTCGAGGCGTTCTACCAGGGTCGACAGCCCCAAGGCGGACCCGTGGGCGGCACCGGCATCGGCCTCTCGGTCGTCGCCGAGTGCGTGCATGCCCACGGCGGCACGGTCGAGCTGGTCAAGGGAAAATGGTCGGGCGCGCACTTTCGCGTCTGTCTGCCGGTTACCGGGCCGATGCAGCAGCCGGTGGTGGTGGCGGCCAGTGCGTAGCGGCATCGCAGCGCTGATTGGCCTCGCGCTCGCCGGATGCACGGCCGGCGGCCTGCTCGGTGGCGACGCTACGCCGCAGCCGCAGGAATCGCCGCCGGGCGCCGCAGGCAGCTCGAATCTGGACACCCGCGGCTTAGGCGTATACCTCGAGACGATGCGGGCGTTGGTCGAGGGGGACCGGGTGCTTCAGGCGGAAGTTTTCGAGGACGCCGTCATCGCCACGGAGCTCTCTCCGACGACGACCAACCGGCTCAGGCTCGCGCTGGCGCTTGCGATCCCGGGACACGCCGCCGCCGATCCCAGCCGCGCTCAAAGGCTGCTCAGCGGGCTCCTCGCCAGCGGCGACACGCTGTTGCCCGAGGAGCGCATTTTGGCGGCCATACACTTGCAAGAAGTCGAGCAAAGGCTGATTCTCGACACCGCCTCGCAACAGCGGCAGATGGAATCCGAGGAGGCGCTCTCGAGGCAAGACGCCGAAAGTGCGCAGCGCCTCGAGGCGATGCAGCAGGAGAACCAGAGACTGCGCGAGGCCCTCAGCGCCGCCGAGGAAAAGCTCGAAGCCATCACCAATATCGAGAGATCGATCAGATCGCGAGACAGTGCCGCCGACGTACCCTAAAACCGCCGTGCAAACGAACGACCATGGCCGCGGCCGGATTCTTCTCGTCGACGACGATCCGGGGTTGCTGCGGCTGTTGAGCATCCGGCTCAACGCCGAGGGTTACGACATCGTCGCGGTCGAAAGCGCCTCCGAGGCATTGGCGGCGCTGCCGCGTTTCCGCCCGGATCTCGTCATCACCGACCTTCGCATGGAGCACATGGACGGGATCGGCCTGCTGAATGAGATCCAACGGCAACGCCCAGGCCTGTGCGTGCTGCTGCTGACGGCGCACGGCACCATACCCGACGCCGTGGAAGCGACCCAGAGCGGCGCTTTCGGTTTTCTGACCAAGCCGATCGACAAAGAGCAGCTGCTCGACTACGTGCAGCGCGCAATGAAGATCTCCGGTCTCACCAAGACCGTCGACGAGTGGAACACCGACATCGTCACCCGCAGCCCCGTGATGGAAGCCTGCCTGCAGCAGGCGCGCATGGTCGCCGACACCGATACCCGCGTGCTGCTCACCGGCGAATCGGGGACCGGCAAGGAGTTGCTCGCGAAAGCGATCCACCGCGCCAGCGCCCGCAGGGACAAGGCCTTCGTCGCGATCAATTGCAGCGCCATGCCCGAGAACCTGCTCGAGTCCGAGCTTTTCGGCCACGAGAAAGGCGCGTTCACCGGCGCGCACCGCAGCCACAAGGGGTTGTTCCAAGCCGCCGACGGCGGCACGCTGCTGCTCGACGAGATCGGCGACATGCCGATGCGCCTGCAGATCAAGTTATTGCGCGTGCTTCAGGAGGCGCAGGTGCGGCCCGTGGGCAGCACTGAGGCGCTCCCGGTCGACACACGCGTGATCTCGGCGACGCACCAAAACCTCGGCGATCTGATGATGGCGCGGACGTTTCGCGAGGACCTCTATTACCGGCTCAACGTCGTCAACATCCAGCTGCCGCCGCTGCGCAATCGTCGCGAGGACATCCCGCTGCTGGTCGAGCACTTTCTCGTGGAGATCGCCGACGAAACCGGGCAGGAGCGCAAGGTCTATGCGCCCGAGGCCGTGGAATGCCTGGTCGCCGCGGACTGGCCCGGCAACGTGCGCCAGCTCTACAACGTCGTGCGGCAAAACGTGGCCTTGAGCCCGGCACGCATCATCTCCGCAGAGCAGGCGCGCAGCAGCCTCGGCGAGCAGACGACAAGCTCGCTGCCGTCGTTTTCGGAGGCGCGCGAGGAGTTCACGCGCAATTATCTGTCGCAGCTGCTACAGATCACCGGCGGCAACGTCAGCCAGGCTTCGCGCCTGGCGAAACGCAATCGCACGGATTTCTACAAGCTGCTCGGCCGGCACCAGCTCAATCCCGACCACTTCAAGTAGTTACGGCCGGATCTCGTACTTCTGCATGAGGTCGTAGAGCGTCGGCCGCGTGATGCCGAGGAGCTCCGCCGCGCGCGAGATGTTGCCGGCCGCGCGTGCGAGCGCCTCGCGGATCGCGCGTGTCTCGCTCTCCTGCCGCACCTTGCGCAGATTCAGCGACGGCACCGGACCGACGGCGGACAAGCCCAAGTCTTCCGGCGTCACGAACTTCCCGTCGGCCATGATCACCGCGCTCTTGATCTTGTTCTCCATCTCTCTGACGTTGCCCGGCCATGCATAGGCGTCGACGGCGTCCTGCGCTTCCTCGGTGAAACCCTTGACGCCGCTGTCGTGCTGGCGCGTGTAGCGGTTCAGCAAATATTGAGCCAGCAACACGCGGCAACCGTCGCGCTCTCTGAGCGGCGGGATGTCGATCGTGATCTCGCTGATGCGGTAAAACAGATCCTCGCGAAACCGCGACACTTGAATGGCCTCGCCGAGATTCTGATTCGTCGCACAAACTACGCGCACATCCACCGCAATCTCCCCGCGGCCGCCGATGCGCTCGAAGTTTCGCTCCTGGAGAAACCGCAACAGCTTCGCCTGCAAGGCCAGCGGCATGTCGCCGATCTCGTCGAGGAACAAGGTTCCGCCGTCGGCGACCTCGAGCTTGCCCGGCGTCTGCCTGACGGCGCCCGTGAACGCGCCCCGCTCGAAGCCGAACAGCTCCGACTCGAGCAGCGTATCCGGTATCGCGGCGCAGTTGATCGCGATGAAAGGCCGGGCGGCGCGCGGGCTCAGGTCGTGGATCGCACGCGCCAGCAGCTCCTTGCCGGTCCCGCTCTCGCCGAGCAGCAAGGTCGTCGCCGTGGTGGGCGCCACCTTCTCGATCATCCGGCATACCCTGAGCATCGCCTCTCCGCACGCGACGATGCCGTCGAGCGGTGAGCTGCCCATGTCCGACGTGAGTCGCCGGTTCTCGGCTTCGAGCTCGTGAATGTGGAACGCGCGCTCGACGATGAGCTGAAGCACGTCGACGTCGACAGGCTTCTGATAGAAATCGTAAGCGCCGAGTGCGACGGCCCTGACGGCGTTGGCTTGATCGCCGTGACCGGTGACGACGATGACCTTGGTGTGCGGCGCGAGCGTGAGAATCTCTTTGAGCGTCGCGAGCCCTTCCTCGACGCCTCCCTCATCCGGCGGAAGCCCGAGATCTTGCAGCACGACGGGAGGCTCGTGGCGTCGCAGCTCGTTGATGGCGCTGCCGCGGTCCACGGCGGCGATCACGCCGTACTTCTCGAAGCACCAGCGAAGCTGGCTCTGAATACCAGGGTCGTCTTCGACGATCAGGAGCTTGCGGCTGGCTTCAATCATTGGAGCCTACGCAGATCGTTGCCGGACGTTTCGCGTAAGAGGGGTGCCAAGCCAACCAGTCACTATCGAGAACGAGTGAGATGGGGGCAGCGCTGCTGGCCGCTCAACACCCCAGGAAACCTCCGCCGACAAACGGGACTACCCATGGCTTCCATCAGGCACCGAGTACCTAACAGCGCGCCCCCAAACACAAAACAGGTGGATCGTCCTGATAGTTCTAGTGCCGAGGAGCATACCTGGCCCGGGCCCCCTAGCCAAGCCCGAGGGCCACACCGGCCGCCGCAGGCCCGTGGCCGCGAGCCCGGGCCCCGATACGGTTAAATAGCCGCCGCGAGCGCGCGCCGGGGGCCGTGCTCGGCGCAGCGGAAATGCCCGGATTAGACGGGGTCCAGCCTATTCGAGGGCGAAGCGCACTCGCAGGCTCACGCGCCGCTCGTAGCGCCGTCCGTCGAGCTCGAACGGCTCGTATACGTAGGCGGAAACGGCCCGCAGCGCGGCGTTTTCGAACTCACCGTCAGGCTCGGCGCCCGTCACCGCGACCTCCCGCGGCAGCCCCTCGGTATCCACGATGAACTCGAGGTCTACCCAGCCTTGAATGCCGCGCGTCAGCGCCCGGTCCGGATAGATCGGTGGCTCGAACTCGAGGACGTTGAGCTCGCTGGCCGGCGCCGCCGCCGCGAGGAAGGCTTGCTGGTTGCGGCCGAACTCGAGCTTGCCGGCAAGCACCGACGGGTCGCCCACGGCGGCCCCGGCACGTTCCAGCGCCCCGATGCCGGCCTCAGCGCGGTCCCAGTCTGCGGCGGCGAGCGCCGCCTCGACCTCGCTGCTGATCTCTGCCTCGAGGGCATCGAACGCCGGCGCCAATCCGGGATGGTCGGGATTCAGGCGCTCGAGCGCCAGCAGGTGGGCGAGCGCGCTGTCGGGCTCGGGCACGTACAGGTGGCCTTCGCGCAGACGCGCCTGGGCGAGCGCGACCATGCGGTTCTCCTCGGCGCGGGCGAGCGTATCACGGGCATAGACGAGGCTGAGCTCCAGGCCCATGAGCTGCTCGTCTGCGACCCCCAGCGCCTGTGCCTCGGCGAACAGCGCCTCCGCCCGGTCGAGGTTGATCTCGTCGATCTCGAACTGGGCCGCGGCGACCACTGCCGCGCCGACCTGCTCGCCGAGCGCGATCACGCTCGGAGCCGCCGGATCCAACGTCCTCGCCCGTTTGAGGTAATCGAGCGCGCTGTCGCCTGGGGGGCTCAGAACCTGGTCTTGGGCGAGCCGTGCCCGCGCGATGCTGACGAGGCTCGAAAGCTCGCTCGGAGGCGCGGCGGTGACGGCCACGGGCTGCGGCGAAGCGCGCGCGGTTTCGGCATCGTCGGCGGGCTCCTCGTCGGCCTCCCGGCGTGCCGTAGCGCGCTCGTGCTGGGCTTTCAAGAAAGCCAGCCGCGACGATTCGGGCTCGAGCGCCTCGATCGACGCCAGCGAGTCGGCGGCCGCGTCGAGATCCTCCGCGATCAAGGCCTGCTCGGCGGCGGTGAACAATCCATCGATATCCACGTCCGCCGATGCGCCCGCGGGCTCGGCCGCCGTGACGGCGGCGGACGGCTCGATCAGCGGCGGCTCGACGATCTCCGCCGCCGGCAGGACGGCCGGACCGGCCGGGTCCTCGGCCGTGGCGAACGCAGTCGATACCGATACTTGCGGCGAATCGAACGGCTCACTCTCGAGCGGAAGCGTCAGGGCCGACTCCGGGCCCGGCGCAGGCTCGACGGGCTCCACAGGCTGCACCGAGCGCATGACTTGCGGAACGGCCGGCCCACCACCCGAACCGACGGGACGCACGAGCCCGGAAAACGCGACCGCCGCGACCACGGCCGCAACGAGGGCGCCGGCGAGCAGCCAGCTCGGCCAAGCTGCGAACCTGCCGGCGCCGCCGCGAATGCGCTCCTCCGCCAACATCGGGCGTTGCCGGAGCTCGATGTAGCGGCTAATCGAGGACTCGAGCAGCAAGCGCGTGATGCCCGCGGTCGGCGGCTTGATCAGCAAGCGATGAATCTTGCGCTCGGAGAGCAGGTGAATCAGATCCTCGGCGCGTTGCCGCTCGCTCGCGAGCAAGGTGACCAGAACCCGCGTGAGCTTCGCGAGCTCGTCGAGCCGCTCCGTGAGGTCGCCGTGAACGGCGTCGACGTCGAGCAGCGCGATGCCGCAGCGGCGGCCCTTGATGGCCTCGGTCAATACCTGCCAGGACTCGGCGTGATAAACCGGGAATTGCTCGCCGCCGGCCTGCTGGACGGTCGCAAGCAGACTTTCGTCGTTCGTCAGCACATACACGCTCGCGCCGTCGGCGGCGAGCAACTCACGCAGCGGCGTCGGCGGAATCGTGCTCTCGAGCAGCTCCGGTGCGAGCTCGCGGGCGCCTTTGGAGGGCGCCTTTTTCGACCCGGCAGTCGCGCCGGGCAGACTCTGGCGGCTCTGACTCATGGCTGGGTGATCCCGCGACGCGTG
>Ga0302046_10000873_pt1 | contig 28907 bp, 31 predicted proteins | sample RVTome_11_FD_200261 | JGI IMG/M metagenome (GOLD analysis project Ga0302046, IMG submission 200261) | Soil microbial communities from uranium-contaminated site in the Upper Colorado River Basin, Wyoming, United States - RVT147D111 (version 2) ...
CCTACCCAACCTCACATCACACCCCTGCTAACTGCTGGCCCCCGGGGCGGGGCCCCCCCCGGCGGGGGGCCTTCCTCCCCCGCCGGTCCCCCCCCGGCCGCGGGCGCACCTCCGCCCCCCGCGCCGCGGGTCTTGTCAGAGGGCGTCCCTGAAGGAAATGTCGGATTCATGCAACGGGTGCGTGCTTCACGGACAGCACCATACCATGCCCTCAATAGCCAGCACGATCACGGGTGGCCACGGTTCATGGAGAGCTCGCGCCTCCAACCCCGGCTTGAGGCGCACTGGAACATGAACTGGTTGCATCCCGAGAAGGTCCTTTGGCTCCCGCCAAGCCGCAAAGGCGCCAAGGATCGGATGCCACGTGATGTCCCTCTTGGCGCCTTGGCGGCTTGGCGGGAGAAACATCCCTGAGCAGCGGGTTGCGTTGCAACTTGGAATATGGGCGACGAAAGCACCCTACATCGCACCACATCAATGGCCCCTCACCCCTTCCCTCTCCCGCAGGGAGAGGGGGACCCGTCCTCTCCGCGGAGAAAGGCCTTCGATCTGAACCCGCACCCTCCACGGGGCTTGCTGCTCCCTCTCCCGTCGGGAGAGGGTCGGGGTGAGGGGCCCGGCACAACGACACCATGTTGGTCGTTCTTTTCGGGTAAAGAGTAAGAGTAAGAGCAAGAACCTGCGCCACAGGCGCCCGTGCCGACTTTGTCATGCGCCCTGGCCAGCCATGGATCACCCTTCGCATCAGGATCACCATAGGAGAACGTGATGGCCGCCGTCAATGGAGCGATGCTCTTGCGCAAATCCAGCTAAAGCCCATAATGATGCCGTTGAAAACGATGACCTCCAGACGAAGCAATGAACGTCCCGCTAAACGCACCGCAGCGCGCAACGGAGCCGACGCGAAGTTCCGGGCCTTTTCCGATCCCACTCGGTTACGTATCCTGCATTTGCTGCAACAGGGCGAATTATGCGTCGGCGATCTGGTCAGGATCATCCAAGTCCCGCAACCGACCGCGTCCCGGCATCTGGCCTATTTAAGGAGGGCGGGTTTGGTGGTGACGCGCAAGGAGGGTGTTTGGACTTATTACGCGTTGGCCAAGGCTGGGAATTCCTTTCATAAGAAGCTCCTGGAATGTTTGGGACATTGCTTCAATGAGGTTCGCGAACTGGCGTCGGATGCGATCCGTGCGGCCAAGATCCGCCAAGGGGGCGGCTGTTGCCCGAAGTAGAACCTGGTATGCTTGCTTAGCAAGACCTGGCGGTTGATCTCGATGTGTGGCAATCCGGCGACCACCTTTGCCTCCGCGTGAAGGCCCTGCCGGGCGACCCGCTCCCGCTGCTGTTCCAGCTTCGGCTTCATTTGCTCGGCAAGACTGCCGGCGAGGCCGCCGACATCGCGGACATTGAGGCACTCCAGCAGGAGCGCTTCACGCGTGCCCAAAGCCTTCAGGCTGGCCAGCGTGCAAATGACTTCGTCCGATGCTCTTGACAAGTCGGTGGCGACAAGAATTCTGCTGAACATGGCGGCGCTCCGGGTTGGGGTTAAGTGGATGGATGGTCAGCCGCGAACCAACCACGCGTGCGCTGGCACACGCGGACGAGCACGAGCATGAGCGGCACTTCGATCAGCACGCCGACCACCGTGGCCAGCGCGGCGCCGGAGCTGAGGCCGAAGAGCATCACGGCGGTGGCGATGGCGACCTCGAAATGATTCGACGCACCGATCATGGCCGAGGGCGCGGCGTCTTCGTAGCTGAACCTGAGCAGCTTGGCGGCGACATAGGTGAGGGCAAAAATGAGCACCGTCTGAATCGTCAGCGGGATGGCGATCCAGAGAATCGTCAGCGGATTGGCCAGGATGGTTTCGCCTTTGAAATTGAACAACAGCACCAGCGTCGCCAGCAGGGCGATGATGGAAACCGGCGTCAGGAAGTGCAGGAACGTTTCCGCGAACCACACCGGGCCCTTCGTTTTGATGATCCAGACGCGGGAATAGTACCCTGCCACCAGGGGCAGCGCCACGTAGATTGCCACCGAGAGCAGCAACGCCTGCCAGGGCACGGGCATCTTGTTCTCGCCGAGCAACCAGCCGCCCAGCACGCCGTAAAGAAGCAGCATGGTCAGCGAATTCACCGCCACCATGACCAGCGTGTGGCCCTGATTGCCCTTCGCCAGATGGCCCCAGACCAGCACCATCGCGGTGCAGGGCGCGATGCCGAGGAGGATCGTTCCGGAAATGTAGGAACGATACAGATCCACTTCCGACCCGTCCTTCACGATCTCCGTGCCGGGCAGGAAGTCCTTGAAGACATGGCCGAGAAACAACGTGGCGATGGCGAACATCGTGAAGGGCTTGATGCCCCAGTTGACGATCAGCGTGAGCAATACCGGTCGGGGATGCCGACCGGCCTTTACCACCTCGCCGAAATCGATCTTCACCATGATCGGATACATCATGAAGAACAGGCAGATGGCGATGGGAATGGAAACCACCGGCGCGCCGTTCACAAAGAGGGCCATGCCGTCCAGGGATCTCGCGAGGTTCGGCGCCACCTTGCCGAGAACGATGCCACCGAATATGCACAGGCCCACCCACAGGGTAAGCTGCCGCTCGAACAGGCTCATGGATTTGGCTTCCTTGTTCATGCCGATGGAAACTCAAACGCGGCTCTTCCCGTGATTGCCAATGGATGGACATGACCCACCGGCTTCGACCCGGCGCTGTGCGCCTCGAGGATGTCGCCCGCAACTGGGCGAAGGAGGCCATCGGCGACCTGGCTCCGGCAGGCGTTCCGAGTGCGGGGAATGAGGATGGATGGCTTGGTCATTGTGGAGTGCGGTTGGATTTTGCGGACCGAGCGGTGACCCGTTGAGCGGTTCCGAATGCCTCAGTCACCCAGCAGCAATATGATTGGCGTGCTTTTAGTTTGCGACGATTTTCCCGGAACATACCTGCAAAGGCATATAAGTCAATCCACCGATTCGAATCTTTGGAAACGGGCCGGGATGGAAGCTGCTGGATTGCGAGCTGTGCGTTTCTTCCTGGTGCGAGAAAGTCTGCCGGCGATTCACGCTTCACGATGCAGTTCTGTTTGATCGTGCGCGTGTTGGCAGGCGGAAGAATTGTGGTTGCATCGCATTCGCTTACGCGCATATAATCGCCCTGCTCAATGTCCAGGACCCGGCGTCGGTTCGCGCGAAGCGTGGGTGGGCCAGGGTTCGCAGCAGACGGAGGCCTGAGGCAAACATGGTCGCCAGAGCGGGACAGATACTGCGCTTCCACGGCGCACTGGGAAGTCCGGGTTAGGCCGGTTTGAAGTGAGTGAACGCGAGGTTGGTTGCAGCCCCGCCGCGATCATGCCCGCGATGGGTTCATGCGCTCGCGTTTCCGTGATTCGGCTTGCTCGGAACAAGCGCAGACTCAGACATTCTGGATGAAAGTATGGCAACACGTGTCGGCATCAATGGATTTGGACGAATGGGACGGCTCGCGTTTCGCGCGGGCTGGGGAAGCCCAGACATTGAATTTGTTCATCTAAACGAAATTGGCGGCGATGGGGTGACCGCGGCGCATCTGCTCTACTTTGATTCCCTGCATGGGCGATGGAACCGCGAAGTGCACGGCGAAAAGGACAAACTCACCATTGAAGCCCGGACGGTCACGCACACCAGTCAGAAGCATTTCACGGACGTGCCGTGGCGTGACATGGGAGTGGACATTGTGCTCGAATCCAGCGGCAAGTTTCGTACGCAAGAGCAATTGGACGCCTATCTTAAGGCCGGGGTGAAGAAGGTCATCGTGGCCGCGCCGGTGAAGCAGGGGGCACTCAACATCGTGATGGGCGTCAACGACCATCTCTATGACCCGGCGAATCACCACATCCTGACGGCGGCGTCTTGCACCACGAACTGCCTCGCGCCGGTGGTGAAAGTGATCCACGAGGGAATCGGGATAAAGCATGGGATGATAACGACCATCCACGACATGACGAACACACAGTCGATTCTCGACACGCCGCACAAGGATCTGCGCCGGGCGCGGGCGGCGGGCCTTTCCCTCATTCCGACCTCGACCGGCTCGGCGACAGCCATCGGGCTGATCTTCCCTGAACTGCTCGGAAAGCTGGACGGCGTGGCGGTGCGCGTACCGCTGCTCAATGCCTCGCTCACCGATTGTGTGTTCGAGGTTACGCGCAAGACGACCATCGAGGAGGTGAACGCGCTGCTGAAGAAGGCCGCTGCCGGACCGTTGACGGGAATCCTGGCCTACGAAGAACGCCCTCTTGTCTCGATCGATTTCAAGGACGATCCGCACTCGTCCATCATTGATGCTCCTTCGACGATGGTGACGGACGGAACACAGGTGAAAATCCTCGCCTGGTATGACAATGAATGGGGGTACGCCAACCGGTATGCCGAACTGGCCTGCAAAGTGGCCCGCTCCCTGAGTTGATACCATGGGTGCCTCGACTGATACTGTTGGAAACGCCGCCACTGCGGCAGCCGCCGCCAAGAATGGTGTCCGCAATTATGTCCTCGTGACCCTCGCCTACTGGAGCGACACGCTGGCGGACGGGGCGATTCGCACGCTGGTTCTTTTTTACTTTTACGAACTCGGCTACTCGGCCCTGCAGGTGGCGTCGCTGTTCCTGTTCTACGAGATCTTCGGCATCGTGACGAACCTTTGCGGCGGCTACCTCGGCTCACGCTTCGGCCTAAAGTCCACGCTGTTCGTGGGATTGGGCACCCAACTGGTCGCGTTGAGCATGCTGGGTTTGATGCCGTCAAGCGCGTTGACGGTGGCCTATGTCATGGTCTCACAGGCGCTCTCGGGGATTGCCAAGGATCTGACGAAGATGAGCAGCAAGAGCGCCGTGAAGCTGGTGGCGGGCGGAAGCGAGGGGCGCCTCTACAAGTGGGTGGCGTTGCTGACGGGCAGCAAGAACGCGCTCAAAGGAATCGGCTTTTTCCTCGGCAGTCTGCTCCTTACGCTCATTGGGTTTCAAGCATCCGTCTGGTCACTCGCCTCCGTGGTCGCCACGGGACTGGTCATTGCGGCGACGATGATGCGGGGCGGCCTTGGCACCACGAACAAGAAGGCAAAATTCAGCCACATGTTGTCCCGGGACAAGGCGATCAACATGCTGGCGGTGGCGCGCCTCTTCCTTTTCGGAGCGCGCGATGTTTGGTTCGTCGTGGCGGTGCCCGTGTTCCTCTCGTCGGTGCTGGGCTGGAAGTTCTGGCAGGCCGGCGGCTTCATGGCGGCGTGGGTCATTGGTTATGGAGCCGTTCAGGCGTCCACGCCCGCGCTTCTGCGGCGGAAGTCAGGCAGAGGCCGGAGGCAACCGGACGGTCACACCGCCACCTGGCTTGCGTTCGTACTGGCGGCGTTTCCCATCGGCATCGCCGCCGCGCTTTATTTCAACGCCCGCCCCGGTGTGGCCATCGTGACGGGGCTGATCCTGTTCGGCGTCGTCTTCGCGCTGAACTCCGCCGTACATTCGTATCTTATCCTGGCCTACGCCGACGACAAGAAGGTGGCGATGAGCGTGGGCATTTACTACATGGCGAACGCCTGCGGGCGGCTGGCGGGAACGGTGTTGTCGGGTGTGGTCTATCAACTCGGCATCCGGCAAGGCGCCAATGGCGGACTCATCTGGTGCCTGCTCACGTCCACTGCCTTCGTGGTGGCCGCCGGACTGTTGTCACTTGGATTGCCGCGTCCGAAGCACGACGTTCCGCTCGGCGCGATCGGAGTGGATGGTGGGGATTGAAATTGAAAGCTTGGCCATCATCGTTCATGCCCCTTAAACATGGTTCATTGGCCAGGCCTTGGTTAGCCACCGCCGCGGCGTTCATCGGTCGGTTCGAGAGCGGGAGGTGGCACATCGTAGGCGCGCCGCCGGATCATCACTTGATCCTCGCCGTGCTGCCTGGCGATGTCGGCTTTGTTTAACCCCTGGAGAGCTCCACAGTGGCGTTCGTTCAATTGCCAAGCACGAACTCGGGCAACCAGTCGAGGTTCATCACATCCTGAATAATGCCGAGCCGATTGCCGCGTGACCCTGCCAAGCGCAGCTTCCACTGGGTCGAGTTGTACTCCAAGACGCTTGACAATGTTGGCACGGGCGCCTGTGGCGCAGGTTCTTGCTCTTACTCTCTACCCGAAAAGAACGACCAACATGTTGTCGTTTTGCCGGGGCCCCTCACCCTGGCCCTCTCCCGAGGGGAGAGGGAACAGCGAGCCGGGATCGGTGAGAGGGATGAGCGCAGGGGCCTTTCTCCGCGGAGAGGACGGGCCGCCGCTCGACTGAGCTCGTCGCAGGCCTCTCCCGCCGGGCGTTCACCACGCCGTAGCGGCTTCGGCCGCGCAGGCGGGAGAGGGAAAGGGTGAGGGGCCTTTGATGGGGTGCGATAAAAGGTGCCCTCCTCGCCCACGTTTCACCTTCTGTGTCTGGGTCTCCGAAGTGGTAGCCGTCTTATAGCGGGCCAAGGCACGTTCCATATTGAGTAGATCCCAAGTTCAATTGCCATGGCAGAGGATTTTGCGCCGATGTCACCTTGCCGCCGTTCGATCGGCACGCTTGGCCGCTTTGCTGGACACACGAAATAGCGAACCTGCATGCCATTGCCAAACACGCACGGCATTGCCAGACGCCATCGCCGTTCCACCCCCTAAATGCATCCGATGTCCCGCGTCACCGGATCGAATCCATGGTCAGGAAGCCTTGGGCTGCTCCGCCGTTTCCTTGTCCGGCCCGGCGCGATATTCGATCACCTTGACCTTTTCCAACGTGACCAAGCCCCCGCCGATCATGCCGTCCAGCACGGGCAGGAACTCGTTGATCTTTTCCTCCGCATCCACGATTTCGATGACCAACGGCAAATCCATCGAGAGCCGGAGAATTTTCGCCGTGTGCAGCCGGCTGGATTTGCCAAAGCCCATCGGGCCGCGCAGCACGGTCGCGCCGGCCAGGTGCAATTCGCGCGCCTTGAGCACGATCGCTTCGTAAAGCGGCTTGTGCTCCCAGCGGTCGCTTTCGCCCATAAAAATTCGGAGCAGGACGGCTTCGTGAGGGATTTGCATATCAGAGTCCTTTGGAAGAATTGAGGCTGGTGGCGATCAGATGACCGAGCCAGACGGCGACCAGGCAGAGCACAAACGACAACGCCGCATTGGCGCCCGCGCGAAACCAGTCGCCATCGCGGTTTGGCCCGGTATGGGGATGGCAATTGTCGCAACGCCCCGGCTTCCGCGGGGAGGATGGAATTGGCCCGGCCGTTGCGCCGGAAGGCGAGAGCATGCCGAAGCGCTCCTCGATCGGCACAAGGACGCATCGTGCATTGGGAATGTCTCCACGGACGACGTTCAGCCCATGGGGCTGCATGGCAGCTTGATCGCCGAGACCGACCGGATGGCCTTCCTGATTCAATGGTTAGTTCGAGGGTTGACCCGACTGATGTCCGATCAGGATTTCAGGTTGGACAAGGTTGAAGTAATGCCCATGGTCGGCTGTCAGCAGGACCACGGTATCGTTCCAACCACCGTTCTTCTCCACCCACTGGGTAACGGCGTAAAAGGCGCGGTCGCCGCTCAGCACGGCGCCAATGGAGTTGTCCAGGTTGTTGTCGTGATTGGCCCAGTCCACGTCCCCGGCCTCGATCATCAGCCAGAAGGGCTGGTCGCGCGAGGCCAGGTACTCCAAGGCGGCCTCCGCCATCTGCGCGAGGGTGGGGTTTTCCCGCACGTCCTCCTCCGAATACCGCTTCGCCCGGCCGGCACCCTGCGTTGGGCGGTAATCGCCGTCGGCCGTCTGAAAGGGCAGGTGCCCGTCGCTGGTGCCGAAGAATCCAAAGAACCGGTCTCCCCCGGCAATGGCTTTGGCCAGGCCTTCCTTGAGCACATCCGACCCGGCTCGTCCCTCCGTTCTTTGGGTCACGTGGTAGCGGGCGTGCGGTCCGGATTGGGACGCGTCGATGGCTTCCAGATCCTGCGCCGCCAAGTAGCGGTTGCCGCCCACGTAGTTGGTGCCCTGGCCGCTGTCGCGATCCCGGTTCTCCCCCCAACCGGCTCCCAGCAGAACATCCACGCCGGGCAACGGCTTGCCTGGATGCGCGACGGACGGCAACCCCAGCAGGTCGCGTGTGAGGTCCTGATAGTCGTCCCGCTTCACATTGTTGGCGTAAGCGGCGGCGGGCGTGGCGTGGGATATCGGCACGCTGGTGACGACGCCGATGGCGCGTCCCTTTTCCCGCTGCAGCCAACGCGCGATAGGTTCCACCCGGCGTCCTTCGGAGTCCACGTTGATGGCGCCGTTGTAGGTCTTGATCCCAGCGGTCATGGAAGTGGCCGAGGACGCCGAGTCCGTGTAGGCGTGCCGGCGGGGCAGATACTTCGAAATGGGATACTGGGGATCGGAAGGTTTGTCCCATGGATGGCAGCCGCCGAAGTTGGGATCGTAGCCGCCCCTCAAATCTCCCCCGGGATTCGCGATGGTCTGCGAGTTCACATCGGTGTCGGTGCCCTCGTTGTGGGGGCTGGTCACGAACCATCCGTAATCGGTCGCGACGCCGCGGTAATCCTGGAAATGCAGTCCTGTGCCCCGGCCATCCCGATAACCGACCTTCCCCGCGTTGCAGATGGCGGCCGCCTGTGTGGTCTGCCAATCCATGCCGTCGAACACGATGAGGATGATCCGTTTCTTGCCCTGTTCCGCCGCCATTTGCTGGAGCCGGTAAACATCGGTCTGATCAAAGTACGGTGCGTTCTTATGGACGGAGCCGGTGGGCAGGAATCCGTAAAGCGCCTGCAGTCGCTGGGCATTGTGGTAGACGCTGTTCGTGTCGTCCACCTCATCCAGCGGCATCCCGAATGTGTAAATGGGAATCAGCCGGTTGGAATGGCTTTTCCAAACGGAATACAATCCCTCGGTGGGTCCCCAATAACCCCAGTCCACGGTTTTGTTGGTGATGGCGTGTTCCTGCAAGTCGCGCACGTGGTCTGCCCGGGCCGTGAGCACGTGGATCAGAAGGCAAAGCGCCCCTGCCAGGAGAAACCGCCCGCTTGGAGTCGATGGTGTGTTCATGAGATCAACGCGTGAGTTTGAAGCAAAGCCGGGAACAGGTGCAAGCGCGTTCGAGCCGATCCCAGGGCGGCGGGCGTGATTGGAAATGGGTGATGGTTAAACGCTATGCAACTGCAGGATTATGGATGGAGCAAGAGCATGAGTAAGAGCAAGAAGCGCCCATCTTGCTCTTACTCTTACTCATGCTCTTACTCCTTTGGGTCACCCACTTTTAATCACACCCCAGGGCGGCCCCATGGCTGCTGACAAAGTCGGCCGCATCCGTATGTAGTTCTGGCTTTAGCCAGTCCCGGTTTCATGGGGAGCTCCATGGTCCTTTCGGGCCTGTTCACGACCCATGAACCCCGTGCAGCCCGGACCGGCTAAAGCCGGGACTACAAACGTGGCGGCCTCCGTTTGTAGTCCCGCCTTCAGGCGGTCCGGCTCCCAGGTTTATGGGGAGGCCAGACCGTCAACGTGGCCGGCCTCGCCCGCGACGCCGCCGTGGCACGGCCCACGGTGCAGGGCTGCTTCGAGGTGTTGGTGGACACGCTAATCGGCTTTCTGCCTGCCGGTCTGGCAACGCCGCGCCAAGCGCAAGGCAAGTCCACCTTGAGCCTGTAGAATTTCGGGCCTTCGAGATCGGCATTGGGATCGACCAAGGATTGGATCTGGTTGTTGCCCAGGCGACTGGTCGCCCCGGGCACCGGTTGCAAGAGCGGCACAGGATAGAGACTGGTGCAGGCCTGCAGAGAATGCGTGAACCACCAACCGCTCTGGTAGTAGATGGTAAGTGGCGGGCCGTTCGAGATGGCGAGGATCGGCGTATAGACAGAGTATTGGTAAAGGTCCGTCCCGGCCAGGGTTTCCTGGTACATCGTAAGGCCATCCTGGTCCGGGTCGTGGGACAGGACATGGGGATCATTGGGATCAAGTGAGTGGAGATCCATGTACGGTTCCAGAATGACGCGGAGGTCGTATTCATGCATGCCCATGTCCGGGAGGGCACTCCCATCGCCATTCCCGTCAAGGGCCCGTGGTCGGCCCGCAAAATCCAATGCCGGCAAGCCGGCCAGATTTGTTCCGGCATCAATGCAAGGTGACCCATGCTTTAGCGTCAGGTTGCTTGGCGGATTCATCAGACCGGGTTCGGCCGCGATGTTGCCCCGGCCCACCAAGGGCAGAGAGTCCGTACAGGAGTAGACCGCTTCTTCAGCGGCGAGGCGATACTCCCCTTAACCAAATCGTCGACCTGACCTCAGGAAACTAGCATGTTTGGACGTATTCCTACACAGTCCCAGATCCCCCCCTTTCTTGTCAGATTGTTCCTGAGCCTGAGGTTCGTCGTATCGTTGTTGCTATTTCCGTTCTGATATGTTGTCGTTTTGCCGTTAAGAAACTCCGAAAACTCAGACAATGTTAATGAACAATCGCGGCCAATTTCTCGGGAACTCCGTTTTCCCGAAATTGGCCATTCTTTCATGCTTGTTTCGCTGTATCGCCGTGTGTTCAGCCCAAACGAATGATCCGACCATGCCCCTTCCGCCACGGGCGGTGATTACCAACGCTTCTGTTGAGCTTTTCGTAGATATTTCCCGAATGCCAGGATCTCCAAGTTCGAGTGCCTTGCCGGCATCACCTTTGCCGTTGACCAACTTTATGGCCATTGGAGGAGGCTTGGAGACGCTTCCGCCAAATCCTCCAGATACTCATGGCGCCGTTGGCCTCAATTACGTTGTAGCCATGCACAATCAAGGAGTGCATATCCAGTCGAAGACAGGTTCGACAATCTACTCTAATTCCTTGGCTGGCTTTTGGACTGCTCCGAGCATCGGTGTGTTCGACACAATATTTGATCCCAGAGTGGCCTACGATCCCTTCTATGATCGTTGGTTAGCAACGGTCTTGATTAATGCTCTTACCACCAACTCGGCAGTTCTTGTGGCAGTTTCCGTCACCAGCGATCCGCAACCCACCAACGGCTGGAATTTTCTGCGTGTGAAGGCCGACACCAACAGTCTTCTATGGGCCGATCAACCCACGTTAGGGTTCAACAAAGACTGGATTGTGGCCCAGGCGAACATGTGGCCCATCAGTCCAGGAGGCTTCGAGGCATCCTATTTCTTCATTTTGAATAAGACCAACATGTACAGCGGGTCGACCAACGAACAACCGGTACGGTTGTTCCACAACGATACCGACTTTGCGGGAAATGAACGTCCAGCGCTCACCTATGACAACAGCCTTAATCGGCTGTATTTGATTCAAAATGCCGACGGGAACTACAATGGCACTGAAGGTCGCTTGCGCTTGTTTTGCATCGACGGCGACATTGATGCGCCCACGCTCAACTATCTCGATCCTACCAACGCCATTTACATCAAAGTTCAGAATATGCCCGGCGAGACCGTGACTTGGGCCAACAATGTCTCCACCAATTTGACCGCTTGGGAATCGTGTTGTTCGCCTCAACTGGGCACCAACACCACGATAGGCACTGCTTCCGATGCCCGGTTTGATAGCGTTGTCTATCGCAATGGCTCGCTTTGGGCAGCGCACACAGTTTTCCTGCCCGCCACCAACGTGTCCAGGAGCGCCATCCAGTGGTGGCAAATCAACCCTGAAGCAGCGTGCGTCGTTCAGCGAGGCCGAGTGGATGATCCGACCGGTGTCAACTTCTATGCCTTCGGCAGTCTCGGCGTAAACCGATTTAACGACGTGTTAATTGGGCTCACGTGGCCATACCGGTACCGGCCAATGACCAATGGGCGGACGCGGTGGCTCTCGGCAGTTCCGAAAGCTCCACCAATGGAACCAACCTTCGGGCAACGCGCGAAAGCGGCGAGCCGGTCCATGAGGGTCAAACTAACAGCCCCTCCGTGTGGTTTCAATGGACGGCGCCTGACGATGGACAAGTTCTCTTTTCCATGGCCGAGACCGCCCATTATGGCAAGATGCTCGACAACATCTTGGCGGTTTACACGGGCGAGAGCGTGACGAATCTCACACTTGTGACGAAGGATCGTGGAGAACAGGGTCCGGCCAAGGTCGTCTTCGAAGCGCAGGAAGGCACGAACTACGTGATCGCGGCTGCCGGAGCCAATGGCACAATGGGTGAGTTCACCTTGTACTGGTGTCAATGCGATGCGCCGATAATCGTCCACCATCCGGTCAGCACAAACATTGTGGCCGGTGAAAGCGTCACCTTCAGTGCCCTGGCCATGGGCGATCCAGTCCCCAGTTATCAGTGGCTATCAAACGGGGTAGCAATCGCGGGAGCCACGAATGCCGATTATACCCTGACCGAGGCGCAGGCTAATTCCGAAACCAATCAGTTCTACTTTTCATTGCTGGCCAGCAACGTTGTAGACACGGCGACCAGCCAGACGGCCCTCCTGGTCGTCCATGATGCGGCCACGGCGAAGATAACCAACAGCCTCTTCACCGCAAATTCCTACTTTGTCATGCACGTTCACGGCGTGACGAATCGACCTTACGCAGTGGAAACGGCCACCAACCTGAACGGGACGATCCAGTGGACCTCAGTGCACACCAACTACGTGTCCTTCAACTACACGGATTTCATGACCTCCAACGACGTCGCGAGGTTTTATCGCATCCTTGCCCTTCCCTTGGAGTAAGTTCCAAGGCTTCGTGTTTGGTTCGACGGAAGTTGAATGACCATTGTCCCGGCACACCGGCTGCCCTGATGCGCAAATGAATCCAGAGCAGGCAATCCTCCGGCTGTGGCAAATGTTCCGCCACCGACACAAGGTGCTTTCCACGGAAGAGACCTACGTGATCTGGTTGCGCCATCGGACCGCAGAATCGCAGTCCTTTTTCCATCTACGTAAAAGCCACGCTTCGGCAGGCTTGCCGGACGGCGGCCTCGGCCACGTCGACGGGCAATGCATGGCAACCAAGCCTGGAGGTCTCGCGAGCCTTGGAGATGTCTCAGTTCTGGCAGAACTGACAGCCCAAATTGCAACCAGCCGTCCCGAACGACCAGGTCGTGGAGCCAGGATGAAAGTGGAAGAACGGCTTCTTTTCGATGGGATCGGCACAAAACCCTGAAGCCTGGCCGAAAGTGGTCAGCACCATGCCCTCATCCCGCGCCTGACGAACAAAGCAGAATCCGCGCTGGCCGGGCCGCATCTTGCAGAAGCGCGGGCAGAGGTCGCATTGGATGCGGCCATTCTCAAGATGATGCCACCATTCGGACGGCACCACGCCGGGCTCGATCTGGGACGGCTGAATGTTGGGGATGGAAGGCGGCATCGCGGTAACCTCTGTATCATATCCCCAGCCACAACCTCCTTGGATGGTCGGGAACGGGTCCCGTCGGCAGTAGCGGGGACTTCCTGTGGGGCGTAGGAAAAACTCCTACAGCCCCCTCATGAGGGATCCAGAGTCACCCCCGGGGGCGGTTCTGAAGGAGAGGGTACGCGGCAGCACACCTGCACTCCGCCGCCCTTGGCGGGGGCGATGTCCAGGATGCCATGGATGAGTCCGGTGCGGTAGGCCATGGATGGCAAGCCGAGACCTTGGGACGCCTTGGCCGGGGAGGCGGGCAGGCCCTGGCCGTTGTCCCGGATGCAGAGGCGCAGGAGACCCTTGGAGCGGGTCAGGCGCAGGTTGATCCGGCTGGCCTTGCCATGCCGGACGGCATTGTTCACGGCTTCCTGCGCGATGCGGAACAGGTGATTGGCCGTGGTCCCATCAAGGACCGGGAGGGCCGCGTGGCAATGCACCCGGCATTGGACATTCTGCTTGCGCTTCTCGGCCGCCAAACTCCGCAGGGCGCGGATAAGTCCGCCCGGCTGGTCGGCGACCGGATGCAGGCCGTGGGCGACGAGCCGGCATTGTTGAATGGCTTCCCCCAGCAGGATGGAAAGCCGAGTGGCCTGGCGCACCTCGGGGAGGGAGCGGCGCTGGAGACTTCGGACCAGGGACTGGCACAACAGGCTGATGCCGTTGAGGTGGGATCCGAGTCCGTCGTGCAGGTCCTGGGCGATGCGTTTCTGTTCCTCCTCGGCCACACGGACGATCTGCTGCTGCAGTTGGCGGATGTTGCTGATGTCATGCAGGATGCCGGTGTAGAGCCCGAGGTCCCTGACCTCGCTGACGGAGAGGAAGACGGGAAGGACCGAGCCATCCTTGCGTTGCGCGAGCACCTCGCGTCCCACACCGATGATGCGGGGCTGGCCGGTGTGGCGGTAGCGGTCCAGGTAGCGCGCGTGTTCCTGCCGGAAGGGCGCGGGCATGAGCATGCGCACATTCTGCCCGATCATTTCCCCCTGGGCATAACCAAACATCCGTTCCGTCGCGGGATTGACGTCGGTAATGAGGCCGCGGCGGTCGATGTTGATGATGGCGTCGGAGGCCGTGTTGAGGATGGCGCGGAGCTTTTCCTGCCGTTCCAGGAGATCGCGCTCGATGGCCAGCCGCCGGGTGACGTCATGGCCGCTGCAGAGCAACCCCAGCAGTTGGCCATGGCCGTCGGTCAGAGGGGCATCATACCACTCGATGGAAAGGTGGCGCCCGTCCCTGGTCCGGATGCGGTTCACATTGCCGCGGGTCCGCTCGCCGGCGAGGGCGCGCTTGAAGAGCTTGCGGATGCGGGGGGACTCCTCGTGCGGGAGGAATGTGGTGAACCAACTCCGGCCTCGCGCCTCCTCGAGGGTGTAGCCGGTGAGCTCGGCAAAATAGGGATTGAACCGCAGGATCCGTCCCCGCGTGTCGAGCAGAAGCACGATGGACTGGGTCGTCTGGACGATGCTTTCGCTGAACTGTTGCTCGCGCCGCAACGCCTCGGCGGCGCGGTTCCGCTCGGTGACATCCCGGTGGATCGAGACGAAATGCGTGCGGCGCCCCTCGGGATCGAAGAGCGGGGAGATGTGCACCTCCGACTCGTACTCCGTTCCATCCTTGCGGCGATTGCGGAACTCGCACGAGCCGGACCTTCCCTCGGTCAGTTCCCGATGCAGCCGTTCCAGGGAGACTGGATCGTTCTGTCGTCCTTCCAGGATAAGGGGTGTCGTGCCGACCAGTTCCCGGGCGGCGTATCCGCTCATCCGGCACATGGCGTCGTTGACGAAGACGATCCGCGAACCCGGCCATGTGAGGTGATCGGTGGTGATGAGGATGCCTTCGCCCAGGCGAGAGACAGCCTCGGAGAGAAGCTTGACGCTGGCGACGCTATCCTTCAGCTCGCTGGTCCGCCCCACCAGCGCCTGCTGGAGGTCGATGTTCAGCGTCTTCAGGGCCGCGTCGGCCTTGCGGATCTCCGTGATGTCTGGTTCCGCCTGGGCGGCGTGCAACGATTCGTTCTGCATCTGCAACGTGATCTGGTACACATGCAGCTCATGCACCAACGCCTGAATCTCGCCGGGCGGCATGGCCTCGATCTGACGGGGCGACATGCGCAGGAATGACTTGGCCCGCTGATGCAGGCTGGAGGGAGGCTTTGCCGGGAGTCGTCTGCCCGGGATTGGTTTTTTCGGTTTCATGAGTCACGCGTGGGAAGGCACATGCAGTGAGCGCCGCGTCCCTCGCAAGAGGCAGTGGGTGCAAAGCACAGGTCCCATGGATACCGTACCCCTTCGACCAGGATCAAGGGTAAGAGCAAGATGAAACCGGCAGGTCTGATGGAGACAATGCCTCGACTCGCCGGCCTTGTCAGCAGCCCTGGGCACACGGTCACCCAGCGGGCTGCAAGACGAGCCCAGGGAAGCAGAAGGGGCGTTGCCCCATCCCTCGGCGGGTCGCTGCAAGCCTTCCACCGCCAAGATGGTGCCGGTCCAGAAACAGGCCGCCCCGGCTCGGCGACAAAAGTCGGTTGGGCGGACGACATAACGGAGGGAAAGGGCTTGCCGTTTCAGCCCGGCACCGGTAGGAGCAATGTTTGAAGCGGCCGAAGCCCGGGTGTTGTCGGTTTGCCGCAACCCGGGGTGGCACGCAAGAGAACCGGCGGGGATTTCCGCGGTTCGAGGAAGGAGCGGACATGCGGACTATGCGAAAGAAGCGGCCGGCATCCCAGCCTGAGCGCAGGCGGGTCCTGATCTTGGACGATCATCCCATCACGCGGGAGGGGATGACCCAATTGATCAATGGGGAGGCCGACCTGCAGGTGTGCGCGGAGTTCTGTACGGCGGAGGAGGCTCTGAAGGCCATGGAACGCTCCCGGCCAGACGTGGTGGTGACGGACCTGACGCTGCCCGGCAAGGATGGGTTGGAGCTGATCAAGGACCTGGGGGCGATCCACCCGGAGTTGCCCGTGCTCGTGGTGTCGATGCACGACGAAGCCATCTACGCGGAGCGGACCCTGCGCGCGGGGGCGCGTGGCTACCTGATGAAGCAGGAAAGCAGCGAAAAGGTGCTTGTCGCCATCCGGACCGTGCTGGACGGGAAGATCTACGTCAGCCAGGCCATGTCCTCCAAGATGCTCGAGATGTATTCGGAGCGAAGCAAACACAACCTGAAATCATCCATCGCCCAACTGTCCGACCGGGAGTTCGAAATCTTCCATCTTCTGGGACAGGGTGCCCCGGTGAAGGAGATTGCCGTCCGGCTGCACATCAGCCCCAAGACCGTCGAGGCGCACCGGGGGCACATCAAGGAAAAGCTGAGCATGGCCACCTCGAACGATCTCACCGTGTACGCGGTCCGCTGGGTCGAGTCGGAGCGGCCCTGAGGCGGGTCGAGGGCGCACCGGACTTGAGCGTCGCACACATGCATCGGAGCGGTGCGCCGGAGAAGCGTTCATCCGGAAGGTTCATGGGCAGCCTCCCAATTCCACCACGATCCGAGGCGCAAAGGCGCAATGGGCCGTGGATCCTTGCACCACCAAGACCGGCTGAAGCCGGGACTACAAACGAGGCGGTCTCCGTTAGGGGAGGAATCTAGCAAGGCCCTGCCTTGCTGTGGATGCGTCGCATCGAACTTCTAAGGAATTACCTGATTAAGAATCAGCACCGCCTGCTATTGGCCGCCGGGCCGGGCGCAGGTAGGCTTTGCGGTGACGAAGCTGTGACGGGACGCGGTTCAACCGATGTCAGGGAGCCTTCGCAATCCAGGGCGTGTCCCCCAAGCTTTGTCAGAAGTGAATCCTGCAACGCGTGCCACCATTGCACTGATAGTCGATCACCCGGTCATGCGGGAGGGATTGGAGGCGTTGATTGACGGAACGAGTGATCTTTGCGTGGGACGCGCGCCCCTGGAAGGGACGGGCGAATCGGGGGAGCTTCCGATTCGACGGCCGGATCTGGTCGTGACGGACCTTCGTCACGATGGGCATGGCAACCGGGGAAGGATCCAGGCCATCAAGCGCCGGTTTTCAGACGTGCCTCTGTTGGTTCTTGAGACGTCCGGTTCACTCTGGAACTCCGAGGAGATCCTGGCGATGGGGGCGAATGCGTTCCTGGGCGAGCCGGGGAATGCAGGCAAGTTGCTGCAAGCCATACGGGGTCTCCTGCGTGGGACCGCCGGCCGGGCGTAGCCCGTCCCCAATGGGTCTAGCCGGCCGTTCGGCGCACTGCGCATCGCGGGCTAGGACATTGTCCTAGGCCGCACGTTGATTCGCCTTATCGGAGACCCTGCCACCCCCCGATGGACGGAATGATCGGACCATCCTCAAAGTCAACCCATGAATTCGCGCGTGCTGCGCAACAGTTCGCGCCCCAGCAACCGGACACCAATCGGGACGGTATTCGGTCGCCCATTCCTGAGGAATGGGCTTCTGCCTGGAGCAGAGGGCGAAGACGTCAGCGGTGGGCTTGACGAAGTGGTTCCATCGGCCAAAAGACACCTTCAACCAAGGGAGGTTGCCAGCGCGACTGCTCAAACGCCGCCGCTGACGTTCATTCCATCAGAATCGTGGGTCCTGATCCTGCACGAGCGAAATGATTCATGCCATCCAGGTCGGCTTCGAACAGGATTACCGGTGCCCTGTCCGGCGGCCAACGTCTCAACCATCAGCACCGGTTAGAAGAACAAGCGTATGACCACAATGACCAAATGGAATCCGTTCCGTCGCGAATCCGCGTTGGAGCTTTGGAAACCCACCAGCCGCTGGAGCCCCCTTGGGCAAATGGAGGAAATGATGACCCATATGGGCGAACTGTTCGAGCGATGGAATGGCGGGCACGAGGCCATCACGATTGCGGAGTGGCACCCCCAAACCGACATCATCGAGGACGACAAAGAGTATCTCCTGAAAACGGAGCTGCCGGAGGTCCGGAAGGAGGATGTCAAGGTTCGGGTTGAAAACGGCGTGCTCACCATCCGCGGTGAACGCAAGATGGAGAAGGAGGAAAAGGGCAAGAAGATCCATCGCATCGAACGCGCCTACGGGAGCTTCCTACGCAGCTTCGACCTGCCGGACGACGCGGATCCGAAGCAGATCACTTCCGAATTCAAGGATGGCGTGCTCTGTTCTCGAGGCCGGAGCGCGCTATTGGTGGGTCTGCCAGCCGGCCTCCCTGGACTCATCGATTCCCGCGGACGATGCGGTCGCTCTTTGGCTGAATGACCAGGGCATCGCGGGACTCCGCACGAGCAGGAATTCTTTCGGAGGCGGCCCTTGGGAGGATTGGTTCACACCTGCGAAGGTCCACCTTCCACGTCAAGACCAACGGCAGCGACGCCCTGTCCGGAGCCAACTGGCCCATGGCCAAGCAGACGGTCGCCGCGGCGCTCTCGGTGGCTTCAACGAATGACGAGGTCTGGATCGCGGCGGGCCGCTACCCGGAACGCATCATCATGAAACCCGGCGTCGCGCTCTATGGCGGGTTCGCCGGAGTCGAAACGGCGCGTGATCAACGGAACTGGACGACGAACCGCTGCATTCTCGACGGATCCAGCGAGGGGCGCGTGGTGAACATCACCAACGCCGGCCCTGGAACCCGCATCGACGGCATGGTCATCACGGGCGGGCTGGGCATCCATGGCGGAGGCATCGCGATGGTCGGCTCGGGGCCGGTGATCGCCAACAACACGGTCACCGGCAACATAACCGACGGCGCCGGGGCGGGCATCAGCATTGGGGGGCTTCCACCTCGTGAGCAGCACGGAAGCCTATCCGATCCGATCCCCAGCGTCACAAACGCTACTACCGCGTGGAGGTTGGGGTTCCGTAACAGCCACGAGTCCATCCGATCTGGTTGTGCGGGGCAATCATCGCCGGTTCGCCTCGGAGCATCGACCGGGGAACTCGGGGCATCGATCGGTTACCAGCATTATTACCTGCCCTCCCCTGCCCGCCCGCGTGGGTCTGGGCACCTGTTTTCCTGCATGATTTCATCTGGGCCAACTGGCCGATCCTCCATAAATCGTGGCGTTGCTTGTAAAAGAAAAGGGATGAACCATGGATTGCACGGATGGGAACAAAAAGGGGCCAGTTTTTGCTATTGTCCAATCCCTTTTACCACACCCTTTCCTTGGCGGTTACTACCGGTGTGTGGGCACAGGCGCGGCATCACATGCAGCGACAATCCATGATCCCCTCTCCATGAAAGCTCCCCAGTTGTCCATTGACAGGCCGCTATGCCCGCGTGATCAGGTCGCTGAGCTGAACACGAAGCAGCCCTTTGGCGCGGTAGATTCGTGTTTCCACCGCCTTGGTCGAACAACCCAGGATCCTGCCTATCTCGTCGTGGGAACGTTCCTCATACTCGGCCAGAATCAGTGGGAGACGCAGGTCATCCGGGAGAGCCTGAACCGCACGCCGAACGGTGTCAGCCCGTTCCTTCCCTTCGATGTCGTCGCTGGGCAGGGGTCCGTTTTCGGAGAGATTCTCTCGCAGAGTGGCACCCGTGGAAGGATGTTCGGATTCGATGGAGGATTCAGGGTGGCGTGAACGCCAACGGTAACGGTCTTTGAGCAGGTTGCTGGCGATGGCATACAGCCAGGTGGAAAACCGCTGACTTGGGTTGAAGTGATTCCGATGGAGATAGACCCTGACAAACGCTTCCTGGGCAAGATCCGCGGCGTCCTCTTCACTGCGGAGGTTGCGGAGGAGAAAGTGAAACAGCCGTTCGGCGTGTCGATCCATCAGGTCATTCAATGCCGTGCCCTGTCCACCCACCAGGCGTTTCATGGCCCATGCGTCCTCTTCATCCGTGGAGGCCGTGTTCATCCGGGCGGATCGGGCCCGATCGGAACAGCATGGTCTTCGGCCATGCCGTGGTCCATGTCGCGCTCGCGCAGGCAGGTGTGTTCCCAGACCCAGGCCAGGTAGCGCTTGCCCTGCTCCGCGGGCATCGCCTGGCTGACCTCGAAGAAATGCCTCATCATGTCGGTCTGGCAAGCGGCCCTGACCTGGGCCCGTTCCGCCAGCAAGGTTTCCATATCCGTCGTGACCTGGACCGCGCTGGCGAGGGTGTTGGACAATTGAGTGTTCAACTCCTCGATGCGACGGCAACGCTCCCGGCATAGAGGCAGATATCCCCAATGCAGGCTCACCACCGCTTCAAATTCCTCATCGCTGAGATCGAACTCGTGCTTCAACCAGGCCAATTCCGGGCTGTGCGCGTCCAGCAGGTTCCTCGTGGTCTGCGTGCCCATCAGGTAGAAGCATCCATAGGCGAGCGTCGCTGCCATCAAACCCAGCGTGAGGATGACAAATCCTTTTCTCATGCTCAGGGAGCGCTCTGGTAGGGATCGGCGCTCTGGACGTAAAGAGCACTGAGTTCGCCGATCACGCGCGAGGACGCCTCCCGCGCATGGACCCATCCCAAGCCGCCGCCAAAGGCGAGCAGCAACAACAAATAGGCAGTGGCAAAGGCCGGCCGAGGCAGCCAAGTGCCCAGCCACATGATCCACAGGGTCCGCAGGTCGATACCGCGCCTGGAAGCCTTCTCCCGCCGTTCAAGGCGCAACCACACCTCTTCATGAAACCGCGGTGGAAGGGGAAGTTGAGGTTTCCACTGGCGCAACAGGTCGCGCATCTTTGGATCCTCCTCGTCAGGTCGTCGTTGATTCATGGCACTATAGATGGTTGATCTGAGGTCGCCTGGGGGTTCGGGCCAACCCTTCTACGCCAGGAACCGCCGATATCCCTCGAAATACTTGCCGCGCCCCTCATGCTTTGGCAAGCATGAGGGGAGGTAGGATCAAAGGCACGAGGCGCAGGAGTGCACCGCGACCTTGACCTTGTCCTTGCCGTGCCCCACCACTTTCCACTCGTTGCGGCAGTCGGGGCAAAGATGCCGAACCACCGTCTTCTTCGAGACAAGCACTTGAGGCTTGCTCGCCCCCTTGAACTTGTGCTCACGGACGGTCACGGCGACGTCCTTGCAATTCTCGCAGGACATGGCTGGGTTTGAAACCGCCAGCTTGGGTTGCAGTTGTTCGATGGCATAGGTGCGCATCAGCTTGGTGGCGCCTCCTTTGGCTGAGCCCCTTGTATGGTATTGAGCCATCAAAGGAGCCGGCGCTACAATCGCCATCACCACCAGCGTTGCCAGGATGGCGGTAAGCTTTGTTGCCGGGGTCGTTTTCATGTCTGCCTCTCTTTCTTTCGGGGTCATTCAAGTCGCGAATGGTTTCGCTTCATTGATTCCTACGCCACCACTGGCCCATATCCCTCGCTCCTTTCTTGCCAACGACCGGGCGTTGGTTGCTGTGCCGGGAAGGGGTCACCGTGAAGATGGGCCTCGTTTACTGAGGTGCTTGTAGGAGATGGCGCACATGCCCGATCGCCGGCTCCGGGGCGTGAGAAGGAGGAACACCATTGCCCCCGCCAAGGGCCATCGAATCGCAGCGGCCAGGCCGAAGTGGCGGGCAAGTCGCCGCTCAAGCGGCATCAACAACGGCAGTAGAGCTCGAGAACAATCTGGGTCACGGCCTTGACCGTTTTGTTGTTGCTCCACTTGGCAAAGTCCCGGTGCCGACGTTTGAGGACCTCGAAAATCTCGCTCCGCTTTTGTTCCAGGACCTGGAATTCCTCGGAGCTCAGATCGCTGTCGAACTCCAGGGCCTCCATGGCCTCGTCAAAACGGTCGCGCAAGGCCGCCTCGATCTTGATCTTGGCCCGCCGCACCTCCTCGCTGTTGGGGTCGATCACTTCGCGGGCCTCCAAGGGCGAATCAAATTCCTCCGGCGCCAGGCCCAGCTTTTCGAGTTGATCAATCTCCAGGGGGGTGAGCGGTCGGTTCTCGTACTCCTCGTTTTTCCTGGCATCGATCTCGATGAGAAAATCGAGGAACAGCCCGGCGTGGCCTTCGGTCCAGTCGGAGATGGGATTGAATCCGCAATACCGAATGCGGCTTGATTGCTGGTCTGTCATGGGGCCGCAGGCCGCGGCCGCAAGGGCGTCGGACTCATCCTGCTGGATTCGGAGAAGCACTGCGCTGGAAGTGGTCCTCCATCCCTCCAGGTCGCTCAGCCGCTTCCATTCCTCCGCCCCGACTTCGCAGACCATGGTTTCCGGGCCAAGAAATCCGCGATGATACCAGAACAGAATCGAATCCATGGTGGTGGGTCCGCTGGGCTCGGTGCTCCGCAGGGTGACCCAATATTTGACAGGCACTGGCTTTACCATCCGCCTCGCCTTGGGAATGCTGATGGTGTCACTGGCAAAGGACGCCAGGCGGACCTGCTCGCCGCAGAGGGGGCACGCGATGGATTCGCCGCACATCTCGATCGGATAGGCCATGTGCCCATCGCAATGGGGACAGATACATTTGGGACTTGTTTGCATGCCAATTCCAAGAGGGGCGGCACGATTGGCCGACCGCAGGGGGTCATCCTTGGTCGCAAGGTCTGCCCTGAGGCGCCTTCCCTGAAACCCTTGGCGCCGCGAGGGATCCGACTTGATCCACCCTTTCTGGCTCACAGCAATACCAAGGCCATTTTTGGGCCGCCTTTCCTTAGAAAGGGCGCAATTCCTCCGCCCAAGAGACCCGATCAGGAATTCGCGCACATCACCTTCGCCCGAGGCCAGGGGCGTGGGAAAGTTTTTGCCCCCATCTTCGACCAGGCTGTCATGCACGCCTTCGAGCTTCATCTCAGGAACGGAGAGAAACCCGGGACCGCGCTCGGATTGGTGCATTGGCTCTATGATGGTTTTATCCGTGTCATTAGCCGCCGAAAGACCAGTCGCGTTCCACGTGGTGACGAGGCGGACTGACGTGCGAGTTCTCGAACAAAACCGCCTCCTGGAGTCGGCGGCTACCTTTTGAAGGTCAGCTACCCCTTGTATCCCCGGCGCATGGATCCGAAGCGGACGGGGAGGGAGAGCACCATGAAGAAGGGGCACACCGCCACGAAGACAAAGGCCAAGCCGACCGTGGCCGGCAACTGGGTTACACCAATGGCAACGGCCGCCAACAAGGCCACCAGCAGGAACAGGTAACCCACGCTGGAGGGATAACCGCGATCCTGCGCAAGTTGAGAACAGCCCCAGCCATTGAAGGGCAAGGAGGGCAGGAGAAGCAGGGCCCAAAGGGTGCCCTGCCCGGGAACCCAGGCGTGATAACACTTGAATGCCGTCACGGCGGCAATCACCAGACCCGCCGTGATGCCGACGACAGCATTCCTCTTGCGCTTAGGCAAAGACATAAATGCGCCTTTCCTGTAAGGATGGGAACGTGTGGACCCGTCTTGATTAAAGCGAGACGCCCATGAATGCAATCAGAAAACTGCGGAACCTGGCCAAGGCGCCGCCAGGGCCCGGAACACCCAAAACAAGCGTAAACGGACCCATCCACGGCCCATGAACCACCAAACACACCAACCACACGAAATTAAGTCCTTCCGGGGTTCCTGTGTTTCGTGTGTTTCGTGGTGCACTTCTTTTCGAGGTTCATGGGAAGCTGCCTGAAGGCAGGACTACAAACGTGGGCGGCTACGTTTGTAGTTCTGGCTTTAGCCAGTCCCGGGTTCATGGGGTGAGGACACGCTAAAGACGCGCTTCAATCCAACGACGCCATGCGGCGGCATCCTTGCCGAAGTGTTGGCCGGTCGCTTTGGCAAGTTCCTCGGCAGCCAGGTCGCCGAGGGTCTTCGAGACCATGGCGCCGAATAAGGGATACATGCTTTTGGCCGCCTCACCTGCTCCGGCACGGCTTTCATGTCCTCCCGCGGCTCGACTGAGCTCACCGAAGTCCAAGGCGCGAAGGCGCCAAGGGACGGATAACAAAGAATTCCTACGCTAGGCGTCTTGGCGTCTTGGCGGGAGGATCCGCCCCCCCCTTGGCGGGGCTATTCCAGCGATTCGATCGCCGGAGGCGGCGCATGGCGGTAGTCCTCGGTAACCGCCCAGAAGTTGATCGGATTGAGCGTGCCGCCGAAGGGAACGGTGCGGGCGCTGCCGTCCGCGAAGGCGAAATTGGATTGCTGCTTCCTGGGACCGGACCCGCCTCCATGGCGGCCATGCTCCAGTTCCTCCTCTTCATTCCCGTGATCGCCCTGATGCGTGTCCATGTAGGCATGGGGGGAACCGGTACGCTTCTCGCCGAAGGTGACGGTGTCCGAGGGCTGCGGGATCTGGGCAAGGCTTATGCCCACAGGCCACTGAAAGGCCATGAATTGGTCAAAATTCTCCGGGGACAACACCTTCTCAAAGTAATCATTCCACCCATTGATCAGATAACTGCGGCTCGAGCCTTCCCGTTCGGACGGACATTTCAGGATGGCGACATCCTGGTAATAGGGATGGAGGGGCAGCGTCCAGTAAGGCGAAAGTGAACGCGGCGGGGTTTTTCCTTCATGATCGCCGGCGTAGGTTTCCAGGGCGATGGCGAGCTGGCGCATGTTGGAGAGGCACTTGATGGTCCGGCCCTTTTCCTTGGCCGCCGCCAGGGCGGGAAGCAGGAGGGCCGCCAGGATCCCGATCACCGCCACCACGACCATCAATTCAATCAAGGTGAATCCGGATCGCGGGGAGGAAGGGTGAAGCGCTCTCATCGTGATGCAGGCTATTGCGGAGGGCGCATGGATCGCAGCGTGGTGCCGAGGGATTCCAGGCCCTTGAGTGCCTCGTCAAATTGCTGCTGAGTCTCGGCGCGCAACAACCTGTCCACCATGCCTTCCACAGCCCCCATGGCAATCCATATCATGGGCTTGAACTTCTCGAACTCAGGGCCGCTTAACTTGGTCATGTCCTCCAGCGCCTTGGAGATGCGCTCCGGCCATCGTTCAGCCATGTCGGCCGGGACCCAGCGGTCTTCCACCTTGGTTAACTTGATTTTCCGCGCCTTGTCCTTGCCGGAGGAGCCAAAGGTGAGCAGTCCGTGGGTATCGTCGGTGGCGGCGAATTGGATGTCGGCCGACTTGAGGGCTTGCCTGGCTTTCTCCCACGGATCCTCCCCGGGCGAACGCTGCATGCTTTCCCGAAACTTTTCCAACGCGTCCATGACCTGGGGACCGGTGGAGGCGAGGAACTTCCCTGGATCCATGCGGCCCAGCTTTTCCAGGCTGGAAAGGTCGCTTTGGGCAATGGTGTTCAGCAGGGCCACGTCCTCACCCCAGTGTTGGCCGACCCTGGATTCAATCAACGGCATGCTGAGGATGATCGGGCTTTTGGCGATCAGGTCCTCCTTCTCCCGCATGACTTGAACCACCTTGCCCAGGATCCGAAAGCCGCGATTATACACCTCCGCGTCCATGTTGTCGCAGAAGGTGGTGATCACCACCTTCACATCCTGCTGGTAACTGGGGGGCAAGGCATGCCACACGACCTGCGGTTGATGATTCCGCATGCCTTCGACGATCGCCTCGATGGCATTGGGAGGCGCCGCGGGGACGCTGGTCGGCGCCCGCCTGCACCCAAAGCCCAGAACCACGATCATGAATCCCGCCAGCCAGAGGCCGGCCTTGGAACCGAGCCGGGCACGAGGACACACGCTCCCGGATCGCTTTCGAATGGTCGCCAATACAACGTTCATAATCACCTCGATGCTCGAACCGCCCCACAAGGAGTCAACCTGCAGAATCATGGGCCAGTCCGGGCAGACATGACAACCAGTTTCCTCCACGCCCAAATGAAGTCGCCTCGTCCGCTCCATGAACCGGGGATCCGGACCGCCTAAAGGCGGGACTACAAACGGAGGCCGCCACGTTTGTAGTCCCGGCTTTAGCCGGTCCAGGCTGCGCATGGTTCATGGTCCACATGAGGCCTGCAGCAACGTCTGGCCCAGGATGATCAGCCCGCCCGGACCTTGCGGAAGACGCCGCTGGTCGCCGGCTTTCAGTTCCGTGGTCATGATGACCTTACCCGTGAGCGGTTCAAAGACTTTGAACCGCACCGGCTCGCGCGCCAGAATCTGGAGTCCGATCTCACGGATCCCCATGGGGATAGAGACAAAGCGATCCCCGGCCCGGCTCCCGGTGGCTCGAACACACCCGTCGCGAGATTCGGGAACGTCCGGCCAGAAACGGTTGGCGTGGCCGTTTTCGAAGACGGTGAAAGGGGATTCCTTCTGCCGGTCATGGTGAAAGCGCCACAGGGCCGTGAAGTAGGAGACGCCCAGTCCAAGGAAAGGCCCTTGCGCGTCCACCAAACCATGATCCCTCACCTCCACCGGGCCGGAACGCCGGGGCGCCTGGATGAGCAGGCCGTTTAGAAAGTAGCCGCCGAGGTCACGAGGTGGTATCAGACGGTCCTAAAACCGTGACAACCGCCTGCCCTGATCCCGCGATCGCGGGATGGCCACATCCTGTTCATGTGCTGTTGAACGGGCTCGTATGGCTTCGGAGGGCTCCGCACCGTCAGTCGTCCTCGGAATCATCGCCTCGCCAAGGAGCGCAAGACAGGCAAGGGGCAAGATGGCTTCATGGGCAACTTATGACGCGCTGCGTGCGCCGTGGTCAAGATCTCCACAGGTCAGGGCCCGCGCAAGGGCATCATTCGAAAAGGGTCATCATCGCACTTATTAATGGCCCCTCACCCCAACCCTCTCCGCGCGGGCCTTCGCCACGCTGTAGCGGATTCGGCCGCGCAGGCGGGAGAGGGTCGGGGTGAGGGGCCCGTCAGAACGACAACATGTTGGTCGTTCTTTTCGGGGTAAAGGATTGGAGCAAGAGCAAGAACCTGCGCAACAGGCGCCCGTGCCAACGTTGTCAAGCGCCCTCCTTCTCAAGCGGGACCCGACCGGGCCGGGGCAATGTCAGGCCGGAGCGATGAGGCGCACGACGCCGCCGCGTTCGGGCAACAGCTCGACCTCCAAACGCCCTCCCCGTTGCTGGAGTCGTTCGCGGACGTTGAGGAGGCACAGATCATCGTCCGCGACGTGGTCATCCACGCGGGGCTCAGGGAATCTCCCGCCGCGGCATTCTCTCACCTCGACGGCAAGAGGCTGATCGACGCCGGGAATGACCTTGAGGGTGATGCGTTGGGCACGGCCGACCTTGACGGTGTGCAAGAGCAATTCGCGCACGCCATGGAAGAGCAGCAGCGTGGCGTCCTGTGGCAGCGACGTGTCGCCCGGATCCACCTGAAGCTTGATATTCAGGCTATGTTTCTCGCCCAGATGGTTGCCCAGCCAGCGCAAGGATTCGACCAGGCCAAAATCCTGCGGGACCGACGGCCGCAAGTCCCGGCGCAAATCGCGTGAGACGCCGGTTGCCTGGCGAATCAGTTCGAGGGCCTTGCGCAGGTTGATCCGGCGATCTTTCTGGCCGGTGGCGGAGATGGCGGCCTCCATGTGGAAGCACGCGGCCGTCAAGGGAGGTTCCAGTTGGTCGTGAAGGATCTGGACAATGCCTTGCCGCTCCTGAGTGAAGTCGTGTTCGGCGTTGAGGGCCCGTAGGCGGGCGGTGCGCTCGAGCACCCGCTGCTCCAGTTCGGCATTGAGTTGGCTGAGTCGCTGTTCGGAAGCCCGCAGCTTCTGTTCGACCTGGTGTTTGTGCAGGGCGATCTCGATCTGGATCGCCAGGTCGCGAACGTCGAAGGGCTTGAGGATGTAACCGAAGACCTCGGCCTGCTTGGCGCGCTCCAGGGTGTGCTGGTCAGAGTGAGCGGTCAGGAACACCACCGGCAACCCGAGTTCAGACCGTATTTGCCGGGCCGCCTCGGTGCCGTCGATCTCCCCGGCCAGGCGGATGTCCATCAGGACCAGATCAGGCGGTTGTTGTCGGGCCAGGGACACGGCATCCTCGCCCCGCCGGGTGGTGCCGCTGATCCGGTGGCCCAGCTTTCGCAGTTGGCTGGTCAGGTCGGAATGGCAGTTAGTTAAGGCTTCGAAGATTTGCGGTATCTGGGGCCAAAGACGCTGTTGAGGTAGTAACGGTTCTGGTGGGAGATTTATTTCGCGGAAACGGTGTCGATGACGCATCAAGCGAGGGTAGGGCTTTGGACGACGTTTGACGGCGCGAGGCTCTCTTCGGCCGGGACGGTCGGGCACCCGATCATAGGCGATGACGCGTAAGAATTCCTCATAGAGGTGGGTGCGTTGTTTCTTGGAACGAGCTTGAAGCAAGGCTTCACCATAGCGGCGAGCGACGGCCAGGCTGCCGGCAAAGCTGATTCGGTCCAACTGGATGTGATGCTGTCGGGCCGCCTCCGGCATCAATCGGCGGACCAGACGCAGCGTGAGTGGGTCGGGCAGAGTCTTCCACTCCCGACGTCCGATGGTCCGGGGACGTTGTTTGGGTTTGGACCAAGTGACCAAGCGCTCGACTTTGCTCAAACGCTGGCCGCGGCGGAAATCCGCGCGCACCTTGCCACGGACCCGGAAGACGGCGTGTACGTCACGTCGGAGGCACTGAGCTAACAAGGCCTGGGCTTGGCCAATGGCCTCCCGGCAGGAGGCGCCCGCCTGGGCGATCTGCCAACAAAAGGTCCAAAAGACCAAGCGCAAGGGCCACTGGCGGTGGCGCGAATGAGGACCTTCGTCGGCT
>Ga0302046_10000874_pt1 | contig 28883 bp, 15 predicted proteins | sample RVTome_11_FD_200261 | JGI IMG/M metagenome (GOLD analysis project Ga0302046, IMG submission 200261) | Soil microbial communities from uranium-contaminated site in the Upper Colorado River Basin, Wyoming, United States - RVT147D111 (version 2) ...
CGGCGTCGGGGATGCGCAGCTCGAGCGGCTCGCTGCGCGCCAGCGGCGAGCTGCGCCCCTGCTCGTCCATCGCCTGCACCGCGACCAGCAGGCGGCCCAGCCAGTGCTCGCCGCTGGGGACCAGGGTAATCTCCGCGAGCGGGATCTGGATGTCGACCGCCACCCGGAAGGCGCCGTTGTCGGCCGGCGCCGGGCGGCCGACCACCGGGCGCAGGCCGAACCGGTTGCCCTCCTGCCCGAGGGCGAGCGCCGCCAGCAGGCCTTGCTCGAGCCGGCGCTCCTGCGACAGCAGGCGGAAGCCGTTGCGATGGCGCACTCGCGCGCCCGGCACCTTGACCTCGACCTCGACCCTGCGGAAGCGTTGCTCGTCGGCCGGGGTCGCCTCGTAGCCGAGCGAGTAGTAGGTCGTGATGTCTCGGAGGAGCTGCCCGAACATCAGCTCGAGGTTGTTCGAGTTGGTCAGCGCCCGGCCGCCGGTGGCGTGCGCGAGCTGGTGCAGCGGCGCCTGGAGGTTGGCGCGGTTGACCGAGTCGACCTCGACGAAGCTGCCGCCCTGGACCGATCCGCCCTCCTCCGCCGACAGCGAGTCGAAGCCCATCAGCCCGCCGGCGTCGAGGGTGTAGAGCGTCACCCCCGAGGTGTTGGCGGCGCGGGTCAGCTCCTCGTATTTGGTCGTCAGGTCGTAGGCGAAGGACCGCATCCGGGCGCGCGAGCGCTGAAAGCGGGACTCGATGTAGACGAACAGGTCCTCGCCCACCCGCTTCGGCAGGCCGCTCGAAACGTAGACCAGCGCCTTGCGCCCGGGCAGGCCGCCGAGCGGCTCCATGAGCCGGGTCAGCGCCTCCATCGGCAGCGCCAGCTCGGTCTGCCGGGCCTCGGCGTAGGACGCCGCGGTGGCCAGCGCCTCGAACTCGTCGTCGGCTTCGTCGATCTCGCCGAGGGCGATCCGGCGGTCGGCGTCGCGGCCGGCGGCGAGACCGGAGAGCTTTTCGACCTCCGCGGCGGCGTCGAGGATCAGCAGCGGATCGGTGGTGAACGGCTGGCGGACGTTCAAGGAGTGGTCGTAGGAGATCAGCATCATCGGGGTGCCCGCGGGCACCTCTGCGGAGACGAACCGCTCGAGCGAGCGCAGCACCCGGTTGCGGTCGGGCGCCCGCAGGTTGAAGTTGTCGACGTAGAAGACGAGCTGGAGCCGCTGGTCGGGCGGCGGCCCGGCCTCGGGCTGCGGCTCGGGCGCCGGCGGCGGCCCGGGGGCCGGCCGGCGCTCCGGGCTGGCGAGCAGGCGCTCCTCGGTGGCGGCATAGAAGTTGCCGATCGGCACGGCACGGCCGTCGACCTGCAGCTCGAAGTCGTCGGCGGTCAACCCGGTGATCGGGTTGCCCTGGCGGTCTTCGACGAACACGTCGATGTTGACGACGTTGACCCGGATCGCCTCGAAGAACTCCTGCTCCGGCTCCGCGGCCGGCGGCTCCTGCGGCGCCGGCTCCTGCGCCTGCGGCAACGAAGCCTGCGCCTGCGGCAACCAGGCCTGCGCCTGCGGCAACGAGACCTGCGCCGCCGCGAGGGTGGCGACGAGGAGCAACGAAGCGATGGCGGGAGGGCTCGTGTGACGCAGCATGGCCGGCGAGGAGTATAGTACCCGCGGCTTCTCCGCGACCGGCCCACCGCCAGCCGACGAGGTCACTCGATGAAGGGCGACGACGCGACTGCCGCTGTACTCGCCGCACTGTTGCTAGCGCTGCCCGGTGCGGTGCGGGCGCAGCCGCCCGAGCAGGACCCGCCGGACACGCCGCTCTTTCTCGAGCGCCTCGACGTCGAGATCGTCAACCTCGACGTGGTGGTCACCGACCGCCGCGGCCGGCCGGTCGCCGGGCTGACCCGCGAGGACTTCGAGCTGCGGGTCGACGGCGAGCCGACCCCGATCGAGAACTTCTACGCGGTCGGCCCGGAGGGCCCGCCAACAGAGACCGGCCCGGAGGGCCCGCCAACAGAGACCGGCCCGGAGGGCCCGCCAACGGAGACCGGCCCGGAGGGCCCGCCGATCGCGGCGGCCCCGCCGGAGGAGGCGGCCCCCGAGCCCGCGCCTCCGGCCGAGCCCGCGCCGCTCCCCGCGGCCGAGTCGCCGCCCGCCCACGGCCTCCACCTGGTGATCCTGTTCGACAACCGCCGGGGGACGCCGGGCGAGCGCAAGCGGGTGACCCGGCAACTCGCGGCGACGCTCGAAGAGGGCTTCGGCGGCCGCGCCTCGGTCGCCCACTACGACGGCGGGATCAAGGTTCACCAGCCGTTCACTTCCGACGGAGCGGCGCTGGCGGCTGCGATCCGCGACATGGCCGAGCTGAAGGTCGGCGGCTACTCGGAGGCCTTCGAGCTGCGCAACCTGCTCCGGGACCTGGAAGGGAACTCCGACCGCGCGGACGTGCTGGCCAGGATTGAGTTCTACGCCGAGCACCAAGCCGCGGAAACGATGCGCGTGCTCGAGGCGCTGGCTGGACAGGTCGACGCCCTCGCCGGCCTGCCGGGGCGCAAGATGCTGCTCTACGTCTCCGGCGGCCTCGATCTCAAGCCCGGCGAGGCGCTGCTCAACGCGGCGCGCATGCGGTTCTCCGAGCCCGGCCCCCGCCGCATCGGACCTCAGGGAGTTCAGGAGGGTGTCGAGCGGACCAACGGCCCGCCCAACCTCACCGCCGCGGTGCGCGAGCTGACGGACCGGGCCAACTCCGGCCGGGTGGTGTTCTACGCGATCGCCACCGGAGCGGCCTCCTTCAGCCCCGTGCTCGGGCCCGAGCACGGTGGCGACATCGGCGGCAACTTCTGGACCCCCGCCACCGAGACGATGCTGCAGGCCGGGCTGGGCTCGGGCCTGGAGATGATGGCCGAGGTCACCGGCGGCGACGCCCTCACCCGCTCGGACAACTACGACCTGATGGGCGAGCGGATCGAGCAGGACGCCGGCCACGTCTACTCGCTCGGCTTCCGGGCGCCCGAGGGCGAGCCCGGCCGCGGCCACCGGGTGAAGGTCGAGGTGGCGGGCCGCGACCGCCTGACGGTGCGCCACCGCGAGTCCTTCGTAGTGGCGACGCCGGTCGAGCGCGCCTCCGAGCGCACCCTGGCGGCGCTGCTCTGGGGGCGGGCCGACAACCCGCTCGGCATCGCCGCCGAGCCGCTGGCGCCGGAGCGCAGCGAGCGGGACCGCGACCTGGTCGTGCTGCCGGTGCTGGTCAAGGCGCCGTTCGCCCATCTCACCCTGCTGCCCGACGGCGAGGTCCATCGCGGCCAAATCACGATCCTGGTCGTCGCCGAGGACGCCGAAGGGCGGCTGTCCGAGGTCCAGACGGTGGAGGCGCCGATCGCGATCCCCGCCGCCCGGCTCGACGAGGCGCTCCGCGGCGTCGCCGGCTACCGCGTCGGCCTGCTGCTCCGTCCGGGACCGCACCGCCTGGCGATCGGGGTGCGCGACGAGATCGGCAACGTGGTCGCCACCCTGATCTTCGAACACGACGTCGCGGCGCCGCCGCGATGACAGCCGGAGTGATCCGATGACCAAGACCTTCCCGAAAGCACTGTCCCTCGCCGCGGCGCTCGCCGCCTCTCTGCCGGCGCTCCCGGCGGCCGCCCAGACCGGACCCGAAGAGACGCAGCCGCGCCAGCAGCAGCCGCAACGACTGCTATCCGAACTCGGGCAGCCGGGAGAGCCGGCGGGGATCTTCCTCGAGAGCCTCGACGTCGAGATCGTCAACCTCGACGTGATGGTGAGCGACTCCCGCGGCAACCCGATCGACGGTCTCACCCGGGAGGACTTCCGGCTGAAGGTCGACGGCCGGCCGACGCCGATCGACAACTTCTATGTCATCGGTCCCGGGACGGCGTCCGCGGCGGCCGCAACGGCCGAGAGCGTGCCCGCGCCCGGAGCGCCGGCGCCCGAACCGGAGGGTGCCGCGACCCTGCCGCCGCCCGAGCAGGAGCTGCACGTGCTCATCCTGTTCGACAACTTCTACGCCACCCCCGGCGAGCGCAAGCGCGTGGTCGACGAGCTGGCGGCCCACTTCGAGGACGGCCTCGGGGTGCGCGGGCGCGCGGCGGTCGGCTACTACGACGGCGGGATCAGGGTCCGCCAGCCGTTCACCTCCGACGGCGCGGCGGTGGCGGCGGCGATCCGCGAGACCGCGGAGAGGCAGGTGCGCTACGGCGACGACCTCGAGCGGCGCAACCTGCTGCGCGAGATCGAGCAGGTGCGCTTCGGCGCGCCGATGATGGACAGCGAGGGCAACCGCCGAAGCTTCGGGGACAGGTCACCGAGCCGCGCCGAAGACGGCCGCGCGGCGCAGGACGCGGCCGGCCTCCTGATGTCGATCCAGATGTACGCCGAGCAGCAGGCCGTCCAGGTCCGGAACAGGATCTCCGCGCTGACCTGGAAGGTGGAGACGCTTGCCGGTCTTCCCGGGCGCAAGGCGCTGCTCTACGTCTCGAGCGGTCTCGACCTGCGGCCCGGACAGGCCCTGTTCAGCGCCTGGCAGAACAAGTTCGGCGCCCTCGGCCGGGTCCCCGGCCAGGTGAGTCCGGTGGCGCAGGCGTCCAACCTCGAGGTCGCCGCCGGCGGTCCCGATCTCGACGCGGCGCTGCGCGATCTGATCCACGGGGCCAACGCCGGAGGAGTCGCTCTCTACGCCATCGGCACCGCGGGCACCGGGACCAGCCATTCGATCTCGGCCGAGTACGGCGGCTTCGAGCTCGAGACCATCTCCACCTCGACCGCGAACTTCACACTCGATCAAGGGCTGGACGTCCAGCTCCGCGCCAACCTGGGCTCCGGTCTCGAGCGGATGGCGGCGGACACCGGCGGGGAAGCCCTCACCGGTGGCGCCGACTACGACCGGATCGCCGACCAGATCGAAACCGACGCCGGCCACCGCTACTCGCTCGGTTTCCGGGCCCCGGAGGGGGAGCCCGGAACCCGCTACCGGGTCGAGGTCGAGGTCCCGCGCTGGGACGTCAAGCTCCGCTACCGCAACGCCTTCGTCACCGCCACGCCGGTCCAGCGGGCCTCCGAGCGCACCCGCGCCGCCCTGCTGTGGGACCGCGCTGACAACGGCCTCGGGATCGTCGCCGTCGTGGGTCCGGCGCAGCCGAGCGAGCGGGGCAAGGGCCTCCTGATGCAGCCGGTCATGGTCAAGGTGCCGTTCGCCAACCTGGTGCTGGTGCCCGAGCAGCAGTTCCATCGCGGCCGGATCACGATCTTCGTCGTCGCCCAGGACGAGGCCGGGCGCCTGTCGCCGGTGCAGACGATCGAGGCGCCGATCCAGGTGCCGGCCGACCGCCTCGACGAGGTGCTCCGCGGCGTCGCCGGCTATCGCATCGCGCTGGTCGTCCGCCCGGGAGCGCACCGGCTGGCGATCGGCGTCCGCGACGAGATCGGCGACGTGGTCTCGGCCCTCGTCGTCGACCACGACGTCACGGCGCCGCCGGAGGAGGGCTAGGAAGCCCACGGGTCGCTGCGCCCCGGAGCGGGAATCCGCGCGGGCGGGAATCGGGATGTAGCCGCGCCGCGGTGCCGGCGGTATAGTAGGGCGGCATAGGGACTAGCGGCATGGACAGCGGCATGGACAGCGGCATACCGGACAGGTCGGTCGCCGGCCGACTGGAGTGGAGTCGTCGATGAAGGGATGCACTCAGCAGCGCAGCGTCTGGAGGGGGGCGGGCGCTGCGCTCGCCGCGCTGCTGCTCGCCCTCTCCGCGATCGCGCAGCCGCAACGGGAGGAGCCGGAGCCGTCGTCGGGCTCGCCGGTGTTCCTCGATACCGTCGAGGTGGAGATCGTCAACCTCGACGTGGTGGTCACCGACCGCAAGGGCGAGCCGGTCGAGGGCCTGGCCGCCGCCGATTTCGAGCTGCGGGTCGACGGCGAGCCGACGGCGATCGACAACTTCTACGCGGTGGGCCGGGAGGAGCCGTCGCCGGCGGAAGGGGCTCTCGCGGAGGCGGAGGGGGAGGCGATGCTCGGGCTCGAGCGCCCCCCCGAGCAGGACCTGCACGTGCTGGTCCTGTTCGACAACGTCCACGCCACGCAAGGGGAGAGGAAGCGGGCGGCCGACGACCTGGCGGTTTCGTTCGAGGGTGGCCTGGGCGCCGGCGCGCGCGCCGCGGTCGCCTACTACGACGGCGGCATCAAGGTCAGCCAGCCGTTCACCGCCGACGGCGCGGCGCTGGCGGCGGCAATCCGCGAGCAGGCCGCCGCGCAGATCGGCTTCACCGCCGACTTCGAGCGGCGCAGTATCCTGGGCGAGCTCTCGAGAGCGGGCGACGAGGGGGACTCGCGGAGCGTGCTGGGCACGATCGAGAACTTCGCCGAGCGCCAGGGCGCGGAGGTCCGGCTGACGCTCGAGGCGCTCGGAGCGCAGGTCGACGCGCTCGCCGGGCTGCCGGGCCGCAAGGCGCTGCTGTTCGTCACCTCCGGGCTCGAGCTGCGGCCGGGACAGGACCTGCTCAGGGCCTGGCAGAACAAGTTCGGCAGCGTCAGCGGCCGGTCGGCGGTGTCCGACCTCGAGGTCTCGCGCGGCCATGTCGATCTCGGCCTCAAGCTGCGCGAGGTGACGCGCCGGGCCAACGCCGGCCGGGTCGCGCTCTACGCGATCGGCACCGCGGGCGCCGGCCCCACCGCGGCGGTCTCGGCCGAGGAGAGCGGCTTCGACTTCGGCGCCCTGAGCGCGCCCGGCGGCGGCCGGACCTACGACGTCACGGTCGATACGGTGTTCCGCGCCAACCTCGGCTCCGGCCTCGAGCTGATGGCGGCGGTGACCGGCGGCGATGCGCTCACCGGCTCGGGCAACTACGACCTGATCGCCGAGCGCATCCGGCAGGACGCCGGCTACCGCTACTCGCTCGGCTTCCGCGCCCCGAAGGGGGAGCCCGGCACCAGCCACAAGATCGACGTCGAGGTGCCGGGCCGCGAGGCTCGGCTGCGCTACCGGCGGGAGTTCGTCACCGCGACCTCTGCCCAGCGGGCGTCCGAGCGCACCCTCGCCGCCCTGCTCTGGGGCCGTGCCGACAACGGCATGGGGATCGCCGCCGACGTCTTCCCGGCGCAGAAGAGCGAGCAGGACAAGGACCTGTTCGTGCTCCCGGTGCTGGTCAAGGTGCCGTTCGTCAACCTGGTGCTGCTGCCCGAGCGGCGCTTCCACAGCGGCCAGATCACGATCTTCGTGGTCGCCGAGGACGACAAGGGCCGGGTGTCGCCGGTGCAGACCGTCGAGGTGCCGATCCGCATCCCCACCGACCGCCTGGCCGAGGCGCTCGGCGGCGTCGGCGGCTACCGCGTCGGGCTGCTGGTCCGCCCGGGCCCGCACCGGCTGGCGATCGGCGTGCGCGACGAAGTCGGCGACGTGATCTCGACCATCCGCCTCGATCATGACGTGGTGGCGCCCGGTGCGGCCTAACGCGGCGCTCACGGTGCTGGCGGCGCTGGCGGCGCTGGCGGCGGTCCTCGCCGCGGCGCCGGCGCCGGCGTTCGCGGCCGAGGCCGCGCTGGCGGCACGCGACGCCGTGCTCCTGATGACCGGCCAGGAGGGCGGCACGCTGCCGATCGAGTCCTCGGTGCGCTTCGAGCCGGTCCCGGAGGGTGACCCGCTGGCGATCGTCGGCGTCGAGGTGGCGGCCTGGTCGCTGCTCGAGCTGGCGGGCTCGGAGCCGCTGCCGCTGCTGCTCGCGATCTACGCGGTCGACGCCGAGGGCGGCCTGGTCGGCAGCGCCGCCGAGCGCTTCCGGGTGGCGCCGGCGGGCCTGGTCGCTGCCGGCGCCTCGGGCCTGAGGCTGTCGGCGGCGCTGGAGCTGCCGGCCGGCGAGCTGACCCTCCGCGTGCTGCTCAAGGCCGGCGCCGACGGCGCGGAGTTCGGGCTGCGTGCGCTGCCCGTCGAGATGCCGGCGGCCGGGGGCGGGCCGGACTGGCTGGCGATCGAGCTGGCCTCCGGGGGCGACGACCTGATGGACCAGCTCCGCCGCCGGGTCGAGGACGAGGCGGCCCTGCAGCTCATCAACGAGTACCTCGAGAAAGGCGTGCTGGTCCAGAGCGGCGGCCGCTGGCTCCTGCCCCCGCAGACCGAACCGGGCGCGCCGCCGGCGCCGGCGCTGCCGGTGGTCGCCTCGGCCGACCGGCTCCAGATCGACCTGCTGGCGCGCGGCCGCCCGGTCCGGCCGCCGGTGATCGAGCTGGTCTCGGGCGGGCCGCAGGCGGCGGACGCGCCGGCGCAGCCGGCGGTGCCGCTCGAGCTGCGCGACCTCGAACGGCTGGGCGGCGGCGTCGGCGGGTGGAACCACTTCCGCGCCCGGCTCGACCTGCCCGCCCTCGGCGACGGGCGCTACCGGCTGCGCTTCCAGCCGCCGGCCCGCGGGCGCGGCCAGGAGGTGGTCGTGGTGCGCGGCGAGGCCGCGACGATCACCTGGGCCGAGCTGGTCCGGCCCGGCGGCGACCGGCCCGAGCCGATCGAGGGCGGCACCGAGCGGGCGCGGCCGGCGGCCGCCGAGCGCCACCTCGAGCGGGCGGTCGGGAGCTTCGCCGCCGCCGGCGCCGCCGACGTCGAGCCGCTCGAGGAGCTGTTCCTCGAGGAGTGGAAGCGCGCCGGCCCCGCCGGAGCCACGGCGCTGGTCGAGGCCGGCAACCGGCTGGCCTGGGAGCTGGTCGGCGAGCACCCCGAGGCGCTGGTGCCGCTGGTGGCGGCGAGCGCCCAGCTCTACCGCCGCTTCCTCGCCCGCGAGCAGTGGGGGCTTTCGACCGCGGCCCGGCGCCTGACCGTGATCTTCCTCGACGTCTACAGCCGCGGCGGCTCCGACGGCCAGGCCGGGCGCGCCCCGGTGGCGGCGGTCGGCTGGGCGAGCTTCGCCGGCGACCTCCTCGAGTCGGGCCTGCTCGGACGCGCCTCGGCGCTCTACAAGCGGGCGCTCGAGATCGACTCGAAGCAGGTCGAGTCGCTCGTGGTGCTCGGTGCGATCTACGAGCGCGCCGGGCAGTACGACCAGGCGGCGCAGAGCTACCGGCGGCTGCTCGAGATCTCGCCCGACAGCGCCGAGCCGCGCCTGCGGCTGGCGGTGCAGCTCGCCCGCATCGGCCAGCAGAACGACGCCCAACGGCGCCTTGGCGGCCTGCTCGAGGAACAGCCCGACTGGGTCGCGGTGGTCGCCGCCCAGGAGCTGGCGCGGCTGCACCTCGACTCCGGGCGGCCGGGCGAGGCGACCGAGGTCCTGGGCACGGCGCTGGCGCGCCATCCGCGCGACGAGAAGCTCCTGCTCTTCCGCGCCGCGGTCGACGAGCTGAACGGCGACGGCAGCGTCAGCGACCAGGCGCTCGCGGCGCTCGGCGAGGAGCCGTCCCGGCGGACGCCCTCGGCCCGGCACCGCTACGCCGCCTGGCCGCCGGCCGCGCTCGGCGACGCCCGCAGCCGGTTGGCGGCGGCGGCCGAGGAACGCCGGCCGGAGCTGCTCCAGGCGCTGCGCGGCGGCGGAGGGCGCCGGCGATGAGGCGGTCGCCGACCGCGCGGACCGGCGTGTTGCTCGCGCTGGCGCTGCTCGCCGGCGCGGCGGTGGCCGCCGCCCGCGCCCGCGGCCCCGAGGTGGCGATCGTCAGCCCCGATGTCGGCGAGGTGGCGTTCGGCCGGATCACCATCGAGGCGGAGATCTACCCCCCGGACGCCGAGCTCGACCGCGTCGAGTTCTACGTCGACTTCCGGCTGGTCGAGGAGCGCAGCAGCCCGCCTTGGCGGGTCGAGGCCGACGTCGGCGAGACCAACGTCGAGCACCACGTCGAGGTGGTCGCCCATCCGCGATACGGCGACCCGGTCAGCGACCGGGTGACGACGCGCGCCATCCGCATCGACTCGACGATCGACGTGCGCCTGCGGCAGCTCTACGTCACGGTCAGCCGGTCCGGCGGCGCGGTGCTCGACCTCGACCGCCCCGACTTCCGCATCCTCGACGACAAGAAGCCGCAGCGCCTGGTGACCTTCGAGCGTGGCGACGTGCCGTTCACCGCCGTGCTCTTGGTCGACGCCTCCACCAGCATGGCCGGCGGGCAGCTCGCCACTGCGGTCGCCGGGGCGCGCTCGTTCACCGGCCGGATGCGGCCGCTCGACGAGGCCAAGCTGGTGCTGTTCTCCGACCGGCGCCTGGCGGAGACCGCGTTCAGCAACGTCGGCGCGCTCTTCGAGCTGGGCCTCGCCGACCTCGAGGCCGGCGACGGCACGGCACTCAACGACGCCCTGTTCCTGGCTCTCCAGCGCCTGCGCCTGCGCCAGGGACGGCGGGTCGTCGTCCTGCTCTCCGACGGCATCGACGTCGACAGCGTGCTGTCGATGACCCAGGTCCAGCAGGTCGCGCGCCAGAGCCAGGCGGTGCTCTACTGGATCCGCATCGGGCGCGGCGACCAGGGCGGCAGTCACCTCTCGATCTGGCGCGACGCCGCCGGCCACGGGCGCGAGCTCGGCCTGCTCGCGGAGACCGTGCGCCAGAGCGGCGGCCGGATCGTCGAGGTCGCCTCCGCCGACCAGATCGGCCCCGCCTTCGGCGACGTCCTCGCCGAGCTGCGGGGCCAGTACGTGCTCGGCTACTACCCCGAGCCGGAGCCGGCGCCGGGAGCCTGGCGCCCGGTCGAGGTCCAGGTCGACCGCCCGGGCGTCCAGGTGCGGGCGCCGGCGGGTTACCTGGTGCGCTAGCCGCCGGCCGCCCACTCCCTCCGCCGGCCTGCAGTCGGCGGCGTTCGTGAGATCATCGGCCGGGCGCCGCGGGGCGCCTCGGAAGATCGAGGGACCGCGTGCGGGCGCGGGCCGAGAAGGAGACGATGATGAACGCGACGATGAAGAGAACGGCTACCGATACGTCTGCTGATCTACCGGCCATCGAGAAGCCGCCGATCGGCAGGATCGGTCTGCTCGGCGCCGCGCTCGTCCTGGCGGCCGCCGCGGCCCTGTTCGCGGCCGGCGAGGCGAGGCTGCTCGCCACCGTGGTCGACGAGGAGGGCAACCCGGTCGAGGGCGTCACCGCGACACTGCGATCGAGCGCCGCCGGTTTCGAGATGACCGAGACCACCGACCGCCGGGGCCGCTTCACGATGTTGATCCTCGACGCCATCCATCCGCCCTACACCCTGACCCTCCAGAAGGAGGGCTACCACGAGGTGTCGGGCGAGGTGGGACTCCGCCCGGGCGGAGTCAACCGGCCCGAGTTCGTGCTGCCCAAGCCGGCGCCGCCGCCGGACGCGCCGCAGGAGAAGCCGCTCGAGGGCAGCGGCGAGGCGATCGAGCTGTTCAACGCCGGCGCCGCCCTCTACAACGCCGGCGACGCCGCCGGAGCGATCGCCAAGTTCGAAGAGGCGCTCGCCATCGACGACGACTTCGTGGCCGCCTTGCGGCTGCTCGCCGGGCTCCACCTCGACGGCGGCCGGCCCGAGCCCGCGCTCGAGCTCGCCGGCCGCTGGCTCGAGCTGGAGCCGGCGAGCGTCGAGGCGGCGCTGCTGCGCTACGACGCGCTGGTCGCTCTCGGCCGCCACGAGGAGGCGACGGCCCTGCTGCCCGGGCTGATGGAGACCGCCGCCGGCGGCGAGCTGGCGCTGCGGCTGTTCAACCTGGGCGCCGACACCCAGCGCAAGGGCGACGAAGAGGCGGCGATCGCCTGGATGGAGAAGGCGGTCGCGGCCGATCCCGAGTTCACCCAGGCCTGGAGCGCGCTCGCCTCGCTGCGGTTCACCGAGGGCCGCCACCAGGCGGCGATCGAGGCCGCCGGCAGGGTACTGGCGGTGCGCCCGGGCGACGTCGAGGCGCTGACCGTCCAGTACGAGGCCTACAAGGCGCTCGGCGACAAGGCGCGGGCCGACGAGCTGCTGGCGCAGATGCAGGCGACCTCTTCCGACCCCCAGGTGCTCTACCGCCAGGGCGTTGCGATGTTCAACGCCTCCAACGTCGAGGGGGCGATCGCCACCCTGCGCCAGGCGCTGGAGCATGATCCCGACCTCGCCGGGGCGCACTACACCCTCGGTCTGGCGTTGCTCGGGCAAGGCCAGAACGCGGACGCCCAGCGCCACCTGGAGCGCTTCCTCGCGCTGTCGCCCGACAACCCGGACGCCGAGACCGCGCGCCAGATGCTCCAGTACCTGGGGAGCGGTTAGCGCGCCGCCCGGCCGCGGTGGGGCCGCCGGCCCGGCCCGCCTGATTCAAGTCTCTGGATCGGCATCCGGTCGCTTGGATGGCGGAGCTGCCCGCGGCCGTCCCGTCCGGTCCCACGGTCCTCCGTAGCGTGAGGGCAAAGCACTGATTCTGGGTGCTTTAACTGACCTGATGGGGGTGGTCGTGCGGAGCCGGAGACGCCGGTACGCTTCCTGCAACGCATTCCGGTCAGCTCAGTCAACGAGCCCGCCGCGCCGTGCGGCGGCGCATCGGAATGTAGCAAGCCGAATTGAAAGGAGGCTTGGGGGTGATTCGATCCTTTATCAAGGCCGTGCTCGTGTTGGTGCTCGCGCTGGCGATGACCGCGCCGGCGTTCGCGCAGGGCACGCAGTACGGCGGCATCCGCGGCACAGTGACGCTGCCCGACGGTTCACCGGCCGGCGGCGTCGAGGTCACCGCATCTTCGCCCGCGCAGCCCGGCGAGCGCACCTCGGTCACGACCGGCTCCGGCGAGTACATCTTTCGCAACCTGCTGCCGGGCCCATACACGCTGATCTACGAGCTCGAGGGCCTGAGCGTCCACTCGTCCACCGCGACCGTCAGCCTCGGGCAGACCACGCCCGTCGACGTGACGATGTCGCCCGAGGTGGTCGAGGAGACCATCCACGTCACCGGTGAGCGCGCGTCGGTGCTCGCCAGCTCTGAGGTCTCGACGACCTACACCGCCGAGCAGATCGACAAGATGCCGGTCGGCCGCACGCCGGCCGCGATCGCCAACCTGGCTCCCGGCCTCACCGACAACACGCCGAACGCCGGTCAGGTGACGATCTCGGGCGCCTTCGCCTACGACAACATCTTCCTGATCGACGGCGTCGACGCCAACGACAACCTGTTCGGCACCTCGAACCCGGTGTTCATCGAAGAGGCGATCGCCGACACCCAGGTGCTGACCTCGGGGATCTCGGCCGAGTACGGCCGCTTCTCGGGCGGCGTGGTCAACGTCGTCACCAAGTCGGGCGGCAACGAGTTCTCGGGTTCCTTCCGCGTCGACCTCAGCAACGAGGACTGGCGCGAAACGACGCCGATCGAGGACGAGCAGGGCACCGAGCTGCTCGACGACATCAACCAGACCTACTCCGCGACCTTCGGCGGCTACGTCCTGAAGGACAGGATCTGGTTCTTCGGCGCCGGCCGCGACGAGGAGACGTCGGCGCAGGGGACCCTGGACCAGACCGGCACCCCGTTCGTCAGCTCCCTCGCCGAGGAGCGCTACGAGCTGAAGGGTACCTTCAACCTCGGCAACCGCCACCAACTCCAGGGCCAGTACACCGACCGCGATCAGACCGCCACCGGCCCCACCTTCCAGTTCAGCGCCACCCTCAACACCTTCCGGACGCGGCGCGACCCGAGCTGGCTGCGGGTGGCGCGCTACAACGGCGCGCTGACCAACTCGCTGTTCGCCGAGCTGCAGTACTCGAACAAGCACTTCGGGTTCCGCAACACCCACGGCGACGAGGGCCTGATCGAGTCGTCGCCGTTCTTCGCCATCGCGACCATCACCCCCCAAGGGACGAGGGTCAACACGCCGGACGTGCACTTCCACTCGCCGTACTTCGACGGCACCGACCCCGAGGATCGCGACAACGAGCAGATCTACGGCGCGGGCTCGTGGTTCACCGACACCGCAGGCCTCGGCTCGCACGACCTCAAGCTCGGCTACGAGGACTTCACGTCGACCCGGGTCGGCGGCAACTCGCAGAGCCCGACCAACTTCGTGTGGGATACCCCGGTGGTCGGTGACGCGGACGGCAACCACGTGATCGGCCCCGACGGCGACCTGATCCCGGTCTTCATCCCGTTCGACACCTACCTCGAGACCTGGATCCCGACCCGCGGCGCGACCATCGACATCGAGACGCAGTCGATCTTCGTCAACGACCGCTGGCGCCTCAACGACCACTGGTCGTTCAACCTCGGGTTCCGCTACGAGGAGGTCCAGGGCAACGCCACCGGTGGCATCGTGACGGTCGACACCGACCGCTGGGTGCCCCGGATGGGCGCTTCCTACGACCTCCGCGGCGACGGCAAGTACCGCTTCGACGCCACCTACGCGCAGTACTCGGGCAAGTATTCGGAGTCCCAGTTCGCCGAGAACACCACGGTCGGCGTGCCGCGGGGCATCTTCTCGGACTACGTCGGGCCGGAGTGCACCGGGTTCGACTGCGCCGAGGCGTTCGACTTCAACAACTACGAGCCCTTCGCCGCCCAGGACGGCACCGCCAACATCATCATGGCCGGCGACATCCAGTCGCCGGTGGTGACCGAGTACACCCTCGCCGGCGGCATGGAGCTGTCGCGCGGCGGGTACCTGAAGGCCGTCTACACCGACCGCGAGTACGGGGACTTCGTCGAGAACTTCCTCTGCACCTCGGCCGCCGGTTTCGCGTGCCCCGGGCCCGGCGACACCGGCACCACGTTCGTGACCGTCGAGGGCCTCCCCGTCGGGGACTTCAACAACATCGTCTTCGACAACTCGGACTTCCCGACCCGCGAGTACCAGGCGATCCAGTTGATCGGCCGCTACGTGCTCACCGACCGCTGGGACGTCAACGGCCACTGGACCCACCAGATCACCAACGACGGCAACTTCGAGGGTGAGAACACCAACCAGCCGGGCATCTCGTCGCCGTTCGGCGACCACCCCGGCTACTTCCTCGAGTCCCGCCACTTCCCGAGCGGACGCCTGAACGACTTCCAGGAGAACCGGATCCGGCTGTGGTCGACCTACAACTTCGACCTCGGCCGCGCCGGCGCGCTGGCGACCACCCTGCTCGCCAACTACGACTCGGGGACCACGTTCAGCTTCATCGGCAACGTCCCACGCGGCATCACCCCCCAGCAGCAGGCGGTGCTGGGCTTCTACGACAGCTTCCCGGCGACGTCGCAGGCGATCTTCTTCGGCGAGCGCGGCGCGGGCGAGTTCGCGAGCGCCACCTACTTCGACCTCGGTGTGCTGTACGCGCTGCCGGTCGTGACCAGGTGGGGCATCGAGGTGTTCATCAAGGCCGATGTGTTCAACATCCTCAACGAGGACAAGGCCATCGAGTGGAACACCAGCATCATCGCCAACCGGGGCCCGGGCGATCCGGTCGATGCCAACGGGTTGCCGACGACGTTCACCGAAGGTGGCTCGTTCGGAGACCCCCTGGACAACGACCACTTCCTCGATCCGCGGGAGTACCAGTTCGGAGTCGGCCTCCGGTTCTAACGCCGGACGCTTCGACGGACGATTCGGGGGGCTTCGGCCCCCCTTTCTTCTTGCCGCCCTGCTTGCTCGCCCACCGTCCGCCTCGGCTTCCCTTCGCACTGCTCGTGCTGCTGCTGGCGATCGCCTGCCAGCGGTCCGATACCGCCCGCCCCGTACGGATCGCGCCCGGCGAGATCCCGGCGCCCGAGCTGTCCGACGCCGATCCGGCCGTGCGGGAGCAGGTCGAGGCGGCCCGCGCACGGCTGAGCCGGGCGCTTGAGGAGCGGGCGCCGGCGGCCGAGCGGGCGGCGGCCTGGGGGGAGCTGGCGCGGCTCTACCACGCCTACGAGCTCGACGAGGCCGCCGCTGCCTGCTACCGGCGGGCCCGCGAGCTGGCTCCGGGCGACCCGCGCTGGTCCTACCTTGCGGGAGCGCTCGCCCACAATCAACGCGACCTGCCGGCCGCCGAGGCGTTGCTGAGAGCGGCGTTCCGGACCGCGCCCGAGGATCCTGCGATCCGGCTGCGGCTGGGTGAGGTGCTGCACCTGCGGGGCGCGGACAGCGACGCGACGTCGCTCCTCGCCGCCGTGCTCGAAGCGCCGGAGTACGAGGCCGCGGCGCGTGTGGCGCTCGGCGAACGGGCCCTCGCCGCGGGCGATCCGGAGCGGGCCGTCGAGCACTTCCACCGGGTGCTCGAGCTGCAGCCCGAAGCGACCCGTACCTACGTCCCGCTGGCGCGAGCGCTGCGGGCGGCGGGCCGCGACGGCGAGGTCGATGCCGCCCTCGCCCGACGGGGCGAGGGAGAGGTCCGCCGCCCGGATCCGCTGTTGGCCGGGGTCTTCGACCTCCGCCGCGGCGCCGGGTCTTTCCTGCTCCTCGCCGCGCGCGCTTCGTCGGCCGGCCGGCTCGACGAGGCGGAGCGGATCTACCGCGAGGCGCTGGCGACGGCGCCGGAGAGCCTCGAGGTCCGCCAGGGGCTCGCCGGCGTGCTGGCGGTGCGGGGGGATCTCGCCGCGGCGCGCCGGCTGCTCGACGAGGTGTTGGAGCGCGATCCGTCGGCGGTCGACGCGCGGATCCGGCGCGCCCGGCTCCTGCGGCGGATGGGGGACCCGCGCGGCGCGGCCGCCGACTACCTGCGGGTTCTGGAGCTGCGCCCCGAGCTGGTCGACGCCCGCCTCGGGCTCGCCACCGCGCGGCTCGACGGCGGGTCGCCCGCCGCCGCCCTGGCCGAGTTCGAGCGCGTCCTGGAGGGCTCGCCGGACCACCTGGAGGCCCGGGTCGGCCGCGCCTCGGCGCTCGCCGCCCTCGGCCGGCGGCCGGAGGCGCGCCGGGCGTACGAGGAGGTGCTGGCCGAGCGTCCCGAGGACGCCTCCGCCCGGCTCGCCCACGCCATCCTCCTCGCCGAGGAAGGGCTCACCAGGCGCGCCGAAGCGGAGCTCGGGGCTCTGCTCGACTCCGCCGCCGAGCCCGAGCTGCGGGCGCGCGCCGCCCACAACCTCGGCAACCTCGCGGCCCAGCGCCGCGCCTGGGACCAGGCGCGCGGGCTCTTCGAGCGCGCTCTGGAGATCGACCCCGGCCTGCTGCCCGCGCGCCTCGCGCTCGGCACCGTGCTGCTCGAGATCGGAGAGCCGGCGCGCGCGGCGGCGGAGTACCGCGCCGTCGCCGACCGCCAGCCCCACTCTCTGGCGCCGCGCCTGTTCGAGATCGAGGCGCTGGCGGCGGCGGGGCGGCTGGAGGAGGCCCACAGGCGGCTCGCCGAGGCGCGAGAGGTCTTCGGAGCGGACGATCGGCTCGAGGCGGCGGCTGCCTGGCTCGATCGAAGCGCCCGGTAGGAGAGGGCGCGAGGGCCGTCGGGCGGCCGTTATACTCCAGGACGTGTTGTTTCACCGAGTCCTGGCTCCCCTCCTTCTCGCCGGCCTTCTCCCGACCCCCCGCGCCGGCGCGGCCGAGCCCCGGATCCCCACCCCCGACGAAACCCGGCGCGAGTTCCTGGCCGTCTGCGAGGAGCTGAGAAACAGCGCCAACCCCTACTTCGGCACCGCCCAGGTCGCGCAGCTCGAGACGCTCCTGAGCCGGCCCTCCGACGATCCGGAGACCGTTCCCTTCCTGTTGTCGCGGTTGGCCAGGCAGCACCTCCGGCTCGGCAGGCCCGCGCTGGCGACCCAGCTCCTCAACGACGCCCTCCGGCTGAGCGCCGAGCGCGATCTCGAAGTGCGCCACCAGCTCCAGCTCCTCGGCGAGCTGGGGGTGGCGTTCCTGCGCGTCGGCGAGGTCGCCAACTGCGTCGACCTGCACGGGCCGGCGATGTGCATCTTCCCGATCGGCGAGGCCGGGCGCCACCGCGACCCGGAGGCTGCGCTGCTGTCGCTGCGGGCGTTCAAGGGGGTGCTCGCCGGCGTTCCGGACAACGACCTGGTGAAGTGGCTGGCGAACGTCGCGGCGATGACCGCCGGCGAGTATCCCGAGGCGCTCGCCGAGGACCAGCGGGTGGCGCCGGAGCGGCTGCGTTCGGCCGCCGACGTTGGCCGCTTTCCCGAGGTCGCCCACGAGGTCGGGCTGGTGATCAAGGATCTGGCCGGCGGCGCCCTGGTCGACGATTTCGACGGCGACGGCTGGCTCGACGTCGTCACCTCCTCGCAGGAGCCCTGCACGCCGCTGCGCTTCTTCCGCAACGACGGCCGTGGCGGCTTCGTCGACCGCAGCCGCGAGGCGCGCCTCGACGGCCAGCTCGGCGGCCTCCACCTGGTCCACGCCGACTACGACGGCGACGGCGACCTCGACATCCTGGTGCTTCGCGGCGCCTGGATGGGCCGCCAGGGCCGGATCCGCAACTCGCTGCTGCGCAACGACGGCGTCGGCGCCGACGGCCAGGTCACGTTCTCCGACGTCACCTTCGCCGCCGGCCTCGCCGAGCCCGCCTATCCCACCCAGACCGCCGCCTGGGCCGACTACGACCTCGACGGCGACCTCGACCTCTACGTCGGCAACGAGGCCGAGGCCGCGGCCGCCGCCGGCCTCGACGACCCGACCAGGGTCCGGATCGGCGGCGACGCCACCGTCTATCCCTCGCAGCTCTTCCGCAACGACGGCCCGTCGCCGTCGGGGACGGTGACCTTCACCGACGTCGCCCGGCAGGCCGGGGTCGAGAACCTGCGCTTCACCAAGGGGGTCTCCTGGGGCGACTACGACGGCGACGGCGATCCCGACCTCTACGTCTCCAACCTCGGGCCCAACCGCCTCTACCGCAACGACGGCGCCGGCGAGGACGGTACGGTGACCTTCACCGACGTCGCGCCCGCCCTCGGCGTCACCGAGCCCGAGGAACGGAGCTTCGCGACCTGGTGGTTCGACTACGACAACGACGGCGACCTCGACCTGTTCGTCGCCGACTACAACGCCAACACCACCGACATCGCCCGCTACTACCTGGGGCGCGAGGTCGACGCCGGCCGGCCGCGGCTCTACCGCAACGACGGCGGCCGCTTCGAGGACGTCGGCGCGCGGCTCGGCCTGACCGCCCCCGCGATGCCGATGGGCGCCAACTTCGGCGACCTCGACAACGACGGCTGGCTCGACTTCTACCTCGGCACCGGCCTGCCGCTCTACGAGGGGCTGATGCCCAACCTGATGTACCGCAACGACGGCGGCCGCCGCTTCGTCGACGTCACCTTCTCGGGCGGCTTCGGTCACCTGCAGAAGGGCCACGGCGTCGCCTTCGCGGACCTCGACCACGACGGCGACCAGGACGTCTTCGAGCAGATGGGCGGCGCCTACCCCGGCGACGCCTACTTCAGCGCGCTCTACCGCAACCCCGGGCACGGCCACGCCTGGGTCAAGCTGCGGCTGGCCGGCGTGCGTTCGAACACGAGCGCGATCGGCACCCGCGTCAAACTGGTGCTCGACGCCCCCGGCGGCGCCCGCGAGATCCACCGCACCGTCGGCACCGGCGGCTCCTTCGGCGGCTCGCCGCTACGGCTCGAGATCGGCCTCGGCGACGCCACCGCGATCCGTCGCCTCGAGGTCTTCTGGCCCGCCAGCGGCGAACGGCAAGTCTTTACCGACGTGGCGATCGAGCGCTTCTACGAGGTCCGCGAAGGGGAGTCGGAGCTGCGGGCGCTCGACCATCCCACGGTCCGGCCGGAACCGCCCCGCCGGTAGCGCCGGACGCTGCGCCCGCCGCCGGGATCGATGTCCGGGCTACTCGAGCCGCCGCCGCAACCCTTCGAGGCGCGTGACCAGCCGCGGGTCGAGATCCTGGGCGCGCGCCTCGGCGAGCAGGCGGTCGGTCAGCTCGCGCGCCCGCTCGTCGTGTCCGGCGGCGGCGAGGGCGACGGCGAGCGTCTCGCCGTGCTCGACCGTCGGCCGGGCGGCGAAGACCTCCTCGGCGAGCGCCAGCGCACGTGCCGGCTGGCGCAGCGCAGGCTCCGGGGTCGAGAGCAGCAGTCGGGCCAGGGCGTGGCCCAGCTCGCCGCTCTGGGGCAGCCGCCGGACGCCGTCCTCGAGCCGCTCGTGGGCGGTGCGCACGTCGCCGGCGAGCACCAGCGCCTGGGCCTCGCGGACGCGCAGTAGGGCGTCGTCGGGGCGGTTCTCGATCAGCTCGCCCAACGCCGCGGCGGCCTCCCGCGGCCGCCCGACCTCGAGCAGCGCCTGGGCGCGGAAGAGGCGCAGCGACGGCTCAGCGGGATGGTGGGCGAGGGCGGCGTCGTACTGGGCGATCGCCTGGTCCCAGCGGCCGGCGAGCGACAGCGCCCTTGCGAGGTTGAGCCGGCTCTCGACCGACTCCGGCGCCAGCTTGACGGCGCGCTCGAGGCGGGGGAGCGCCTCGTCGGTGCGCCCGGTCTCGGCGAGCAGGATGCCGAGGTTGACCAGCGTCTCCGGCCGCTCCGGATCGAGATCGAGGCTGCGCCGGAAACGCTGCTCGGCCTCACCGTGGCGGCCCTCGGCCTGGAGCAGCCGACCCTCGTTGCTGAGCGCCGCCGCGGTCATCGTGCCGCCCGGACCGGCGGGAGGAGGCGTCGCGGGGCCGCCGGCGAGATAGCCGAGCGCGCGCAACCCTTCGAGGCCCGGCATGTCCCCGGGCTTTCCCGCCCCCGGCTCCGGCGGTGGCGCGTAGTGGGCGAGGTAGTCGACGGGCGCGCCGGAGCGCGGCTCGACGCCCGGCAGCGGCGGGCCCGCCGGTCGGCTTCCGGGCGGCAGCCCGAGCAGCGCGAGCACGGTCGACGCGACCTGCCGGATGCCGCCGGCCGGCTGCTCGAGGCGGCGCGGTTCGACGCCGGGCGCGGCGAGGAGGTAGAGGCCCTCGGGCCGGTGCCACAGGACCGCGGTCTCGGTGCGGTTGCTGGGCGCCGTGCGCGGGCGGTCGCGCCAGTGGAAGCCGTGGTCGGAGACGACCATCACCGCCGCGTCGCGCCGCGCGGCCGCCGCCACCACCTCGCCGACCAGGTCGTCGATGAACCGATGGTAGCGGCGGGGCACCTCGGAGAAGCGCTCGAACTCGGATTCCGAGACCTCGGGCATGCGCGGCGGAGCGAACGGCGCGAAGACGTGCCCGATCGCGTCCGTGCCCTCGAGGTAGAGGACGGTCAGGTCGGGCCGCTCGGCGGCGAGCCGCTCGAGCGCCAGACGGGCGTAGACCTCGGTCTGGATCAGGATGCGGCGCAGCGCGGCGACCGGATCGGCGTGGGGATCGGCGGCCTCGAGCGAGCGCCGGGCACGCTCCTCCTCGAGCCAGGGGAGGAACCACCGGAGCCGCTCGAAGTCGACCGCCGTCTCGGCCCGGCGCAGCGCCGCCCGCGCGTGCTCGTCGTAGGCCGGCGGGTAGGCGACGCCGGCGGGCGGGCGCTCGTCGCCGTAGAGGAACGAGAACAGGCGGTCGGAGACCAGGACGCCGCGGACCGGCTCGGCCGGCCAGGTCGCCCACAGACCGTAGACCGCGGTCTCCAGGCCGCCGGCCGCGGCCATGTTCCACAGCGCCGGCCGGCGGCGCTCGCTGCTCGGGATCGGCTCGGGCGCGCCGGTCTCGGGAGCGCGCCGGGTGAAGTCGAGGATACGGTGCTCGAGCGGCGAGACGCCGGTCATCATCGTCGTCCACAGCAACGGCGAGAGCATCGGCTCTTCGGAGCGCAGCTCGCCCCACACCGCCCGGGCGCGCAGCGCCGCGAGGTGGGGCATGTCGCCGTCGGCGATGTAGCGGTCGAGCAGCTCCCAGTCCGCGCCGTCGAGGCCGAGCAGCACGACCGGCCGGCCGGTCTCGACCCGATCGCGGATCGCCGGCACCGGCTCGGGGGCGGCGGCGTCGCTCCCGCCGGCCCGCCGGCCGCCGGACGCAATCAGCCACCAGGCGGCGCCGGCGAGCAGCACGACGCCGGCGGCCACGAGGAGGAGCAGCCCGCCCCGCCGGCGCCGCGCGCTCACCCGGTCCCTTCCCTCAGCTCCCGCCGCAGCCGGTCGAGTCGCGCGAGAGCTTCGGAGTCGGGCGCGCCGCCCGCGCCGGCGGCGAGCGCGCGGTCGAGCAGCTCGATCGCCTGCTCGCGCCGTCCCGCCGCCGCAAGCGCCAGCGCCAGGGTCTCGGCGTGCATCGGGAGCGGCCGCGAGCGGTAGATCGTCGACGCCAGCTCGACCGCGCGCGCCGGGTTGCGCACGCCGGGATCGGCCGCGGTGGCGAGGAGGCGCGCGAGGCCGTGCGTCAGCTCGCCGCTGGTCGGCCGCCGCGTCAGCTCGCGCTCGAGGCTCGCTCTAGCCTCCGCCCAGCGCCCGGCCGCGGCGAGCGCCTCGGCCCGCCGCAGGAGGAGCCGCGCGTTGTCGGGGTCGGCTGCGACCAGGGCGTCGAGGCGCTCGAGGGCCTCCTCGGTGCGTCCCGCATCGAGCAGAGCGGCCGCCTCGAGCAGGCCGGCGTCGCGGAAGCCGGGGTCGATCCGGCGTAGCGCCGCGAGCTGCTCCGCCGCCTCGCTCCAGCGCCCGAGCCGCGACAGCGCCCCGGCGAGGTTGAACCGCGCCTCCTTGAAGTCGGGGACGGTCGCGACCACCCGCTCGAGCTCGGCGACCGCCTCCTCCATCCGCCCCTGACCGGCGAGCAGCCCGCCGAGGTTGAAGCGCGCCGCGGTCTGGTCGGGGTCCTGCGCGAGCAGCGTCCGGTATTGCTCCTCGGCCTCGTCGGCGCGGTCGTGGCGCGCGAGCAGGACCGCCAGGTTGAAGCGAGCCGTCGGGTCGTCCGGATTCGCCTCCAGGGCGGCGCGAAGCTCGCGTTCGGCCACGCCGGTGTCTCCCGCCTTCGAAGCCCGTTGGGCGCGCTCGACATGGGTCTGGCTGCCGCCGGCCTCGCGCAGCAGCTCGGCCAGGATCGGGTCCGCGAGCGGCAGCTCACCGGGACCGGCGCTCGCCAGCGCCTGCCGGGCGTCCTCCTCCCGGCCGGCCGCGCGGAAGGCCTGGGCGAGCAGGTGGTGGACGCGCGTCGCCTCGGGCGCCGTGGCGAGCACCGCCTCGAACTCCTCGATCGCCGCCGCGGCCTCGCCCGCGGCGAGAGCTACGCGGCCGAGCCCGTAGTGGGCCGCGGCGGCGGCGGCCTGGTGGCCGAGCGCCCGCCGGTACAGCTCCGCCGCGCGCCTGGTCCGCCCGCGGTCGAGCTCGACGTCGGCGAGCCGCAGCAGCGTCCAGGGCGCCTCGGGATCGAGCGCGTGCGCCGCATCCAACGCGGCTGCCGCGGCCTCCAGCTCGCCGGCCTGCTGGCGGAGGTAGCCGGCGTAGTAGGGCCACCGCGGCTGGTCGGGATCGAGCTCGGCGGCCTCCCCGAAGCACGCGAGCGCCGGGCGCTCGAGGCCGTGCGCGTGGTAGGCCATGCCCAGCCGGCCGAGACCGGTGGCCAGCTCGCTCGCCTCGGTGTCGGGATCGGCGGCGAGGACGGCGAGCCGGTCGCGGATCGGCTCGGTGCTCTCGCGCGCCGCCGCCGGCAGCTCCTCGGGCGCGGGCAGCTCGAGCTTCTCGAGGTCGAGACGGCGGGCCGGCTCGCCGCAGCCGCCCGCCGGGAGGATCGCAAGCACCAGGACGACCGGGAAGACCGGCGACCCCCGGCGGACCGGCAGGACCGCGGCCGCGGCCCGCTGCGCGGTCACGGTCCGTCCGCGGGGCGGCCGCCGCTCTCGACCAGGCGGTGGTAGCGCCCGGCGTCGAGCGGCCCGAAGCTCTCCCGGCCGCCGTCCGGCCAGGTCACGGTGACGTTCTCCGCCCGCTCCGCTTCGCCGAGACCGGCCAGCACCCGCGGATCGTTCGAGGAGGCGAAGCTGCCGTCGGTGTGGACCCGGCGCACCAGGCGGCGGCCGTCCGGGAGGCGCAGCTCGATGAGCGCGCCGAGGGCGTGCCAGCCGCCGCGGCCGATCGCCGCCAGGCCGATCCAGCTCCGGCTGCTCCCGCAGCCGTTGACGAGCAGCCGCGCCGGGCCGTTGCTGTCGTTGACCACGACGTCGGTGTCGCCGTCGTCGTCGAGGTCGCCGAAGGCGGCGCCGCGCGCCACCTGGCCGCTCGCGAACCACGGCCCGGCGATCGCAGTCACCTCCTCGAAGCGCCCGCCGCCGGCGTTGCGGAAGAGCTGCTGGGTCTGCTCGAGCGGGTAGAGCTTGCCCGCCGCGAGCTGCTCCGGGATCACCCGCACGGCGCCGTTGACGGAGAGCAGATCGAGCAGGCCGTCGTTGTCATAGTCGAGGAAGGCGGTGCCGAAGCCGGTCGTCTTCCAGCTCGCCATGCCGACGCCCGAGGGGGCGCTGGCGTCGACGAAGCCGCCCTTGCCGTCGTTGAGGTAGAGCGCGCTCATCTCGTCGCTCAAGTGGGTGATGAACAGGTCGAGGTCGCCGTCGCCGTCGACGTCGCCGGCGTCGACCCCCATCGAGGCCTGGGCCCGGCCCTCGCCCGAGAGCGCGGCACCGGCGAACAGGGCGTCCTCCCTGAACGTGCCGTCGCCCTGGTTGACCCACAGGAAGTTGGCCATCTGATCGTTGGCGACGTAGAGGTCCGGCCAGCCGTCGCCGTTGAAGTCGGCGGCGACCGCGCCGAGGGCGGTGCCGGCGCCACCCGCCAGCCCGGCATCGCGGGTGACGTCCTCGAAGCGCCCGCCGCCGAGGTTGCGCAACAGCCGATCCGGCTCCGGCAGGTAGGAGAGGGGACCGCACCAGTCCGGGGCGCCCGCGGTGGTGCGGCAGCGGCGGTGGACGCCGAGGTTGAAGTTCACGTAGCTGCCGACCCAGAGGTCGAGCCGGCCGTCGCGGTCGTAGTCGAAGAACACCGCCGGCACGCTCCAGCGCTGGTCGTCGGCGCCGGCCTCGGCGGCGCCCTCGACGAACGTGCCGTCGCCGCGGTTGATCCAGAGCTGGTTGCGGCCGAGATTGGTGACGTAGAGGTCGGGGTCGCCGTCGCCATCGGCGTCGCCGGCCGCGACCCCCATGCCGTAGCCGGTGGCAGCGGCGAGGCCTGCGGCCTCGGTGACGTCCGTGAACGCCAGCTCGAGGGTGCCGTCCTCGCGCCGCCGCGAGTCGTTGCGGAACAGCCGGTCGGAGAGCGGCAGCGGGCCTGGTGGCGGCTCCAGGGCGTCGTCGTCGGTCGCCTGCGGGTCGAGCAGGTTCATCTGCACCAGGTAGACGTCGAGGTCGCCGTCGCCGTCGTAGTCGAACACGGCGGCGCCGGAGCCGGTGATCTCGGGCAGGTAGTGCTCGCCGGTCATGCCGTTCCAGTGCCGGAAGTCGAGGCCGGCGGCGGCCGCGATCTCGTCGAAGATCGGCCCCTCCGAGCAGCGGCCGGCGGCGCCCGCGGCGGCGGTCGCCGGCGGCGGCGCGCCGTCCGCCGGGGCATCGTCCCCCGCCGGGCGACGCTCGGCGCACGCCGTCGCGACCAGCGAGGCCGCGAGCACTGAGAGGGTGAGCGCCGAACCACGCATTGTCGGCGCGCAGTGTAGCCCAACCGGCGCGGCCCGGCGCGCCGGCAAGTGCTACCATGTCGCCCCCGCGCCGCACGGGAGACTAGACGCCCGGGCGCCCCGGACCGTAGACAGATGGCGAAGGAGAGAACCATGCCCGCGACCACCGCGCCGATCCTCGAGCCGGAGGCGTCGGCGGCCGCCGTGCCGGAGGCGTCGGCGGCCGAAGAGCGCGTCGCCGGCCCCCTGCGCACGCCGATGGAGATCCACCCGGAGGAGATCTTCGGCGAGCTGCGGCGCGGGGTGCTCGGCCAGGACCGGGCGCTGCGCTTCGTTTCGGTGGCGATCTACAAGCACACCACCGGCCGGGTCTCCGCCAATATCCTGCTGGTCGGCAACTCCGGCACCGGCAAGACGACGCTGATGAACAACATCCAGCGCCTCTACGACACCCTGCCGGAGTACCGGCCGTTTCGGGCGCTGACGATCATGAACGCCAACCTGCTGGTCGACAGCGACCGCACCGAGTTCCGGCCCGAGCGCCTGTTCGCGAGCGTCGAGCAGCGCGCGCGCCTCTTGCTCGGCGAGCGCCCGACCGCCGCCGAGCTGAAAGCGGCGATGGAGCGGGCGACCGTGTGCATCGACGAGATCGACAAGATGTCGTCGGTGCTCGCCGGCAAGCCGAACCCGCTCGGGGTGGTGCTGCAGCAGGGCCTGCTCACCCTGATGGAGGGCGAGAAGGTCAGCTACCGCACCCACGTCTGGGAGGACGGCCGCGAGCGCGACGTCACCCTGACCGTCGACACCTCGCGCATGATGTTCTGCTGCGGCGGCGCCTTCGAGGGGCTCTACGACCAGGTCTACTCGCGGGTGACCAAGCCGGGCAGCGGCCAGAAGCTCAAGAGCGAGGCCAAGCAGACCGCCGAGGGGAAGGTGCGCATCGAGACCATCTTCTCGCTCGCCGACTTCCTCAAGATCCACGACCTCTTCGAGTACGGCATGGTGCCCCAGTTCATGGCCCGGTTCGACAAGCTGGTGCTGATGAACGAGCTGCCGCGCGAGGTGCTCGAGGAGATCCTGCTGCACTCCTACGACTCGCCGTTCGTCCGCTCGCAGCGCTTCTTCCGCACCCTCGGCATCGACCTCGGGCTCGAGCCGCTCGCCGCCGCCCTGATCGCCGAGGCCGCGGCCAAGGAGGCACGCACCGGCGCCCGCGCCCTGCGCGACATCTTCAGCGAGATCATCAACCCCTTCGAGTTCGACCCCTGGAACGCCGACGGCCTCGAAGACGCCGCCGACGGCGGCCGCCGCCTGACGATCGACGCCGACCTGGTCCGCGCCGCCCTGCGCTAGCGTTAGCGCGGAGCTGCTCTACGGGCAGGTCGCGAACGCGTTGGTGTCGGTGATCGCCGGCGCCGGGGGCCCCTGGGGCTTGAAGTAGCTCCTCGCCTGCTGCTCCTGGGTGTCGACCACGGTGATCGTGTACTCGACGTTGGTGGTCGCGGCCGAGAACACCCAGAACCGGGGCTGCGTCGAGCTGCAGGCGTTGAGCACCTTGAGCAGCACCTCCCAGTTGTCCTGGTTGAAGAAGTAGAAGAGGCCCGAGTCGTCCGAGCTCACCCCTTGAACCGCCGGTCCTGTGTCCCGGGTGCCGAAGGTGGTGCGCCAGTGGGTCCTCACCTTGAAGCGGTCGTCCTGGAGGCAGTTCGTCGCGGGGGTGGGGAAGCAGGGCAGGGCGGGGCTGACGTGTGCCATGAGGTCGAGTTTGGGCTGGTTGTTGATTCTGAGGGTTCGGTCTTGGTCACCGATCGCGGTGGGCACCAGGTCGACGTCGAACACCAGTTGCTGTCCGGCGCCGGTCGTCCGCGGCAGGGTAGTCGGCGTGGTCAGACCGGGGTTGTTGGCGCACACGTCTCCGCCAGCCGAGGTCGGACCGAGCCGGATCCCGCGGACGAAATACGGCGGGTTGACGGTGATGCTGTTGAAGGTACCGGTGGCGTTGAAGAAGCACCGGGTCTGGATCTGTCCCAGCTCGGTGGTACCGAAGTCGACTGTCTGGGTACCGCCGGCATAGGCGGTAACGGCGACCAGGGTCAGGACGGGGAAAGCGGTGGCGAAGAAACGGGTTCGCATCACGGGTCCTCCCTTTAGGCGACCCGCAGGAGTGCGGGTCCGCCTTGAGCTCGCGGCCAAGACCGGCGGTCGCGCGACCACTCGCCCGCTGCCGGTAGGGTGAACGGCGATCGCGCCGAGCAGGTGCCGTTCCAGCGCTAGTCGCAGTACGGCGTCCCAGGTCGATCGGATGAACGGCCCCGGTTTCGATATGGAGATTTGACTAGGTCACCCAGGTTGTAGCAGTATTAGCGCGAAGTACACAGAGAAACCGGGTTTCGCTTGACCATCCGGGAGGGATCGACCGTGAGAAACCGCCTGTCCGTCCTCGCAACCAGCCTCGTCCTCCTCGCGCCGGCCCTGGCCGCGGCTCAGGCGGTGGCGCTGGACTCTCCCCTCGCCGCGGTGGGGGAGAGCCAGGTTCGGCTTCCGCCCTTGCGCCTCGCCGAGCGAGCCGGTACGCCGCCGCTCAGGCTGGCCGCCGCGATCGGGACCGCCTACGACAAGCTGGATGATCTCGCCGAATGGAACCGCAGCCAGGGGGAGCCGGCGCGAATCGGCTTCACCCGGGCCCTCCCCGAGGAGGCACGGGTCGACTTCGCCGCTGAGCTGCCGGCCGGCTCCACGGCGTCGGGCGCGGCGGTCGCGCACGCCGGCGGGCTGCTGGCGCGAACCGTCGCCGGCGAGCTGGTGTGGGGCGTCCGGGTCGAGGTCGCCGACGCCTATCGGCTGCGGTTGCATCTGACCGAGGTCTCCCTTCCCCCCGGCACCCAGATCTGGGTGTACGGAGGCGACAACGAGCTGGTGCACTTCGGCCTCGACCTGCTGTCCGAGCGTGAGCGCTCGCTGTGGACGCCATCGGTCGGCGGGGGAGTGATCCACCTGGAGGTCAGGCTGCCGGCGGGTCTCGACCGCTACCAAGCCGCCGATGCCGGCTTCGTCGTCGCCGAGGTGGCGGAGATCTTCCGGCTGGACGCCAGCGGCCGGCCGCTGGCCGGGGTGAGCGCGGCGCTGCCGGGTGTCAACGTCAACTGCCTGGTGGACGCCCAGTGCGTGGGGCCGGCGACCTTCGACGTTATCGACGCCGTCCAGCAGTCCGTTGCTCACCTTCAGTTTATCGACGGCTCGGCGGCCGCGATCTGCAGCGGCGGCCTGCTGAACGACACGGTCCCGTCAACGTTTGTACCGCTCTTCCAGACCGCAAATCATTGCCTTTCGAGCCAGAACGTCGTCAATACCCTGGAGGCGTTTTGGGACTTCTACACACCGTCATGCGGAGCTCAGCCTCCCAACCTGGGAACCCTTCCGCGCAGCAACGGCGGAAGGCTCCTGGCGACCGGTCAATCGAGCGATTACACCACTACTGTCCGGTAGAAGGGTTGCAATTGGCTCCGCAAGTGCTTGCGTCCACGTGACTTAGGTGCTCAATTTGGGGTGTCATGGACTTGAACGCGATGCGGCCTTCTCCGACCCTGGGAGCCCCCC
>Ga0302046_10000875_pt1 | contig 28881 bp, 28 predicted proteins | sample RVTome_11_FD_200261 | JGI IMG/M metagenome (GOLD analysis project Ga0302046, IMG submission 200261) | Soil microbial communities from uranium-contaminated site in the Upper Colorado River Basin, Wyoming, United States - RVT147D111 (version 2) ...
GTAATAAAACCCCGCATTCGTCCCTCCATGACAAGGAGAGACCTTCAGAATCCAAATCTTCACAAAAAGCAATACTCGACAAACATTCATATGCGATTCCCCTGCTCTGAAGAGGGGGAGGGGAACGAGACGGTGTTGCCCCGATGACCGATTCTCTATCCCGCCCGCACGACCTTGTCGTGCCAGAAGGCGGCGGTCATCCCCCAACACACCATGTTGAGGATCAGGATCGAGGCGAGCTGCGGCAAGGGCGGGATGCTGCCGCTGCCGAACACGAAGATCGCGACCGCCGAGGCGGCGAGGCCGACGAGCAGGCCGCGCAGCCACCACTTGCCCTTGAGGAAGGGGACCATGAAGGCGAAGCCCCAGATGCCGCCCCAGACGATGGTGCGGTAGAGGAACTCCTTCGAGGTCAGGAACTTGAGCGCCGCCTCCGGCGGCTTGACCAGGCCCGCCGCGATCCCCCCGCGCAGCACCAGATAGAACAGGATCACCCCGAAACAGCCCGAGGCGAACGCAAGCGACCCGCGCCTCAATACGTCCATCGCACGTCTCCCAATTCCCCGGCGCCGTCATCCGCGGCGCGCCCGGGTTGTCGGCCGGAACCTCCGGCCAAGGCAAGTCACGTTTGCGGGATAGAGCATTTTCCGATCGTTTGGCATCACCGGCCCTCATGAGCTTGTCGAATGGCCCCCACCCGGCCACCCAATGGCAGTATCCTGTGGGTGGCCGGGTGGGGGAGCGGGCCGGCGCCGATTCCGCGTGAGCGGAATATGCTCTAGCCGCCGCCGCGTCGCTCAGGCCCGGCCCGCCTCGCCCGACAGCTTGGCGAAATCGACGCCGATCTTGGCGATCGCGCGCTGCCACTTGCTCTCCAGGTCGGTGTCGAAGATCAGCGCCTCGTCCGCCGGCACGTTGAGCCAGCCGTTCTCGTGGATCTCGCTTTCGAGCTGGCCCGGCCCCCAGCCCGAATAGCCGAGCGCCAGCAGGCATTTGCGCGGCCCCTCGCCCTGCGCGATGGCGCGCAGGATCTCCACCGAGGCGGTCAGCCCGACCTCGTCGTCGACCATCATGGTGCTCTCGTCGGCGAATTCCTTGGAATGCAGCACGAAGCCGCGCCCCGCCTCGACCGGCCCGCCCGAATGCACCGGCAGCGCGCGCTTGCAATCGGACGCCTCGATGCCGACCTGCTCGAGCAGGTCCTCGAAGTTCAGGTCCTCGAAGAGCTTGTTGACCACCAGCCCTAGCGCGCCCTCGTCGGAATGGGCGCACATGTAGATCACCGTGCGCGCGAAACGGGGGTCGGGCATGGTCGGCATCGCGATCAAGAGCTGACCGGTGAAGAAGCCGCGTGCCGGATCGCTTATGGCCATGGTCCAAAACCATCGCGGAGGGAGCCCCGGCGGTCAAGGGCCGGCGGCGCGCTAACGTGAAGTTTACTGCGATTCGCGAAGTTGGGACCCATATTTTCGGGTGACGCATGTATCGTGGCCGCGATTGCCGTCCTCTCCCCGAAACGGAAGGCCCGGGCCGACCCGTGACCGCCAAGCCCACCGGACCCAAGCCGACGCCGCGCGCCCACACGCTGCTGGGCGCGCTCGGCATGTTGGCCGCGTTGCTCGCGGCGCCCGCGGCGCCCTGGGCGAGCGCCTCGGACTGGGCGGTCAACCCCCATTCGAAGGTCCGCCTGGTCGCCGCCGCCTCGGGCGTCGGGAGCCAGCGCGAGATCCGCCTCGGCCTCGAGTTCGAGCTCAAGAAGAACTGGAAGGTCTACTGGCGCTCGCCGGGCGACGCGGGCTTTCCGCCGCGCATCGACTGGGCGGGGTCCGAGAACCTGCGCGACGCCTCGATCGCCTGGCCGGCGCCGCGGCGCTTCGAGGTGCTCGGCTTCAACACCGCCGGATACAAGGACGCGGTCGTCCTGCCGCTGACCGCGCGCCTCGCCGAGCCCGGCAAGCCGGCGCGGCTGGTCGCCAGGGTCGACTACCTGACCTGCGACGAGATCTGCGTGCCCTACACCGTCACCCTCACGCTGGCGCTGCCGGCGGGGCCGGCGATGACGACGCGCTTCGCCTACACGATCGACCGCGCCCGTGCCCGCGTGCCGGCCGACGAGGCGGTGAGCGGCATCAAGGTCGAGCGCATCGCCGTGCGCGAGCGCGCCGCCGGCGACCCGGCCGCCACGCTGACGGTGGTGGCGCGCTCGGCCGGCGCGCCGTTCACCTCCCCCGACCTCTTCGTCGAGGGCCCGCCCAGGCTCGAGTTCGGCAAGCCCGTGGTCGCGCTCAGCCAGGGCGGCCAGGTGGCGCGCTTCACCCTGCCGGTGCGCAAGGTCGGCAAATCGGCGCCCAAGGCGACCGGCGCGCTCCTCACCCTCACGCTCACCGACGGCACCGGCGGCGCCGGCGCGCGCGCGGTCGAGCGGGTCGGCGTCGCCGAGGCCGCCAAGGGCCCGCCCCCCGAGGCCGGCGGTCGCAGCTTTCTGGTCGTCCTTCTGCTGGCGCTGCTGGGCGGGCTCATCCTCAACCTCATGCCCTGCGTGCTGCCGGTGCTCTCGATCAAGCTGCTCGGCATGGTCGGCCATGGCGGCGCCGAGAAGCGCGTCGTGCGCAAGCGCTTCCTCGCCACCGCCGCGGGCGTGCTGGCCTCGTTCATGGCGCTCGCCGGCGCCATGGTGGGCCTGCAGGCCGCCGGCGCCACGGTCGGCTGGGGCATCCAGTTCCAGCAGGGCTGGTTCCTGATCGCCATGGCGGTGATCGTCACCCTGTTCGCCGCCAACCTCTGGGGCCTCTTCGAGATCCGCCTGCCCCAGGCGATCGCCGACCGCGCCCTGCAAGCAGGCCTGAAAGCAGGTAGGCCGGCCGGCGGCGCGCCGGGCGGCTCGGGCGGCCTGAGGGGCGAGTTCGCGACCGGCGCCTTCGCCACCCTGCTCGCCACGCCGTGCTCGGCGCCCTTCCTCGGCACCGCGGTCGGCTTCGCGCTGTCGCGCGGCGCGCTGGAGATCTTCGCCGTCTTCCTGGCCCTCGGCATCGGCCTGGCGCTGCCCTACCTGCTGGTCGCCGCGGTGCCGGCGCTGGCCACGCGGATGCCCCGGCCCGGCCGCTGGATGGTCTGGCTGCGCGCCGTCCTCGGCGTGGCCCTGGCGGCGACCGCGGTGTGGCTGCTCAGCGTGCTCGCGGTGCAGGCCGGCGCGCAGAGCGCCTGGCTGGTCGGCGCGGTGCTGGCCGCCCTGGTGGCGCTGCTCTGGCTGCGCGGCCGCATCGCCCGACGCCTGCGCCCGGCGCTGCTGGGCGCGCTCGGCGTGCTGGTCGCCGTGAGCTTCGCCCTGCCCAGCCTGCTGCCGGCGCGCGAGAGCGCGGCGGCGGCCCAGGCCGCCGGCGCCGCCGCCGGCGCCTGGCAGCGCTTCGACCAGGCCGCGATCGCCACGCTGGTGGGCGCCGGCCAGGTCGTGCTGGTCGACGTCACCGCCGACTGGTGCATCACCTGCAAGGCGAACAAGGCGCTCGTCCTGGACCGCGAGCCGGTCGCCTCGATGCTCGACGGCCGCCGCGTGGTGCCGATGGTGGCCGACTGGACCCGGCCGAGCAAGGTCATCGCGGGCTACCTCGCCGAGCACGGCCGCTACGGCATTCCCTTCAACATCGTCTACGGGCCGGGCGCGCCCGACGGCATCGCCCTGCCCGAGCTGCTCACCACGCGCGCGGTGCTCGACGCCATCGCCCGCGCCCGCGGCGTCGCCGAAGCCAAGCGCTGAGCGCGCTTCTGCCGCGAACACAAAAAGACGTCATTTCGACCGACCGTCAGCGAGCGGAGAAATCTGGGTTGGATCCGCGCGCGGCATCTGGCCAGGTTTCTCCACTCGGTCGCTTGCGCTCTCTCGGTCGAAACGACGCAGATAGGTGATCGATCTTCATGCTGGAGGTTCTGACTTTCCTCAAATCGACAACGGCCCCGTACGTATCCTCCCCCGGGTCTGGATTTCGCGGGCGCAAGGCTTATTCTCTGTGCCGCCGGGGCGGCGGTCGTCCCGCGCTCGAAAAGCGAGACGCTCGGGAGCTAGGAGAGGAAAACGGCAATGGCGATCAATGTCGGGGACAAGGTCCCCTCGGTGAACCTCAAGCACATGTCGAAGGACGGGCTTGCGGATATTTCCACGGACGAGATTTTCGGCGGCAGGAAAGTGGTGTTGTTCTCGCTCCCCGGCGCGTTCACGCCGACCTGCTCGGCCAAGCACCTGCCCGGCTTCGTGGCGAACGCGGGCGCGCTCAAATCCAAGGGCGTCGACACGATCGCCTGCGTCTCGGTCAACGACGCCTTCGTGATGAACGCCTGGGGCAAGGACCAGAACGTCGGCGACAAGGTGATGATGCTGGCCGACGGCAACGCCGAGTTCTCCGACGCGGTGGGCCTGAGCTTCGACGGCAGCGGCTTCGGCATGGGCAAGCGCGCCCAGCGCTACGCCATGGTGGTCGACGACGGCGTGGTGACGACGCTCAACGTCGAGCAGCCCGGCGCCTTCGAGGTCTCCAGCGCCGAGGCGATGCTGGCGGCCGTCTGAGCCGCAAGACCAAGAAGCCGAATTATTTGTAGGGGCGGGTGTCAAACCCGCCCTTACCTTTCCGGCCCACCGAGTTGAAATTGAACCACAGAGGCACAGAGGCACTGAGAAAGGCGCAGAGAAAAGAAGATGATCTTGATCTCCTTCCCGACTTCCCCGCGCCCTTCGACAAGCTCAGGAGCGGGGATCCATTCATCGATGGGAGTGAATTCCCGCTCCTGAGCTTGTCGAAGGGCGCGGGAAGGACGGTCAGGGGGTCGGGCTTATCCTCTTCTCTGCGCCTTTCTCTGTGCCTCTGTGCCTCTGTGGTTCGATAAACAGAACGGGCGGATTTGACACCCGCCCCTACGAATAGCCGCTCGCCCGTCGCCCCCTACCGAAAATCCTCCAGCGCCGCCCGCGCCAGCGCGTCGGCGCGCTCGTTCTCGGGGTGGCCGGCGTGGCCCTTCACCCAGTGCCAGGCGACCTGGTGCTCGGCCAGCGCCAGGTCGAGCGCGCGCCACAGGTCCTGGTTCTTCACCGGCTTCCTCGCCGCGGTCTTCCAGCCCTTGGCCTTCCAGGCGTGGATCCACTTGGTGATGCCGTCCTTCACGTAGGTGCTGTCGGTGTAGAGGTCGATGCGCACCGGCCGCTTCAGCGCGCGCAAGGCCTCGATCGCGGCGGTCAGCTCCATGCGGTTGTTGGTGGTCTCCGCCGCGCCGCCGGAGAGCTCGCGCTCCTCGCCGTTCCAGCGCAGGATGGCGCCCCAGCCGCCCGGCCCGGGATTGCCGCTGCACGCCCCGTCGGTGAAGATCTCGACGCTGGCGCCGCCCGCCGGCCCGCTCATTCGGTCACGCCCATCAGTTCGGCCCATCAGTCCAGCCCATCAGTCCAGCCCATAAGCGCCCGGCCCTTTCACCGATTGGTGGAAGCGCAGCTTGTCGAGGTACTCGACCGGGTTCTTCGGCTTCACCAGCGCGCCCTCGGGATGGTGCAGCCAGTCGTGGAGGCGCGTCAGCAGGAAGCGCAAGGCGCTGCCCCGCGCGAGCAGCGGCAGCATCTCCAGCTCTTCCGTGGAGAAGGCCCGCACGGTGCGGTACTTGCTCAGCATCAGCCGCGCCTTGGTGATGTTGAAGCTGCCGTCGATCTCGAAGCACCAGGCGTTGAGGCAGATCGCCAGGTCGTAGGCGAAGGCGTCGTTGCAGGCGAAGTAGAAGTCGATCAGCCCGGTCAGCCTGTTGAGCAGGAAGAAGACGTTGTCGGGGAAGAGGTCGGCGTGGATCACCCCCGAGGGCAGCCCGTCGGGCCAGCAGGCCTCCAGATGCGCGAGCTCCTTCTCGATGGTCTCGGCGAGGCCCCGCCGCACCTCGTGGGCGCGCGCCGCCGAGCGCTCGAAGAGCGGCCGCCAGCCCGCCACCGAGAGCGCGTTGGGCCGCCGCCGCGCGTAGCCGTCGCCGGCCAGGTGCATATGCGCCAGCGCCTCGCCGAGTAGCGCGCAATGGTCGGGCATGATGCGGCGCGGCCACATGCCCTGCAGGAAGCTCACGACCGCCGCCGGCCGCCCGGCCAGGGTGCGCAGCGCCGAGCCGTCGCGCCCGTGGATCGGCGTCGGGCACGGAATGCCCGCCTCCGCCAGGTGGTCCATCAGGCCGAGGAAGAACGGCAGGTCCTTGGGATCGACGCGCTTCTCGTAGAGCGTCAGGATGTAGGGCCCGCGCTCGGTCTGCAGCAGGTAGTTGGAGTTCTCCACCCCCTCGGCGATGCCCTTGTAGGAGACCACCGCGCCGATGTCGTACTCGGCGATGAACGCCGTGAGGTCGTCGTCCTCGACTTCGGTGTAGACGGCCATGGGCGGGCGCTCCCGTTCGGGCGGCGGCCAGGGGTGGTTCCGGGAGGTCCGGGACGGAACATCCGGGCGGGGGATTTCGTACGACGTCATCGTGGTGATAACGCGCCCGGCGGGCCCCGATCAACAGCGCTTTCGCCGCGGCGCCGGCCACGGCGGTTCCCCTTGTCTGGCGCCGGGGCCTCCCCTAGAGTGGCGCCCCGATCGCCGGCGGGCCTGAAAACCACGCGTTTTGCCGCCCGCCGACGAACCCAAGGAAGGGCTTACCCATGACCGATCCGGTGATCGCGCAGGCTTCGCCTTACGGCGTCGAGGTCGAGGCCGGCAAGACCTACGCCTGGTGCGCCTGCGGGCGCAGCAAGAGCCAGCCGTACTGCGACGGATCGCACAAGGATACCGGGTTCACCCCGGTCGTCTTCAAGGCCGAGGAGACGAAGGAAGTCTGGCTGTGCGGCTGCAAGCGGACCAAGAACCAGCCGAGCTGCGATGGGACCCACAAAAGTATCTAGCCCCGCCGCATCGCCGGGCGCGCCCGTCGGCATGGCGGCGGCGGGCCTCCGCGCGGGCGCGTTGCTGGCGCTCCTCGCGCTCGTCCTCGCCGGCTGCGGGCAGGTCGCGACCAAGGTCTGCCCGCGCGTCGCCATCCTCAACCACGCCTCCAGCATCACCAAGTTCGCGCCGACCGGCCCGCTGTCGCCGGCCAACGCCGCCTATTCGATCGAGATGACCGACATCAAGATGGAATGCAAATACGGCGGCGGCACGCTGAGCGAGCTGGAGGCCAATGTCGAGGTGCTGGTCACCGCCCGCCGCGGCCCCAAGTGGCCCGGCGGCATCGGCAGCGCGGTCTACTTCGTCGTCGTCACCGACCGCTCCGGCACGGTGCTGGCCAAGCGCACCTTCCCGGTCCGCTTCGAGCTCGGCGAGAAGCAGGCCATGGAGTTCCGCGAGGGCTCGTGGATGTTCGTCGACCTCGCCCAGGGCACCCGCACCGGCGGCGCCGCCTTCGAGATCTGGACCGGCTTCCAGCTCAGCGACGACGAGCTCCGCTACAACCGCGCGCGGCTCGGCCTCTAGATCGGGTCGCTTTTGGGCCGGATCAAAAATTGATCCGACCTAATCACGACCTGCTCTAGGGTTCCATCCGAATAGATTGAACCTTCGTTTCGACCGAGCGCCCTTCAAGACGCCGCCTCGGTTGACATTGCCCTCTGCTCCGCTAGGTTGGCCCGCAGCGGCGGCGCCGTTTCGCGCTGCCGCGCCGCAGACCCCTGCGGGAGAGTCCGGGCCACGACGACCACGGCCGGCCCGGCGCCGAAGGAGCAACCGCCCCGGAAACTCTCAGGCACCCGGACCGCAGGGCGAGGCCACTCTGGAAAGCAGGCGCCGGGCAGACACGGCGGGCGCCTCACCGAAGGGGTAAGCCGCGCGCGATCGGCCCGTCCGCCGTAACGCGCCGCCGGCGAAATCTCTCAGGTTCCGAGACAGAGGGGGCGCGTGGACCGGCTTGCGCCGGGGCGCGCGCCGCGTAACCCTCGTGTCGGAGGACCCGAACGGTGGCGGAGACCCAGACCCTGGAGCGCACGCCCCTCCACGCGCTGCACCTCCGCCTCGGCGGCAAGATGGTGGCCTTCGCCGGCTACGACATGCCGGTGCAATACCCCGCCGGCGTGCTCAAGGAGCACCTCCACACCCGCGCCGCCGCCGGCCTCTTCGACGTCTCGCACATGGGCCAGGTCCGCGTGAGCGGCGACGATCCCGCGGGCGCGCTCGAACGCCTCGTGGTCGGCGACCTTAAATCGCTCGCGCCCGGCGCGATGCGCTACACGCTCTTCACCAACGCGGCCGGCGGCATCCTCGACGACCTCATGGTGACCCACGCCGGCGACCATCTCTTCGTCGTCGTCAACGCCGCCTGCAAGGCCCAGGACATCGCCCGCATGACCGAGGGCCTGAAGGGCCGCGCCACCGTCGAGCCCCTGCCCGAGCGCGCGCTCGTCGCGGTGCAGGGGCCCAAGGCCGCCGCCGCCGTCGCCCGGCTCGCCCCCGACAGCGCCGGCCTCTACTTCCTGCAGGGCGCGGCCATGGCGGTCGACGGCGCCGAGGGCTTCGTCACCCGCTCGGGCTACACCGGCGAGGACGGTTTCGAGATCTCGGTTCCCGCCGAGCGCGCCGAGGCGGTCGCGCGCACGCTCCTCGACGATCCCGCGGTCGAGCCCATCGGCCTCGGCGCGCGCGATTCGCTGCGGCTCGAGGCCGGGCTCTGCCTCTACGGCCACGACATCGACGCGACCACCAGCCCCGTCGAGGCGGCGCTGCTCTGGACCCTCGCCAAGCGCCGCCGCGCCGAAGGCGGCTTCCCGGGTGCGGCGGCGATCCTCGCCCAGATCGAGAACGGCGTCGCCCGCAAGCGCGTCGGCCTGCTGCCCGATGGCAAGGCGCCGGCGCGCGAGGGCACCGAGATCGCCGACGCGGCCGGCCGCGTCATCGGCATCGTCACCAGCGGCGGCTTCGGGCCCAGCGTCGGCCGCCCGGTCGCCATGGGCTACGTCGAGACCGCCTTCGCCAGGCCCGGCGCCGCCGTCGACCTGATGGTGCGCGGCACCGCGCGCCCGGCCACGGTCGCGCGCATGCCCTTCATCGAGCCCGGCTACCGGCGCCGGGATTGACCTTCGACCACGGAGCCATGCGCCGATCGCCCAAACCGACCGAAAGGGAGCTCCCATGAGCGGGATCAAATACACCGAGGACCACGAATGGATCCGCCTCGACGGCGACACCGCGACCTGCGGCATCAGCGACTACGCCCAGGAGCAGCTCGGCGACATCGTCTATGTCGAGCTGCCCGAGGTGGGGGCCTCGCTCTCGGCGCGCGACCAGATCGCGGTCGTCGAATCGGTCAAGGCCGCCAGCGAGGTCTACGCGCCGGCCGGCGGCACCGTGAGCGCGGTCAACGAGGCGCTCGCCGACGAGCCGACGCTGGTCAACGAGTCGCCGACCGGCGACGGCTGGTTCGCCAAGCTCACGCTCGACGATCCCACCGAGCTCGATGCGCTGATGGACGAGGCCGCCTACAAGGATTTCGTCAACGGGCTCGACTGACCGGTCGCGCCGCGACACCCACTCACATGAACCGCCCGGGAGACCCGGCATGACCGACCCACGCCGCTCGCTCGTCAGCCTCGAGAACCGCGAGGACTTCACCCGCCGCCACATCGGCCCGGGCGCCGCCGAGATCGCGGACATGCTGGAGGCCGTCGGCGCCGACACGCTGGACGCGCTGATCGACAAGGCGGTGCCCAGGGCGATCCGCAGCGACGGCCCGCTCGCCCTGCCCCGGGCGCTCACCGAGGCCGAGGCGCTGGCCCGCCTCCAGGCGCTGGGCGCCAGGAACCGGCCCCTCGCCTCGATGATCGGGCTCGGCTACTACGGCACGCACGTCCCGCCGGTGATCCAGCGGAACCTCCTGGAGAACCCGGGCTGGTACACCGCCTACACCCCCTACCAGCCGGAGATCAGCCAGGGCCGCTTGGAGGCGCTGATCAACTTCCAGACCATGGTGATGGACCTGACCGGCATGGACCTCGCCAACGCCTCGATGCTCGACGAGGCGACCGCCGCCGCCGAGGCGATGACGCTGGCGCGCCGAGTCGGCAAGGCCAGGTCGGACACCTTCTTCGTCGACCGCGACTGCCACCCCCAGACCCTCGCCGTGGTCCGCACCCGCGCCGAGGCGCTCGGCATCGAGGTCGTGGTCGGCGACCACGCGCGCGACCTCGACGGCCTCGAATGCTTCGGCGTGCTGCTGCACTATCCCGGCTCCTCCGGCGCGATCCGCGACTACCGGGCGGCCGCCGAGGCGGCGCATGGCGCCGGCGCGCTGGTCGTGGTCGCGAGCGATCTCCTGGCGCTCACCCTGCTCGCCCCGCCCGGCGAGTGGGGCGCCGACATCGTCGTCGGCAGCGCCCAGCGCTTCGGCGTGCCGATGGGCTTCGGCGGCCCGCACGCCGCCTTCTTCGCCACCGGCGAGGCGCACCGCCGCGCCATCCCCGGCCGCCTCGTCGGCGTCTCGGTCGATGCCGCCGGCAAGCCCGCCTACCGCCTGGCGCTCCAGACCCGCGAGCAGCACATCCGCCGCGAGAAGGCGACCAGCAACATCTGCACCGCCCAGGTCCTGCTCGCGGTGATCGCCGGCATGTACGCGGTCTGGCACGGGCCCGAGGGGCTGACGACGATCGCCAGGCGCGTCCACCGCTTGGCCGCCATCCTCGCCAGCGGCCTGCGCGCGCTCGGCGCCGCGGTCGAGACCGAGGCCTATTTCGACACCATCACCGTCGCCGCCGAGGGCAAGGCGGCCGCCATCGCCGAGCGCGCGCGGGCGCGCGGCGTCAACCTGCGCGAGGTCGACGCCGACCGCATCGGCCTCGCGGTCGACGAGACCACGACGCCGCGCGAGATCGAAGCCGTCTGGGCCGCCGTCGCCGACACCGACGCGCCGGGCGTCAGCGTCGCCGAGCTCGACGCGTCGGTGGCCGACGCGCTGCCGCCGGCGCTCGCGCGCGGCAGCGCCTTCCTCACCCACCCGGTCTTCGCCCGCTACCGCTCGGAGACCGAGATGATGCGCTACCTCAAGCGCCTGCAGGACCGCGACATCGCCCTCGACCGCTCGATGATCCCGCTGGGCTCCTGCACCATGAAACTGAACGCGGCGGCCGAGATGCAGGCGGTCACCTGGCCGGAGTTCGCCAACCTCCACCCCTTCGCGCCGAGCGACCAGAGCGCGGGCACGCGCGAGCTGATCGGCGAGCTTCAGGCCTGGCTCTGCGAGATCACCGGCTTCGACGCCGTCTCGGTCCAGCCCAATGCCGGCAGCCAGGGCGAATACGCCGGCCTCCGCGTCATCGAGCGCTACCACGCCGGGCGCGGCGAGGGCCGGCGCAAGGTCTGCCTGATCCCCAGCTCGGCCCACGGCACCAACCCGGCGAGCGCGGTGATGGCGGGGTTGAGCGTCGTCGTGGTCGGCTGCGACGAGGCCGGCAACGTCGACGTCGAGGACCTGAAGGCCAAGGCCGCCGCGCATGCCGACACGCTGGCGGCGCTGATGATCACCTACCCCTCGACCCACGGCGTCTTCGAGGAGGGCATCGTCGAGATCTGCCGCATCGTCCACGACCACGGCGGCCAGGTCTATCTCGACGGCGCCAACCTGAACGCCATGGTCGGCCTCGCCAAGCCGGGCCTTTTCGGCGCCGACGTGGCGCACTTGAACCTCCACAAGACCTTCTGCATCCCCCATGGCGGCGGCGGGCCGGGGGTCGGCCCGATCGGCGTGCGCGACCACCTCGCCCCCTATCTGCCGAACCATCCGCTGGTCGCCGAGGCCGGGCCGGGGACCGGCATGGGCCCGGTCGCGGCCGCGCCCTGGGGCAGCGCGCTCATCCTGCCGATCTCCTGGGCCTATATCGCGATGATGGGGCCGATGGGCCTGAAGCGCGCCACCGAGGTCGCGATCCTCAACGCCAACTACATCGCCAGGCGCCTCGGCGCGCATTACCCGATCGTCTACAGCGGGCCCGGCGGGCTGGTGGCGCACGAGTGCATCGTCGACCCGCGCGCCTTCAAGGCCGCGGCCGAGGTCACCGTCGACGACATCGCCAAGCGCCTGATGGATTACGGCTTCCACGCGCCGACCATGTCCTGGCCGGTCGCCGGCACGCTGATGATCGAGCCCACCGAGAGCGAATCCAAGGCCGAGCTCGACCGCTTCTGCGACGCCATGATCGCCATCCGCGCCGAGATCGCGCGCATCGAGGCGGGCGACTGGCCGCGCGACGACAATCCGCTCCACAACGCCCCGCACACCCTCGACGAAGTGACCGGGACGCAATGGCGTCATGCCTACGACCGCGAGACCGCCGCCTTCCCGGCCCCCGGCCTGCGCGAGGCCAAGTACTGGCCGCCCGTCGCGCGCATCGACCAGGCCTACGGCGACCGCCACCTGGTCTGCGCCTGTCCGCCGCTCGACGCCTATCGGGACGCCGCCGAATAGCCACAATTCGCCCGCTTGCGGGCCGCAAGGGCGCGCGCTAGGTTTCGGACAATAGGCCAATGGTCGCAGGTCGGCCGCGCGCCAGGCGCCGGTTCCTGCGCCGTCCCACCGGGTCGACGATCGAAGGGTTGCTCCAACATGCGCTGGCTAATGGTCGCAATGGGCGTCTTGCTGCTCGCCGCGCCGGCCGCGGCGCAGGGCCGGGCGCAGCGCTGCATCGTCGGCGACTATGCCCCGCAGGCGCGCAAGGCCTCCGCCGCGGCGAAGCCCGGCAAGGCGATGAGCGAGCGCGAGCGGGCCCGCGCCGAGCGACGCGCCGCCCGCCGCCACCAGCGCGCGATCAAGCGCATCCGCGAATCCTGCTACCGCTGGGGCGCCACCCGCTTCGTCACCCGCCGCTACACCGACGCCCATGCCGTCTGGCTGCCGCTCGCCGAGGCCGGGCACGCGCGCGCGCAGTTCGGGCTCTACAAGCTCTACGCCGACGGCCTCGGGGTCGCCAAACCCGACCCCAGGAAGGCCTACGAATGGCTGGAGAAGGCGGCCGCGACCGGCCTGCCCAACGCGCAGTACACGATGGGCGACGTGCTGCTGCGCGGCAAGGGCGTCAAGCAGGACCAGCCCGGCGCGGTCGGCTGGTACGAGCGCGCCTCCGAGCAGGGCCATGCCGAGGCGCGCTTCAAGCTGGCGGCGCTCCACTTCGCCGGGATCGGCGTGGCCAAGAACATCCCCAAGAGCCTGTCGCTCTACCGCGCCTCGGCCGATGCCGGCCATCCCGAGGCGCTGACCACGATGGGCGTCTTCTACTTCAACGGCCGCGTCTTCAAGAAGAGCGAGGTCAAGGCGCGCGACTGGTGGATCAAGGCGGCCTATGCCGGCGAGGTCAACGCGATGGTCTTCCTGGCGCGCATCTACCACAACTCGACCACGCTGGCGCGCGACTATCCCCAGGCCTATGTCTGGTACTCGCTGGCCGCCGAGCGCGGCGACAAGCAGGCGGCCAAGGAGCGCACGCAGCTGATGCGCGTCATCCGCTCGATCGAGCTGCGCCGCGGCGAAGCCGCCCTGGAAAAGATCCGCCCGAAGGTAAGGTAGGCGCGCGGGCCACCGCGCCGACGGGATCTCGCCGCTGACCGATATCTCACGGTCGGAACGGTTCGCCGCAGTTGGACGTTCCGGATCCCCTCCCCCTCTTTAGAGGGGGAGGAGGATTCTGCTCGGAGCCGAACTCAACTCACCCTAACCGGCGTCGTCGCCCTTGATCAGCTCGAGCTTGAGCGACCGCTCGATGACCTCGAGCGCCGCCTCCTCCTCGGGGAACTGCGTGGTGATCTCGATGCCGAAGCTGCCGTCGAGGTCGATCTTGACCGCGATGCCGCCGACCTTGCCCATCCAGATGCGTTCGCCCACCGCGTTCTTGGCGTCGCTCTCGCGCTCGGTCGGATGCTGGCGCGTCAGCGCCTCGACGACGATGTCGACCCAGCTGTAGGACCAGTAGGGCTCCTTGTCCCAGTTGACGTGCAGCACGTCGCCGAGCTTGGTTTCGGAAAACCAGATCGTCGGCTCGGTCGCCGGCCGGCCGCCGACGAGGCGCGACTTCCAGCTGCTCCAGACTTTGCCGATTGAGTCCATGCGCGATCGACGGGGTTCCCTGCCGCCTGGGACGATCGTTATCTAGCTTTCTAGAGCAGATCGCGACCGGATTGAATCAATTATTGACTCGAACCGGCCGGGTGGATCGGCCCGCCTGACAATTTTCGGATCGGATTCACGCTCTTGGGCCGGATCAAATTTCGCGGTGCCCGTCGCAACGCCAACGCTTGGCCGTATGCGCCCGCTCAGTTCGTCTGGTCGAGCGGCATCAGCGCCGCGCCGAGGATGCGGCCGGTCTGATCGCTCTGCACGAGGATCACGCAGCCGTCGCGCCCACCATCGCTTCCGGCGGCGGGGACCGGCACGGCGATGCGCATGGCCTCGCCGTCCCACTTGCCGAGCCGCGTCAGCGAGCGCACCACGTTGTGGTAGGTGAGCTTCCTGCCGCCGTTCTCGCCGCGCCGGATGTCGGTGGTGCGGCTGCGGTCGAAGAGCGCCAGCCAGATCGAGGCGCGCTCGGCCGCGCCGCTCGCCCGGCGCGTCGGCAGCACCGCGTGGAGCCGTCCCGCGGCGTCCTTCCTGAAGTGCACCGCGATCTTGTCGGTGCGTTGCGTCGCCTTGCGGATGGCGCGGTCGACCGAGCTCCGGCGCGAGCCCACCACCTCGGACTGCCCGTCGATCACCATCTGCGGCGTGTAGACGAAGCCGCGCCGGAAGAAGCGCGAGAAGGCGCGCTGGCGCATGGTCGCGGCCTTGAGGGCGAAGGGGTCCTTCCAGCCGAGATAGTCCCAGTAGGTGACGTGGAAGCTGAGCGCGATGATGTTCTCGCGCTTGGCCAGCTTGCCGAGATAGGCATCGGCCGGCGGACACGAGTTGCAGCCCTGCGAGGTATAGAGCTCGACCACGACGGGGCCCTTGTCGGCCAGCGTCGTGGCGCTGCCGCCGGTCAACACCGCCACGCCGAAGATCGCAGCGGCGGCGGAAATGGGGATGAAGCGCATCATGATGGTCTAGAATAGGGACGCGGTCCGTTCACCATCCAATCACATGTCGGTGATAGATATCCTCAAACCGTGAACGATCGTGAGACGGCCCGCCGAACGCGCGGCGGCGCGAAACGAACGGCCGGAAAGGAGCGACCATGCGAGCAAACCCAATCCTTCCCTCGCGCGTCTTCGCGCTGGCGAGCCTTGGAATCCTTAGCCTTTTTATGGCCATGGCGGCGCCCGGCGAGGCCGGCGCGCAGAGCGAGTGGCGCGTCTACCGCAGCCCGGCGCATGGTTTCCGGATCCTTTACCCGCCTCATCTCACCGCCAAGGCGCTCGACCACCGCCCCGCCGAGGGCACGGTCGTGGTCCAGGAATGGCGCCGCGAGGACGGCAAGGCGCTCACCCGCCTGACCCTGATCGACAAGCCCGCGGGGCTCTCCCTGCGCGACTGGATCGGGCGCGAGCACGCCGGGCGCTTCGCCGAGACCACGGTCGCCGGCCAGCCCGCCTTCGTCATCGAGGCGGTCTTCGAGGCCCAGCTCACCACCGAGGTCTATCTCGAGGCCCGCAAGTCCGGCACGGTGATCAACTTCACCCACGCCGTCTCCGGCATCGCCGACTGGATGGGCCAGCCGCTCAACCGCGTCAAGAACCGCTACCGCGCCGAGCTCACCGACTTCTGGAACATGGTCGAGTCGATCAAGTTCCGACGGCCGGAGGACGAGTAGGGATCCCGACGAGCCTGGGCGCGCCTCATCCCACCACCCCGTCGCCCACGAAGGGGTTGGTCCGGCGCTCGTGGCCGAAGGTCGAGGCGGGACCGTGGCCGGGCACGAAGACCGTCTCGTCGCCCAGCGGCCATAGGCGCTCGCGGATCGAGGCGATGAGCTGGGCGTGGTCGCCGCGCGGGAAGTCGGTGCGCCCGATCGAGCCCTGGAACAGCACGTCGCCGACGATCGCCAGTTGCGAGGCCGGGTGATGAAAAATCACGTGGCCCGGCGTGTGGCCGGGGCAGTGGCGGACGTCCATCGTGATCTCGCCGAAGCTCACCTGATCGCCTTCGTCCAGCCAGCGGTCGGGCGCGAAGGGCTTGACGCCGGGAAAGCCGAACTGGCGGCCCTGCGCCTCCATCATGTCGATCCAGAACTGGTCGTCGGGGTGCGGGCCCTCGACCGGCACGCCGAGCCGGGCCTGCAAGTCCGCCACCCCGCCGGCATGGTCGAGATGGGCGTGGGTGACCAGGATCTTCTCGACCTCCACGCCGTGCTCCTCGACGGCCCCCAGGATGCGGTCGAGGTCGCCGCCCGGATCTGTGACCGCGCCGTGCATGGTCTTGGTGCACCAGAGCACACACGAGTTCTGCTGGAACGGCGTGACCGGAACGACCGCGGCCTTGAGCGGCGGTTCGGGTTGGTCGGTTTCGGCGTCAGTCATGCGATGCCCGGCGACTAGCCCTGGCCCCCTCGTGCTTCGACAGGCTCAGCATGAGGAGCATTGGGTGTTACCGACTACCAGGAGCCTCATCCTGAGCCCTCATCCTGAGCTTGTCGAAGGACGAAGGACGAGGCTGTTGGAACGGGAAAGGCCTCCCCCCTCACTCATCGAAGCCGAGAAACCTGGTGAAGGCGTCGACCGGCTCGCGCTCGCTGACCAGCGCGTTCTCGGGCCTCGAGTTGTCGGCATGGCCCAGCGCCATGCCGCAGACGAAGGCGTGGTCGTCGGGAATGCCGAGCGCCGCGCGGACCGCCTTGTGATAGCCGACCCAGGCGGCCTGGGGGCAGGTGTCGAGCCCCTGGCCGCGCGCCGCCGTCATGATCGCCTGCAGGAACATGCCGAAGTCGAGCCAGGAGCCGAGCTCCAGATGCCGCTCCATGGAGAAGAACAGCCCCACCGGCGCGTCGAACAGCTCGAAGTTCCGCGTGTGCTGGCGGTACATGCCGGCCTTGTCGCCCTTGACCACGCCGACCAGCCCGTAGAGGTCCCAGCCGAGCTTGCGCCGCCGCGTGATATAGGGCTCGCGCCAATCCTTGGGGTAGTAGGCGTATTCGTGGTCTTCCTCGCCGGCCTCGCGCGCCGCGATCACGGCCCGGCAGACGCGGTCCCTGGCCTCGCCCGCGACCGCCCAGACGTGCCAGGGCTGGATATTGGTCCCCGAGGGTGCCCGCGCCGCCACTTCCAGGATGTGCCGCACCGTCGCTTGCGGCACCGGATCGGGCAGGAAGCCCCGCACCGAGCGCCGCGTGGTCAGCGCCGCGTCGACCGCGTTCAGCCCCGCCGCGGGCTCCGGGCGCCCGTAGCCGAGGTCCTTGGCGGGTTCGTCGGCGAGGTCGTCCCCGGCGCTCTGCGACGGCGCGCTGCCCTCGCGCGGCGCGGCCGAGCCTTTGAGCGGCGCGTCGTTCATGCGGCCTTGGCCATGTTGCGCAGGACGTAGTGCAGGATGCCGCCGTTCTTGTAGTACTCGAGCTCGTCGAGGGTATCGATGCGGCAGAGCAGCTTGATCGTCTCGCTCGAGCCGTCGGTCCGGGTGATCGTGGCGTCGAGCTCGGCGCGCGGGCGCAAGCCCTCGGCGATGCCCGTGATGTCGACCGTCTCGGTGCCGTCGAGCTTCAGGGTCTCGCGGCTCTGCCCGCCGGTGAAGACCAGCGGCAGCACGCCCATGCCGACCAGGTTCGAGCGGTGGATGCGCTCGAAGCTCTCCACGATCACCGCGCGCACGCCCAGAAGCCGCGTGCCCTTCGCCGCCCAGTCGCGCGACGAGCCGGTGCCGTATTCCTTGCCCGCGATGACGACCAGCGGCGTGCCCTCGGCGACGTATTTCATCGCCGCGTCGAAGATCGCAATCTGCTCGTCGGTCGGCGTGTACTTGGTGTAGCCGCCCTCGACGCCGGGCAGCATCTGGTTGCGGATGCGGATATTGGCGAAGGTGCCGCGCATCATCACGTTGTGGTTGCCGCGCCGGGCGCCGTAGGAGTTGAACTCGCGCGCCGGCACCTGGTGGCCGACCAGGTATTCGCCCGCCGGGCTCTCCTCCTTGATGCCGCCGGCCGGGCTGATGTGGTCGGTGGTCACCGAATCGGCGAGCAGCGCCAGGACATGCGCGCCCTTCACGTCCTCGACCGCCCCCGGCTCGGCCGTCATCCCGGCGAAGTAGGGCGGGTTCTGCACGTAGGTCGAGCCCGGCGGCCAATCGTATGTGAGGCCGGTCGCGGTCTTGATCGACTTCCAGTTGGCGTCGCCCTCGAAGACGTTGGCGTAGCGCGAGCGGAACATCTCCGGCGTCAGCACCGTCTCGATCACCGCGGCGATGTCGCGGTTCGAGGGCCAGATGTCCTTGAGGTAAACGGGGTTCCCGTCGCCATCCTCACCTAGAGCGTCCTTCAGCAGATCGACGGCGACGCTGCCGGCGATCGCATAGGCGACGACGAGCGGCGGCGAGGCGAGGTAGTTGGCCTTGGTGAGCGCGTGGACCCGGCCCTCGAAGTTGCGGTTGCCCGAGAGCACCGCGGCGACGGTCAGGTCCGCCGCCTCGATCGCCTGGTGCACCGGCGCCGGCAGCGGCCCCGAATTGCCGATGCAGGTGGTGCAGCCGTAGCCGACGAGGTCGAAGCCGAGCGCGTCGAGGTCGGCCTGCAGGCCGCCGGCCTCCAGGTAGTCGGTGACGACCTGGCTGCCCGGCGCGAAGGAGGTCTTGACCCACGGCTTGACGGTGAGCCCCTTGGCGCGCGCGTTCCGCGCCACCAATCCGGCTGCAACAAGTACACTTGGATTTGAGGTGTTGGTGCAGCTCGTGATCGCCGCGATGACGACGGCGCCGTCCTCGAGCGCGTAGTCGGCGCCCTCGACGCGGGCGCGGCGCATGAGCTTCGGCGCCGGCCCGCCCTCGTTGGTCATGTTGTCGGCGGGGCCGGGCTTGTCGATGAGGCGCTCGTCGGCGACGAAACGCTCGAAGCTCGAGGCCATGTCGGTGAGCGCGATGCGGTCCTGCGGCCGCTTCGGCCCCGCGAGCGAGGGCACGACCGTGCCGAGGTCGAGGGAGAGCGTGTCGGTGAAGACCGGCTCGGGCGAGGCGGCGTCGCGCCACATGCCCTGCGCCTTGGCGTAGGCCTCGACCAGCGCCACCCGGTCGTCGTCGCGGCCGGTGAAGGCGAGGTAGTCGAGGGTCGAGCGGTCGATCGGGAAGAAGCCGCAGGTGGCGCCGTATTCGGGCGCCATGTTGGCGATGGTCGCCTGGTCGGCCAGCGTCAGATGATCGAGGCCGGGGCCGAAGAACTCCACGAACTTGCCGACCACGCCCTTGGCGCGCAGCATCTGCGTGACGATCAGCACCAGGTCGGTCGCCGTGGCGCCTTCCGGCAGCTCGCCGTCCATGCGGAAGCCGACGACCTCGGGGATCAGCATCGAGATCGGCTGGCCCAGCATCGCCGCCTCGGCCTCGATGCCGCCGACGCCCCAGCCGAGCACCGAAAGCCCGTTGACCATCGTGGTGTGGCTGTCGGTGCCGACCAGCGTGTCGGGATAGGCGATCGTGCGGCCGCCCTCCTCGGCGGTCCAGACGGTCTGCGCCAGGTATTCGAGGTTCACCTGGTGGCAGATGCCGGTGCCCGGCGGCACCACGCGGAAGTTGTCGAAGGCGCCCGCCCCCCAGCGCAGGAACTCGTAGCGCTCGCGGTTGCGGCCGTATTCCATCTCGACGTTCTTGCCGAAAGCCTGCGCGGAGCCGAAGAAGTCGATCATCACCGAGTGGTCGATGACGAGGTCGACGGGGACCAGCGGGTTGATCTTCCTGGGATCGCCGCCGAGCGCCTTCATGGCGTCGCGCATGGCGGCGAGGTCGACCACGGCGGGCACGCCGGTGAAGTCCTGCATCAGCACGCGCGCCGGCCGGTAGGCGATCTCGCGGGTCGAGGTCTTGTCCTTGAGCCACGCCGCCACGGCCTTGACGTCATCGACCGTGACGGTGCGGCCGTCCTCGAAGCGCAGCAGGTTCTCCAGCAGCACCTTCAGCGAGTAAGGCAGCCGCGAGACGTCGCCGAGGCCGCCCGCCTCGGCGGCCTCCAGGCTGAAATAGTCGTAGGACCTGCCGCCCACATCGAGGCTGCGGCGGCATCCCATGGTATCGTGGCCGGTGACGGGCAAGGGCGAGACCTCCTGGCTTGGGCTCAGGCTGCGCGTGGCGTGGAGCGTGGCTAGGTTCACCGGGAACCGGAACCGGGGTGCGCCCCCGCGTCCAGGCCCGCCGAGAGTTATAGCAAGGCGGCGGCGGCTGTCCAGGGGAGCGAGCGCCCCCGCACACGGATCACTCCTAACGGCTTCACCTTAACAATTAGGTCGCCGCGAACAGTTTTCCAAACTCCGCTTCCCCCGTCTTCGTGAACGAGACCACCCGGCTCTCGGCTTCGCGTTTGGCCCAGCCGAGGGCGTAGAAGCGCTCCAGCAAGGCCGCGCCCAGCGCGCCGGCGAGGTGGTTGCGCCGCGCGCTCCAGTCGAGGCAGGGCTTGCAGAGCGGGCGGCGGGCGCCGCGCAGGCCGTCGAGCACGATGCCGAAGGCCTGGACGAAGGCCTCGCCCGCCGGCGTGAGGTCGAGTGCCTCCCCGCCGCCCGAAACGGGGTCGCCGGCGATGATGCCGCGTCCGCTCAGGCCGTCGAACATCGCAACCCCCATTTCGCCGGCGAGGTGGTCGTAGCAGACCCGCGCGCGGCGGAGCGCCGGCTCCTTCGGGCCGGGGCGCACGCGCGTATGGCCGGTGCGCGCGGCAAGCCCCGTCAGCGCCTCCAGCACCTCGGCGACGTCGAAGCCGGAGAGCGCGAAGTAGCGGTGGCGGCCCTGCTTCCGCTGCCCGATGAGGCCGCCCGCCTCGAGCTTGGCGAGGTGCGAGCTCGCGGTCTGCACCGTGACGCCGGCCTCCTGGGCGAGCTCGCTCGCGGTCAGCGCCTGGCCGCTCATCAGCGCCTGCAGCATGTTGGCTCGCGCGGGATCGCCGACCAGGGCGGCGATGCGGGCGATGTCGGGGCCTTCCTTCATTCCGGGCTTCGCAGCCATCATACTTCGATATTAATCGAAGTATAGACGCGGCGCAATCGGATAGTCTCCGGTCTCGACAATCCCGGATGCCCCGCCATGACCCTGCGCCGACGAATTTCCGCCATTGTCCGCTTCCTCATCGCCTGCCATGCCGATGCGCGCAGCCGCCGGGCGCTGAAAGCCTTGGACGACAGGCTCTTACGCGACATCGGCGTTACCCGCGACGAGGCCCGGCGGGCTGCGGCCCGGCCCCTGTGGGTGCGCTCGCGGGCCCGTATGGGCAGCGAGCTCCCGGACCGCCGGGCCGCCCGGCCGATGCCCAGGAGAGCATTGGACTGGTGAGCCCGGCAAGACACCAAGAGCACCAATCATTTCGAAGCCGATCGAACTATGCGCGCCAGCGCTACGCCGGCCCGCGCACCATCCGGAGGAACCCATGACCGTCACCTGCTGCATCCGCTACGTGATCGACCCGTTCAAGCGCGCCGCCTTCGAGGCGTATGCGCGGCGGTGGTCGGAGATCATCCCGCGCTGCGGCGGCGACCTCGTCGGCTACTTCCTGCCGCACGAGGGCACCAACACCATCGCGCTGGCGCTGATCGGTTTCGCCAGCCTGGCCGACTACGAGGCCTACCGCGCGTGCCTCAAGGCCGACCCCGAAGGCGCCGCCAACTTCGCCTTCGCCGAGGCGGAGCGCTTCATCCTGAGCGAGGAGCGCACGTTCCTCGAGCCGGCGCCGCGCGGCTAGAGCATGATCCGAACGAACTGAATCGTCATTTCGACCGAGCGCAAGCGAGTGGAGAAATCTAGGCTCAAGCCGTGCGCGGCATCCAGCCGGATTTCTCCGCTCGGTCGCTCGCGCTCCCTCGGTCGAAATGACGCCTCAAATTGATCGAGTCCCGCTCTAGCATGCGCTGACCGCCGATCGACGGCGCACAGTTAGCGGTTCCCGCCCCCGCCCTCCCCCGCTAGGCTTGCGCGCTCCACCCCAGGCAAGCGAGCGCGTCCCATGCCGTTCGACTACACCGCCCTCTTCCGGCCCGACCTGCCGCCGCCGGCGGCGGGGCGCTTCCAGGGTTTCCCCCAATACAACTTCATCGGCGGGCATAACGACGCGGCGAGCGTGCCGGTGCCGGAGCTGGCGGCGGCGGCCGCGGCGGTGCTGGCGCGCGAGGGCCGCGATCTTGCGACCTACGGCCTCACGAGCGGGCCGCAGGGCTACCGGCCGCTGCGCGACTTCATCGCCGGCGCGCTGAAAGCCAATGCCGGGATCGCCTGCTCGGCCGACGACATCCTCGTCACCTCGGGCTCGCTGCAGGCGCTCGACCTGGTGAACGGGGTGCTGCTCGCGCCCGGCGACACGGTGATCCTCGAGGCGGCGAGCTATGGCGGGGCGCTCTCGCGGCTGGGCCGGCTCGGCGTCCGTTGCGTCGGCGTCGAGGACGACGCGGACGGCCTGCGCACCGACCTGCTGGCGGAGACGCTCGACGCGCTGGCGGCGGAAGGCGTCACGCCGAAATACATCTACACCATCCCCACCGTGCAGAACCCGACCGGCACGGTGATGAGCCTGGCGCGGCGGCGGGCGCTGCTGGCGCTCGCCACGCGGCACGGCGTGCCGATCTTCGAGGACGACTGCTACGCCGATCTCGTCTGGGAGGGGACGCGCCCGCCCGCGATCCGCTCGCTCGACGACGGCGCGCGGGTGATCTATTGCGGCTCGTTCTCCAAGACCGTGGCGCCGGCGCTGCGGGTCGGCTACCTGCTCGCCGACTGGGACGTGCTCTCGCGCATGCTGGCGCTCAAGACCGATGCCGGCAGCGGCGCCGTCGAGCAGATGATCCTGGGCGAATACCTGCCCGCGCATTTCGAGCGCCACGTGGCGGACCTGACCGAAACGCTGCACGGCAAATGCACCGCCATCGTCGAGGCGCTCGAGGCGGAGTTCGGCACCGACGCCGCGTTCACCGCGCCCAAGGGCGGCATCTTCGTCTGGGTGACGCTGCCCGAGGGTGTCGATACGACGGCACTCGCCGTGGCCGCCGCGAAAGAAGGCGTGGCGCTCAACCCGGGCGCCGAATGGGTCGCCGATCCGCAGACCGGCCGGCGCAGCATGCGGCTCTGCTTCGGCAACCCCCCGGTCGAGACGATCCGCGCGGGCGTCGCCAGGCTCGCCCGGATCTGCCACCGCGAGACCGGCTTCCCGCGGCGCGGCGCCAATGTGGTGCGCGCGGGGGAATAGGGCACGACCGGCCCCAGATTTCCCCTGAAAGTCACATGGTCCGTCCGGGCGCACCGCCTCAAGTCACGGCCTCCGCCATCCCGCTCTTTGCCGTTCCGGGCCGCACTGGATATCGCTCCGAATGTGTGCCAGTTTTGGAAAAATTGGACGGTTCCGTGCGCCAGGTCGAACGCGGGGCAAACAGGGGGAGGCTCCGATGTTCGGACTCAATGCGACGTTGGCGCTAGGGCCGCGAGCTGTTGCGGTCGCGGTGCTTGCGGTCGTCGGGCTGGGCATGGCGCAACCGGCCTCGGCCGACAACTGGGGCAAGTTCTCCCGGCGTTGCATCGACATCGACCGCGCCCGGTACGAAGCGGTACTGTGGAACATCAAAGGCTCGTGGGAGCGGGCCTGCGCGCGCAAGGGCGCGCGAATCGAAGGCCGCTGGTATCCGCGGCCGACGCGATGCGTGAAGAAGCGCGGCCAGATGTGGGGCCAGTTCCACGTCCGATCGTCCGCCTGTCGCGCCAATCTGCGTTGGGGAAGCTGGAAGAACAACGGCTGCCTGCTTCAGCCCAAGCTGCGCGGCCTTCGCAGCTATTCATCGGTGCTGTGGGGCATCCCGCCCGGCGTTTCGTGGGAGCGGACCTGCGCCCGTACGCCGGTGCGTCTCGGGGGGCAACATCTGGCGCGTCCCCATGTCTGCGTGAAGACCGATCTGAGCGACGCCGCGAAGGTGGCCCGCAAGGTGGCGCGGCGTGTGAGCCGGCGCGTGAAGAACCCCAAGGTCATGATGGTTCTGGGCGCGGTTCGCCTGACGGCGCGCGTCGTCGAAGGCATCAAGCCCGCGCTCAATATCTGGGGCGTCGTCTACATGCCCGATCGGAGCTGCGGGTGGACGCAGGCTCTGCCGCGGCTGCGGTAAAGCCCGATGCGCGGCCGGGGGGTGCCGGACCCGCGCATCGAGCCTAGATAGCCTACCATGCCCAACGACATTCCCTTCTCACGCGAGCTCGACTTCGAGTACGGCGTCATCCAGGAGGTGGCGCCGATGATCCGCCGCGTGGTGGCGCGCAATCCCTCGGCCTTCACCCTCCACGGCACCGGCACTTACATCATCGGGTCGGGCAAGGTCGCGGTCGTCGATCCGGGGCCGCTGATCGGCGAGCATGTCGACGCCCTGCTCGATGCGCTCAAGGGCGAGACGGTGACGCATATCCTGGTCACCCACACCCATATCGACCACTCGCCCGCCTGCGCCCCGGTGAAGGCGGCGGTCGCCGCCAAGACCTACGGCTACGGCCCGCACGGCTCGGGCAAGTACGAGACGGGCGTGCAGGTCGAGGAAGGCGGCGACATGGACTTTGCGCCCGACGTCGAGATCCGCCACGGCGACGTCATCGAGGGCGACGGCTGGACGGTCGAGGCGGTGCACACGCCGGGCCACACGTCGAACCACATCTGCTTCGCGCTCAAGGAGGCGAACGCGCTGTTCTCGGGCGACCATGTGATGGGCTGGTCGACCAGCATCATCTCGCCGCCCGACGGCGACATGGCCGACTACATGGCGAGCCTGCGTCTCCTCATGGAGCGCGAGCAGGACGTTCGCTACTGGCCGACGCACGGCCCCGCGATCGAGCGGCCGCAGAATTTCGTGCGCGGCTTCATCGGCCACCGCCGCATGCGCGAGCAGCAGATCATGAAGCACCTGGGCGAGGGCATCGAGACCATCGCCGCGATGGTCCCGCGCATGTACAAGGACATCGACCCGCGGCTTTACGGCGCCGCGGCGCGCTCGGTCTTCGCGCATATGATCCACATGGTCGAGACCGGCCGCGTGGCCCACGAGGGCGCGCTGACGGTCGATGCGCGCTACCGGCCGGCGTGAGACGCGCGAGGGACCGCGTCCGAAAGGCGTGAACCACAGAGGCACAGAGACACAGAGAAGCTGGGGAACGACCCACCCCCTCGCGTCATTCCCGCGCCCTTCGACAAGCTCAGGAGCGGGAATCCATCCTGCCGCCAGCGCGGAGTCCTGCTCCTGAGCTTGTCGAAGGGCGCGGGAATAACGGTAAGGTCGAAACGAGGCGACACGTCTCTGCGCCCCTTCTCTGTGCCTCTGTGTCTCTGTGGTTCAATCTTCGGGCGGGTCTGAAACCGGCCCTTCACGAATACGTCACATAGGCCTGGTTGTTGCGGTAGCAGAAGAGCGGGCGATTGCGGCGCACGGCCGCGCCGCCCTCCAGGTAGCGCTTGAGCTCGATCAGCATGAACTCGGTCACGTCGGCGATCGGCAGGCGGAGCGCCTCGTCGAGCGCCACCCAGTGCAGGTTCAAGAGCTCGCCCGAGCCGCCGAGCGCGCCGCGCATGCGCCCGGCGTCGGCCAGCAGGAAGCGCGCGTGGAAGCGGATCGGCGAGCCCGGCGGGGTGATCGCGCGGCCCAGGTAGTCGAGGTGCTGGAGGTCGGGCGCCAGGCCCATCGCCTTGAGCTCCGCCCAGGTCGCGTCGCCCGGCTCGCCGAGATCGCCGGGAGCGGCGAGCAGCAGCCCGGTCTCCTCGTAGGTCTCGCGGATCGCGGTCTTTCCGATCGCCCCGGCGCGCAGCGGGCTCGCCGCGCGCGTCAGGTGCCGCATCACGTCGTCGGTCAGCCGGCTCGCCGGGCGGACCTGGGCGTCGTGGCCGTCGACCTTGCCGCCGGGAAAGACGTAGGCGCCGGGCATGAACCGGTGCCGCCCGGCGCGCCGGCCCATCAGCACCTCGGCGCCCGCCGCGCCCTCGCGCTTCAGGATCAGCGTCGCCGCGTCGCGCGGCTTGACCCGGCGCAGGCGCTGCGCCTCGTTGGATCCGGGCGGCAGGCGGAGCGGTTTCTTGAGCTTCGGCTTGAGCGTCGGCATGCCGTCATCGGGTAGCACGCCCGCCCCGCATTCGCCAGCACGCGCCGTGCCCGAACCTAGCGGAAGCGCACCTGGATGTGGTCGTCGTGGCGCTCGGCGCGGCAGCCCTGGAACCTCAGGAGCGGCGAGGCGATGCCCAGCCGGTTGACCAGGTGCGGCTCCAGGTAGAGCCGCTCGACGCCGTGCTTGGGGCCCTCGCTGACCAGCCATTGCACCATGGCCGCGGTGCGCGTCCGGTCGAGCCGGAGCGGCCGCATGTACGTCTGCAGGAAGCCGAGGCTCCAGCGCAGGCCGAAGCCGATGTCCTGGAAGCAGGGCCGCGGGTCGCCCTTGCGCGGCTGCTCGAAGGCCCAGTAGCCGATCGGCGAGCGCGTCCGCCCGCGCCGGTAGACGCCGCGGCGGTCGGCATAGAAGAACGCCAGGTCGACCGAGCGGCCGTCGTCGTGCAGCAGGTGGGGAAACATCGGAAAGCCGTCGAGGAAGGGAAAGCCGGCGTCGAGATAGGCGACCACGGTGCCGGGATGCGCCTTGCTCATGTCCGCCGCCAGCGCCGCCAGCATCCGGTGCGCCGACGCGGTCGCGTAGTGCCGGTTGAGCAGGCAATAGGCCGGGTTGAGCGCGCCGTAGGGCCGGCTCGCCGAGGGCAGGCAGGGCAGCGGATGCCGGCCGAACTCGCGCGCCAGCGGCGGCACGGCGGCGACGGTCACCGCCGTGTAGATCATCGCGAAGCCGAGGAGGTGCGCCAGCCAGCGCAGCAGGAAGTTCCAGTCGCGGCCGCCGAGCAGCCAGGAGACCAGCAGCGCGCTCACCACGAAGACGACCCCGCCGACCTGCGTCAGCCCGGTCAGCACGATGAAGGCGAGCAGGCCGAAGATCCATTTGAAGACCCCGCCGCCGCCGCCGACTTCCTCGCTCATGCCCGGCGCCTCCCGGGCAGGCGCCTCTTGGGCAGGTGTCGCTCAGACAGCTCAGACGATAGGTGTCGCTCAGACCGCTCAGACATATGTCACCACGCGCTGGTTGCCGCTCCAACGGTACTCGGCGCGCTTGGTGCGCTGGGCCGGCGCCGCCTCGCCGAGCCGCGCCACCTCCGAGAGCATGAACTGGGTGATCATCGCGCTCGGCAGCTCGCGCGCATGGCCGAGCGGCACGAAGGCGAGATCGAGCAGCTCGCCCGAGCCCCCGAGCGCACCCGTGAAATGCTCGGCATCGGCCAGGAAGAATCGCGCATCGAAGCGGATCGGGCTCGCCGCCCGGGTGATCGCGCGGCCGACGTAGTCGAGCCGGGCGAGGTCGGGCGCGAGGCCGGTCCGGCGCACCGCGGCCCAGCCTTCGTCGCGGGTGCCGCCGACCGAGCCCGCCGCGCCGAGCAGCAGCCCGGTCTCCTCGAAGGTCTCGCGCACCGCGGTCATGGCGAGCGCCCGGGCGCGCGCGGCCGTCACGCTGCGGGTCAGGTGCGCCTCGACGGCGTGCCCGATCGGCGTCGCCGGCCGGGCCCGCGCGTCGGCCGCGTCGGTGCGCCCGCCGGGAAAGACGAAGACGTCGGGCATGAAGCGGGTCTTCTTGTGGCGCCGCCCCATCAGCACCTCCAGCCCGGCGCGGGTGCGGCGCGTGAGGACGAGGCTCGCGGCGTCCTTGGGGCGGACCGCGCGCGCGCCCGACGCGCGCTGCGGAGCGGTGGCATGGGTCCGGTTGTCTGGGCTGCGCTTGCCGGGCTCGCTCATTGCCCAGCGAGGTAGCACAAGCGGCGCGCGAGGAACAGTTCGGAGTTCGCCCATCCGCGCATGGGGCTACTGCGCGGCGGGCAAAACGCGCTAAAACTCGGCCATGAGCGTGAGAACCGAGACGTCGGGCCCCGTCACCACCGTCATCATCGACCGGCCGGAGGCGCGGAACGCCGTCAACCCCGAGACCGCCCAGGCGCTGCTCGCCGCCTTCGAGGCCTTCGAGGCCGACGACGACGCGCGCGTGGGCGTGCTGACCGGCGCGGGCGACGCCTTCTGCGCCGGCTACGACCTCAAGGTCGTCTCCAGCGGCGCGGGCACGGCGGCGGCCGAGGGCGACGGGCCGATGGGCCCCTCGCGGCGGCTCCTCTCCAAGCCCGTGGTCGCGGGCATCGCCGGCCCGGCCGTGGCCGGCGGGCTCGAGCTCGCCCTGTGGTGCGACCTGCGGGTCGCCGAGGAGGATGCGGTGCTCGGCGTCTTCTGCCGGCGCTGGGGCGTGCCGCTGATCGACGGCGGCACCGTCCGCCTGCCGCGCCTCATCGGCATGAGCCGCGCGCTCGACCTCATCCTGACCGGCCGGCCGGTGGGCGCGGCCGAAGCCCTGCGCATGGGCCTCGTCAACCGCGTGGTGCCGAAGGGCGAGGCGCGCGCGGCGGCCGAGGCGCTGGCCGCGGAGATCGCCCGCTTCCCGCAGATCTGCATGCGCTCGGACCGCCTGTCGGCCTACGAGGCGTGGGACCTCGACCTCGAGGCGGCGCTCGCGAACGAGCTCGAGCGGGGGCGGCAGGCGCTCACGAAGGAGGCCGTCACGGGCGCCGCCCGCTTCGCCGCCGGCAAGGGCCGCGGCGGCGACTTCGAGGAGATTTGACGAAGGCGCTTTGGACCTGGCCCGCCGTCCATCCTTCGAGGCTCGCCCCTAGCGGGTCGAGCACCTTGTATTAAGAGCGACCCGCGGAAGTGTCGTAAGATGACCTCTGCGGTCGCGGAGGGGAGCCCGAGTGCACCT
>Ga0302046_10000876_pt1 | contig 28881 bp, 25 predicted proteins | sample RVTome_11_FD_200261 | JGI IMG/M metagenome (GOLD analysis project Ga0302046, IMG submission 200261) | Soil microbial communities from uranium-contaminated site in the Upper Colorado River Basin, Wyoming, United States - RVT147D111 (version 2) ...
GTGTTCGCCGATCTCGAACGAGGTCTCCTTCAGCTCGAAGCCGAGCTCGGGCGCCATCTCGTCGAACGCCTCTCTCCGCCGACGACTCTCCTGCACTTCCCTGGACTCCGACATGAGTTCCTCCTGCTGGATCGTTACTTGTTCGACGAGCTCGAACGGGGGGGGCCAGCAACTTAACCCGTTCCGGAGCACACCACAAGTCGGGCTACTTGCGTCCCAAGTGCCTGAGGATCGCGTCGAGGGGTTCCTCGAGGTAGCTGGGAAGCTCCTGGCGCTCGCGCGCTTCCTCGAGCAGGTCACAGGTCTCCTCGATCGAAGCGCGAGAGGCTGCGATCATCGCTTCGTAGCGTGGATCCTCGCGAAGCGCCTTCAGGCGCTGGTTGAGTGCATAGAAATCGAAGGCGAGGAGGATGTTCTCATGCTCTCCGAACTCGATGACCTCGAACGCCTCGTCGACGCGACCGTAGTGTGCCAGCGAGGAGACCGTGGAGTAGATCAGGCCGGTCCTGAGCTCCTTCTGGCTCTCGTTGCCCCGGTAGAAGGCGACCGACTCCTTCATCTCTGCCACGAGAGCGTCCGCCTCTTCCTGCCTGCCGTTCGCCAGCGCGAGCTCGAGCCGCAGCTCGATCAAGAAGGCCTCCTGGATCAGGCCCCGCTCCTGCAGGGACTCGAGCTTCCCCAGTTGCTGCTGCGACTCGAGCAGGCGCCCTTGCATGGTCAGGATGGTGCCTCGGAGCAGGCCGATCTGAATGTCGTTGAACTCCAGCGTGGCGTCCTCGAGTTCCGCCAGAGCTCGGTCTGCCCGCCCCACCAGGACCAGCGTCGCGATCCGGTTCCCGCGCGCCTCGACGAACAGGGGATCTATCCGGACGGACTCTCGGAATCCTTCGGTGGCGAGACTCAGGGACCGCCCGTCGAGCAGCGCGAGGCCGAGCGCGTTGGGAGGAACTCGATGGTCCGTGGAGTGGGCGGCGCCGCGCAAGAGATGCTCGAAGCGCACGTCGTTCGGCATGCGACCCTCTTCCAGCCAGGCCGACAGCGTCCAGGCCAGACCGTTGGAGGCATCCACGTCGGTCGCCCGGTAGCTCCACTCCTCGACCGCGAACCTCGCCTCCTCGGACCGTCTGTGCTTGAACTCGAGCGCATGTAGCATCGCCATCCCCGCCATCGCGTCCGCGCAGCCCGGATCCGCGTCGATCGCTCGCCGGAAGGCTCGCCCCGCTCGGTCGAAGTCGTTCGGGTCCTGGCCGCGACGGTCGTAGCGGCTCGAGAAGTACACGCCCTTCCGGTAGGCGAGCTCGGCTTCCGGGTCGTCGCTGACGGTCGCGGACGACGCGCGGACCGACGGCGAGCTCGGACGCAGGAGAGAGCGTAGGTCGTCGGCAGCCTCGCGCATCAGGTCCAGGTAGCCGGCGCGCGTGCCCGCGTACTCCCCGGCCCAGTGCTCCATCCCCGTCTCCGCGTCGACCAGCTCGATCCGGAGCTCGAGGGCCTCCTGCGACACGTCCAGGGTCGAGCGGATCATGGCATCCACGCCGAAGGTCTTCGCGAGCCGCACCTGGTCGTGTTGCACGCTCTCGAAGCCCACCACGCCGGGCGGGTGACGGGTCGTGAGGCCGTCCACGCCCGCGAGGATCGCCGATAGCGTTGCGGGAATCGCGTCTGCCCAGCAGGCGAACTCCGCCTCCTGCTCGGGATCGACGAAGAGACCGCCCTCCCCGCTCTCGGATGAGACGGCTTTGCTCGGCAGCGCGAGCACCGAGGCGATCGACTCCCCCGGGAACGGATCCGTCGTCGTCGGGAAGCCGATCCAGGCCACGGCGACGACGACCAGACCGAGAACGACCTTGTTCACGTGGCTCCAGCGTCTCTCGGCGCTGGAAGGCAGGTGGAAGATCGTCGTGCCGCTCTGCATCAGCTCGTCGATCGCGATGCGAGCGTCCGCGATGTCGTGCAGCCGCACGTCGGCGTCCTTCTGCAGGCACTGCCGCAACAGCGCGACGACCGCCGGCGGCGTCTTGGGCGGCAACAGGTCCCAAGGAGGCTGCTCGTTCGTGATCGCGAGCAGCGTGAGCATCGCGCTGTCGCCCTTGAACGGCCGCTCCCCCGCGAGGAGCTCGAACAAGAGGCACCCGAAGGACCAGATGTCCGAGCGCTTGTCGAGCGGCTCGCCGCGGACCTGCTCGGGGCTCATGTAGGGGAGCGTCCCGACCACGCCGCCCGTCCCGGTCAGCCGCGCCCGCGCTTCGTCGGAATCGAGCCGCCCCGCGAGCGCTTCGAGCTGCTTGTTCGCCTCGGAGTCCCGCTCCCTCGTCTCCAGCGCCAGGCCGAAGTCGAGCACCTTGGCGACGCCTCTCTCGTCGACCATGACGTTGGCCGGCTTCAGGTCGCGGTGGACGATCCCGGCGGCGTGCGCGGCCTCGAGCCCCATCGCCACCTGCCTGCAGATCTTCAGGGCTTCCGACCGAGGAATCGAGCGGCGCGCCAGCCGATCGGCGAGGTCCTCGCCCGTGATCAGCTCGAGTGCCAGGAAGCACGTGTCCCCCACCTGATCGAAGCCGTAGATCTGTCCGACGTTCGGGTGGTTGAGCAGCGCGAGCGCCTTCGCCTCGCGCTCGAAGCGACGCAGGCGCACGTCGTCCTCGACGAACTGTGCCGGCAGGACCTTGATCGCGACCTCGCGGTCGAGCCGCGTGTCGCGCGCTCGAAAGACCTCCCCCATCCCTCCGGCGCCGAGCGGTGCCAGGATCTCGTAGAAGGACAGCTTCGAGCCTGCCTCGATGGGCCCGGAGGGGAAGCCCGGCATCAGGCTCTCCGACGGCGCCCGCGTCTCGCGATCCCCCGGCGTCTCTTGCGCGCGAGATCCCCCCTCGGTCATGCGGCTTCGCCCCTCATGCGGACGATTCTCGTCGCTCAGGATGACGCGAGCAAATCGCGAATGGCCGCGTACAGCTTCTTGCCGTCCGGACGGCCGAGCCCCGTGCACGCGTTCCAACCGGGTCCCGCGGCGTAGGCTCCGTTCGACCCCTCGGTCACGTTGACCAGGCCCTCGCCACGCAGTCGGTAGAGCAAGTCATTGACGAAACCCAGGTTCTTGCCGAGCCCTTGGTTCATGCGCGCGACGAGCCCGGCCCACAGCGGAGCCACGGCGCTGGTTCCGCCGATGCGCTGCAGCTTGCCGTCGACCATGACCTTGTAGCCGGTCATCGGGTCCGCGTTGCCGGCGACGTCGGGCACTCCACGTCCGCGGAACGCGACTCCAGGCGTCGGGTTGCGCGGCAACTCGAAGTCGCCTTGCCACGCGGGCGGGGGAAAGACTCGGCTCACCCCGCCGCCGGTCGCGCTGTGCGCCTGCGCGAGGTCGTTCCACACCTCCTCGCGAGTGATCCGCCCGTCCTTCGCGTGCAGCCTGGTCCCTCCGCAGGCGAGCACGTGCGGGCTGCTGGCGGGGTAGTTGACGTGGGCTCCCTGCGAACCGCACTGCCGGTAGTACTCGGTCGCCGATCCGCCGTCTCCGGAAGCCACGCACACCGTGATGCCGAGGAGTACCGCCCGCGCGAGGGCCTCGTCCGCCGCCTGCCAGTAGCTCGGCGCGGCCAGCTCCTCCGCGCCTCCGTAGCTGATCGAGAGGATCGTCGGCTTCGACTCCCTGTCGAACACAGAAGCCTGGAGCAGGTCGTGGAGCTCGGCCGCCTCGTCCGCCAGGTAGATCACGTACTTCGCGGCGGGCGCGATCGAGCCCGCGGTCTGGATGTCCAGGTTCGTCTCGCGGACCGCATCGTCGGGCCGATAGGGCTCGTTCTTGCCCTTGCCGACGAGCACGCTCTCGACGCTCGGCATCGGGATCTCCTGGCTCGCGAAGTAGGCCTCGAGGTCCCTCGTATTGAAGCCGCCATCGAACTCGAAGATCCCGATCGTCTGTCCCGCGCCATCGCCGTCCGGGAAGTCGTACAGCTCGGCCAGCTCGGCCGGGTAGTAGATGGGTGCGTGGCCGGGCGCTTCGGCGGGCTCCCGTCCGTCCCCGGCCCCGAACGGCCGGAAGAGCCGCCCGCGCGAGTCGAGCCCCGTGACATGCCGGACCAGCCCGGCCATTGACTCCGGGAGGTGCACGGCGCCCGCGTACCCGCGGTGCGTCCCGTGGCGATGCGCGTGGTCGAAGAGCTCGATGCCGAACGCTCGCTCGAGCTCCTCCGTCGTTCCTTCGACGATGACGGTGCACGCGGCGGTGTGCGTGTCGATCACGCGCAATCCGTGGTGCCCGACGAACGACCCGACGCTCTCCACGGCCTCCTCGCTCGGGCCGTAACGGGCCTCGAGCTCCTCGTGCGTCAGGTGCGGCTCGCGGCTCAGCGCGCGCCGGTGCATGGCCTCGTTCGACGGCAAGGGCTCCGCGGGCTCGACGTGGAGCGTGACGACGTGCGCGGCGCTCCGATCGGTGCGACGCGAGCTCCTCTTCCCGGCGAGCCGCGGCAGCTCGCTCCCCGGGACCGGGATCAGTGGTTGGTGCAGCGCCACGGCATCGTCCGGTGCGGGAGGAGCCTCTTCCGCCGGTCGCGCCAGCGTAGCACGAGCTGCTCGTTGCTCGCCAGGAGCTCGGGGAGCGGGTGCGCGAGCACGCGCAACGCGTGGTGAGGGGCGAGGGGTGACCTCGGTGTCAGCGAGCGTCCTGCCGCGGGCCGGGCGGATCGCCGCGGATCGGACCTCTCCTCCGTTCCAGCTCTGCGACGACGAACAGGTAGAAACCCAGCGCAGCGGGGACGTACTTCCACGGGAAGGACCCGAAGTTCGCCCAGTCGGCGTACTCGACCGCTGCCCACGTGGCAATGAAGATGCTCGACGCCAGGTACTTCACTCTTTCCCTCGGGGATGTGGACAGGTGACCATAACGTTTCGCCCGCGGCTCGGCGAATCAGGCATTGGCGAGGCGTCTACGCCGGGTCGAGTTGCTCCTCCGTCGCCGGTCGCGCAGCGGTCACGACGAACATGACGACGAGGGCGATCATCACGCAGATCGCGGCCGGACGGCGGCGCGGGTGCCCTGCGGCGACCGCGGCCGCCAAGGCGCCGGCGAGCTGAATCAACAGGAAGGGGATCGCCGGCAGCAGCCACCGAGCCCATAGCGGCAAGTCGGGCATCCGGCCATGCTACGCAGCGGGATACACTGCTGCACCGCTCGGCGATCGGAAGTGCCGCGCGAGCGGACCGCGGGATCGAACGGAGTTCGAACCGCTCGCCGAGCGTTCGCGCGGACTCTCCGCGTTGGGCGAGCTGCTCGTCGCTCGCTATCCTTGCCGCCCCGCCGCCGAGCCATGACGATCACGGTCCAGCTCTCCTCCCTCTTGCGCGACTACTGCGACGGCCCGTCCTCGTTCCAGCTCGCCGCGTCCGACGTTCGCGGCGCGCTGGCCGAGTGCCGGCGCCTCCATCCGGCGCTCTACCGGAGCGTCTGCGACGAGACCGGTGCGGTGCGACGTCACGTGAACATCTTCGTCAACTCATCCAACACGCGCTTCGCCCAGGGGCTCGACTCGGCGCTGCACCCGGGCGACGTCGTAACCATCGTCCAGGCCGTCTCAGGAGGTTAGCCATGTCGGACCGGGTCGTGCTCTGCATCGGAACCAAGAAAGGTCTCTTCGTCGCGGAGAGCGGCCCTTCGCGCAAGAAGTTCGAGCTGCGCGGGCCGTTCGGCTCGGGCGTCGCCGTGTACTCGGCCCTGATCGACACGCGCGGCAAGACGAGGATCTACGCCTCGAGCTGCAACGCGTTCTTCGGGATGAAGATCCTGCGCTCGACGGACCTCGGGAAGACGTTCAAGGAGACGAAGTCGGTCCCCGCGTTCCCCGAGGGCGACGGCCGCGCGCTGGCGAACATCTGGTCGATCGAGCCGGGCGCGGACAAGAAGGAGCTGTGGTGCGGCGTCGAGCCGGCGGCTCTCTTCCGTAGCCCCGACAACGGCGACTCGTGGGAGATGGCGGCCGGGATCAGCAACCACCCGCACGCGCGCGAGTGGCAGCCGGGCGCCGGCGGTCTCTGCATGCACACGATCGTGCGCGACGGCGACCGCATGCACCTCGGCATCTCCACCGGCGGGCACTACGTGAGCGAGGACGGCGGCGCTACCTTCCAGGCCTCGAACAAGGGCGTCGGCGCGGGCTTCAGCCCGGAGCCGTACCCGGAGTTCGGTCAGTGCGTGCACAAGATCGCGACCCATCCGGACGCGCCCGGTCGCATGTACATGCAGAACCACGGCGGCTGGGCCGACTGGGACGGACCCGGCGGCCCGCGACCGGACATCGGCGTCCTGCGCAGCGACGATCACGGCGCGAGCTGGCACTCGATCGCGAAGGGGCTGCCGAGCGACTTCGGCTTCCCGATCGTCGTCCATCCGCAGGATCCCGACGTCGTTTACGTCGTGCCGCTCGAGCCGATGACCCGCGCCTGTCCCGGCGGCGCGCCGGCCGTGTGGCGCAGCGAGAACGGCGGCACGTCCTGGAAGCGGCTCGCGCGCGGCATGCCCAAGAAGGACGGCTACTTCACCGTGCTGCGTGACGCCATGGACGTCGACGAGAAGAAGTCGCCGGCGCTCTACCTCGGGACGACGACGGGCCAGCTCTGGATCGGCCGCGACGGTGGCGAGGAGTGGGACTGCCTGTTCGGCTCGTTGCCGCCGATCAACTGCGTGAAGGTGGCGGTCGTCTGATCCGGCCGCGGCTCAGACGTCCAGCCGGTCCTCGTAGGCGACGCTCTCGCCGTGCTCGAGGTTGCGCCGCAGCACGCGCAGGTACATCGCCCAGCAGTTGCTCGAGATGCGGAAGTGCTCGTTCGCGCGCGGCCAGCCGGAATGGCGGAAGCGGACCCAGGTGACGTCCCCGCGCTCTTCCAGCTCGAAGCCGACGAGCGTGCCGGTCCAGTCGTCGTCGGCGCGCACCAGCCGGAGCTCGAACTCCGCGTCGGGCACGCAGCGCGTCACGACCGCGCGCCAGTCGTAGCCCGGCCCGAACCCGAGCTCGTACTCGGCGCCCTGCTCGGGCGACCCGGCCGAGCTCTTCGTCCACCAGGTGTCGAGACCCTCGGGGGTGCTCACGGCGTCGAAGACGCGACGGCGCGGGGCTCGGATAGGGAAGTCGTGCAGGACGTCGGTCATGGTTTCGTTCTCTCGAGGTGAGCTTGCTATCCGATGGCCATGCCCAGGAGCATCCCGGTGGCGAGGTCGCTCCCCGCTCCGGAGTCGATCGCACCCTTCAGGACGTCGAGCTCGCCCGCGTCGAGCCAGGCTCCGTGACACTCCCGACACTGGTCGACGATCACGTTCAAGACGACCCGCTTCTCCATTTCGGCCGAGCAGCTCGGACAGGCCCAGGCCGTCTCTCGATCCGCCCGGACGGCCAGCTCGCAGGCGTCGCAGGTCGGAACGCCCTCGAACTCGCGCTTCGTTCGCGTCTGCCCACAACGAACGCATCGTTCCCCGAAGATCCGACCCATGGTCTCCTCCTTCCCTGTTCAGGCCGTGCCGGACGGCGCGCCCCGAAGCTACCGTTGCGGTTGCGGAGCAGCGAGGAGTATCCTCCCCACATGGCGCAAAGGAGGATCGTGGAACGCGGCGGCCGATGCGAGCTAAAGCATCTGCTGCTGCTCTTCTTCCTGCTCCCTACGCTCCTGCTCGCGCCCTCTCTCGGCGGCGCGGTGGCGTGGTTCCACGCGCACGGGCCGTCCGGCGGACACCTGCACCTCCTGCCGTCGAAGTCCGCCGTCGAGGGGCTCCACGGGCTCCAGGCGCGGCTCGAGGCACGCCACGAGCACGCCGACGAGGACGTGACGCACGAGGAGGAGGACCACCCGCCCCACGGACTGCGCATCGAGCTCCCGCGCATCCTGGCGGCTTCTCCGCGCGGTACGGCCCTCGCAGCCGCGGCGAGCCTGCTGGCGCCCGCTCCGCTCTGCGGCATACGCGAGCACGCGGCCCTGGCCGCGGGGAGGAGCCGGCCCCGTGCCGGCCGCGCCCACCGTCCGCTCGTGCGGGCGAGACGCTCCGGCGTGGCGGAACTCCTGCGCTCGAGTCACGCGCTCCTGATCTAGCGCTCCCCTGGGAAGCCCGGCCTGCCGGCCGGGCAACGCCGTCGCGCGGGCACGTCGTGTCCGCCGCCACGACTGCCGTCCAAACCTCCCGGGTCCCCACGAGCGCTCATGAACCGATCCAGCTTCCTCCGACTCGCCATCTCGTTCCCTCTCACCTTGCTCGGCGCGAGCTGCGACGCGCGCGTCGCCGCCGCCGACGCGTCCGAGCTCGAGCCGACCAGCACGACCGTCTTCGGCGAGCGCGTGCTGCTCTACCTGGAGCACCCGCACCTCGTGCGCGGAGAGCCGGCACGCTTCCTGGCGCACTTCACCGTCCTCGCCGACGGCGAGCCCGTCCGCGCGGGCCGCGTGACGCTCGAGATCGGCTCCACGCGTCTCGAGGCCGCCGCGCCGAAGCGCGACGGGCTCTTCGTCCCGGAAGGAGCCCTTCCGGAACCGGGCAGGTTCGCTGCCCGCCTCGTCCTGCGCGGCGAGCAAGCCGAGGAGACGCTCGACCTGGGCGAGTTCGTCGTCCACGCGAGCCGAGAGGACGCGTCCCGCGCCGCTGCGTCGGAGGCCGGCGACGAGCCGGCGGACGCCGTCCCCTTCCTGCTGGAGCAGCAGTGGAAGCTGAAGCTGCTCCTGGCGCAGGCGGAGCCGCGCACGCTGACGGAGCGACTGCTCGTCCCCGCGCTGGTCGCGACGCCCGAGGGACGCGCGGCGGTCGTGACGCCGCCCGTCGCGGGCCGGCTCGTCGCTCCGGAAGGCGGGGTGCTCGCACGCACGGGCGAGCGCGTCGAGGCAGGAGCGACGCTCGCCTTCGTCGAGCCCGCGCTCGGCGCGGCCGACGTGGCGCAGCTCCAGGCGCTCGACCTCGAGCTCGGCTCGAAGACGCTCGACGTGCTGCGTGCGACCGGCGAGGCGGAGACCCGGCTGCGCTTCGCCCAGCGCGAGCGCGAGCGCCTCGGGAACCTCCGCGGCGAGGGACTCAGCACGCAGCGACAGCTCGACGCGGCCGACGAGCAGATCGCCCTGGCGACCAGCGAGCTCGCCGCTGCGCAGCGCACGAAGGAGTCGCTCGACCGCCTCGTCGCTCAGCGCGCCACCGCCGGCGCGCCGCTGCGTTTCGCGCTGACGGCGCCCATCTCCGGTGAGGTGGTCGAGGTGCCCTCGGTCCTGGGTGCTTCGGTCGAACCCGGCGAGACGGTGTTCCGCATCCTCGACTCGACGCGCCTGTGGGTCGACGGCCGCGTGTCCGAGTTCGACCTCGAGCGCCTGGGCGCCGCGCCGAACGCGCTAGCGGAGTTCGCGGCGCTGCCGGGACGGTTCCTAGAGCTAACCGGCCCGCCCTACGTCGGTCGCGAAGTCGACGCCTCTTCGCGCACGCTGCTGGTGCGCTACGAGCTCGACAACGCCGACGGATCGGCCCGTCCCGGCATGCTCGCCGACCTCCACGTCGCCACCGCGGAGCGCCGGGCGCCGGTTGCCGTCCCACGCGACGCGGTCGTGTCGGACCAAGGGCTCCCCACGGCCTACGTGATGCTGGAGGGCGAACTGTTCCAGAAGCGCGACCTCGAACTCGGCCTGGAGGACGGAGGGTGGGTCGAGGTCGTGAGCGGGATCGAGCCCGGCGAGCGCGTCGCGACGCGCGGCGCGTGGTTCGTCAAGCTGGCCGCAATGTCGCCGGCGTCCTTCGGCGCCGGTCACGCGCACTGAGGAGTCGAAGCCCATGATCGCCTCCCTCATCCGTTGGTCCCTCGCGAACCGAGTGCTCGTGCTCCTCTTGGCCGGCCTGCTCCTCGCCCTGGGCGGCTATTCCGCGTCGCGCATGCCGGTCGACGTGTTCCCCGACCTCACCGCGCCGACCGTCACCGTCCTCGTCGAGGGGCACGGAATGTCGCCCAGCGAGATGGAGACGCAGGTCACCTTCCCGATCGAGACCGCCGTGAACGGCGCGGCGGGCGTGCGTCGCGTACGGTCGGGAACGGCCGTCGGGATCGCCGTCGTGTGGGTCGAGTTCGAATGGGGAACCGACGTCCACCGCGCGCGCCAGACGGTCACGGAGCGGCTGGCGGCCGTGGCCGCGGACCTGCCGCCGCAGGTGGACCCGCCCAAGCTCGCTCCGGCCTCCTCCATCATGGGCGAGATCCTGTTCCTCTCGCTCTCCTCGGACCGCCACGGGCCGCTCGAGCTGCGCACCGTGGCGAACACGCAGCTCACAAGACGACTGCTCGCGATCGCCGGCGTGTCGCAGGTCACTCCGATCGGCGGCGACACGAAGCAGATCCAGGTGGTCCTGTCGCCGGAGCGCCTGCGCGCGTTCGGCGTCGCGCCCGCCGAGGTCGTGCGAGCGCTCGAGGAGACGAACGAGAACGTCGCCGCGGGTGTGCTCGTCGGCGGCCCGCAGGAGACGATCGTCGAGGGGATCGGCCGCGTGAGGACGGCCGAGGACATCGGCCGGACCGTCGTCGCCCTGCGCGGCGAGACGGCGGTGAAGGTCTCGGACCTCGGTCGAGTCGGCGTGGGCCCGGCCTTCAAGCGCGGCGAGGGCGCCGCGTCGCACCGTGGACCGGACTGGGAGCCGATCCTCGAGTCGGGCGTGATCGTCGCCGTCCAGAAGCAGGCGGGCGCGAACACGCTGGAGCTGACCAAGCGACTCGACCGCGCCCTCGACGAGATCCAGGCCGGCCTTCCGGAGGGCATGCACGTCGACAAGGATCTCTTCCGGCAGGCCACCTTCATCGAGAGCTCGGTGCGCAACACCACGGTCGCCCTGCTCGAGGGAGCGCTGGTCGTGCTCCTGGTCGTGGTCGCCTTCCTGGCGAGCGCGCGCGCGAGCACGATCACGCTACTCGCCTTGCCGCTCTCGCTGCTCGCGGCAGTCCTGGTCCTGAAGGCGCTCGGAGGCTCGATCAACACCATGTCGCTCGGCGGCATGGCGATCGCGATCGGTGCGCTGGTCGACGACGCCATCATCGACGTCGAGAACGTCGTGCGCCGGCTGCGCGAGAACGCCGGGCTGGCGGCCGAGCACAGGCGAAGCGCGCTGAGCGTCGTCTACGCCGCCAGTATGGAGGTGCGCGGATCCATCGTGCTCGCCACGGTCATCATCGTGCTCGTCTTCCTGCCGCTCTTCTTCCTGTCGGGCGTCGAGGGGCGGCTGCTCCACCCACTCGGGCTGGCCTTCACGGTCTCGCTCGGCGCCTCGCTGCTGACGGCGCTCACGGTGACGCCCGTCCTGTGCGTGCTCCTCCTCCCGACCAGCCGCACGGTGCTACGCAACGACGAGCCGTGGCTCGTCGCCTGGTTGAAGCGCCGCTATGCCGGTCCCCTGGAACGGGCTCTCGCGCATCCGCTCGGGATCGGCTTGCCGAGCCTCGCGCTGCTTGCAGCGGCCGTCGTCGCGGTCGCGTCCATGGGACGCAACTTCCTGCCGGAGTTCAACGAGGGCGCGCTCGTGGTCGGCCTGGTCAGCGTGCCCGGAACCTCGCTGGCCCAGAGCGACGAGCTCGCGCACCTGGTGGAGGAAGCGTTCATGCGCCATCCCGAGATCGCCTCGATCGGGCGGCGCACGGGCCGCGCGGAGCAGGACGAGCACGTGCAAGGCGTCGAGGCGAGCGAGCTCGACCTGACGCTCGACATGGAGGCGCCGGCGCGCCTCGGGCTCCCGCGCCGCAGCAAGGACGAGCTGCTCGAGGCGCTGCGCTCCGACCTGGCCGCGATCCCGGGCGTGCAGGCCACTTTCGGTCAGCCCATCAGCCACCGCATCGACCACATGCTCTCGGGAACGCGCGCGAGCATCGCGGTCAAGGTCTTCGGCGACGACTTGGACGAGCTGCTCGAGCTCGGCGAGCGCGTGGAGTCCGTGATGCGGGAGGTCCCGGGTGTCGTCGACCTCTCGACCGAGCAGCAGGCGCGCGTGCCGACGCTGCGCGTCGAGTTCGACCGGCGGGCTCTGGCGCGGCACGGAGCACGCGTCGCCGACGTGGCGCTGGCGCTCGAGCTGGCAACGGCGGGACGGGTGGTCGGGCGCGTCCTCGAGGGCCTGAACGCCATCGACCTGCTCGTGCGCGTCGGCCCCGTGGGCTCGGCCTCCCCGCGGTCGATCGCGCAGACACTGGTCGACGTACCGGGAGGGGCGAAGCTGCCGCTCGACGCCCTGGCGACGCTGGTCGAGGAGCCATCGCCGAACTTCATCAGCCGCGAGAACGTGCAGCGCAAGATCGTCGTGATGTGCAACGTGGCCGGACGAGACGTGCGCGGCGTGGTCGAGGACATCCGCGCGGCGGTCGAGTCCGAGATCGAGCTGCCTCCCGGCGCATGGGTCGAGTACGGCGGGCAGTTCGAGAGCGCGGAGGCGACGACGAGGCTCCTGTCCGTTCTGGCCGTCGGGATCGTGTTCTGCATCGCGGGCCTGCTCTACTTCATGTTCCGGTCCCTGCGCGACGTCCTCCTCATCCTGGTGAACCTCCCGCTGGCACTGATCGGCGGCGTGGCCGGCGTCGCGTTCACGGGAGGCGTCCTGTCCGTGGCGTCGATCATCGGGTTCATCACGGTCTTCGGCGTCGCGGCGAGGAACGGGATCATGATGGTCTCCCACATCCGGTACCTGCAGCGCGTCGAGGGCGTGGCGGACTTCCGCGAGGCGGTGCGGCGCGGAGCGACGGAGCGACTCGCTCCGATCTTGATGACCGCCCTCGCGGCCGGCCTGGCACTCCTGCCGCTCGCGCTGCGCGGTGACGAGCCGGGCAACGAGATCCTGACCCCGATGGCCATCGTGATCCTGTTCGGTCTCCTGACCTCGACCCTGCTCAACATGCTGGTCGTGCCGGCGCTCTTCCTGCGCTTCGGAGACCCGCTGCCCACGAGCGAGCTCGGCGTGCCGAGCCTGGAGGTGCGACATGTCTAGCTCCCCCCTTCCTTGCGTCCTCGCGGCGCTGCTCGCCTCGGGCTGCGCGACCGTCGACCCGCGACCGGACTACGCGCGCGCGCGCGAGGAGATCCGCGCGACGACGGGCGAGGCCGACGTGCACGACCCGGACGAACCGTCGCCGACGGCCGACGAGGTCCGCGCCATCCTCGCCGACGGCCTGGGCCTGACCGAGGCGACGCGGCTGGCGCTGCTCGACAATCGCCGGCTCCAGGCCGGCTTCCTCGAGCTCGGCGTCGCGCGAGCGGAGTACGTGCAGGCGGGTCTGCTCGAGAACCCGAGCCTGAGCCTCGCATTCCTGATCCCGGACGTCGGCGGTCGCGTGCGCTGGACCGCGGACCTCGCCGCGAGCGTTGCGGAGCTGTGGCGGATCCCCGCGCGCCAGGCACGCGCCGAGGCCGAGGTCGACCGGCGGATCCTCGAACTCTCGCGTTTCGCGGGCGAGCTGGTCGCCGCGACGAAGGAGACCTACTTCGAGGGCGTCGCCGCGCGTGAGTCCCGCTCGATCGCCGCGGAGAACCTGGAGCTCGCGCGTCGCTCCCTGGCCGGCGTGCGCCGGCAAGTGGAGGCGGGCGTCGCCACGGCGACCGACGAGCGCCTGGCCGGGAGCCTGGCCCTCGCGGCCGAGCTCGACCTCCAGCGCACGGAGCGCGAGGTGGTCGGCGCCAAGCGCCGGCTCGCCGCCCTGCTCTCGCTCGAGGAGGACCTGCTCGAGGTCACGCTCACCGATACGCTCGCCGCGTCCGCGGACCGGCGTTGGCCGGAGCGCGAGGCGCTCATCGCCGAGAGCCTGCGCAGGCGGCCCGACCTGCGCGCCGCCGAGCGCGCGGTCGCGGCTGCGGAGCACGAGGTCCTCCTCGAACGTCGTCGCGCGACGCCGGACGTCGCCCTCGGAGTGTCGGCCGAACGCCCCGAGGACGGAGCGGAGGCCGACCTCTTCCTCGGCCCCGGCGCGGCGATCGAGCTCCCGCTCTTCGACCGCAACCAAGCGCAGGTGACCCGCGCAGAGCTCGAGCTCGCCGCGCGCCGCAGGGAGCTCGAGGCCCTGGTCGCCGAGACGACGCAGGAGCTACGCACCGTCTTCGACCAATCCGAGGTCGCCGCGCGCGCGGCCGCCTTCGCGCACGACGAGCTCGTGCCCCAGGCGGAGCGGACCGTCTCCCTCGCGGAGCGAGCCTTCGAGCTCGGGGACACGACCGTGCTCACGCTGCTGCAGGCGCAGCGGACCTTGCTCGAGGCCCGGCGGGTCCAGGTCGAGACCGAGCTCGAGGCCGCGCTCGCCGGGATCGCATTGCAGCGGGCCGCGGGCTTCGCCGCGGGAGGGGAGTCCGCTCCGTAGGACCTCCCCGGAGAGGGGCGAGTCCCTACGCACATTCCCGGAGTGTTCTGAGCACTCGGACCCGCCGAGAACCCGGTGCGAGTCCTCTAGACTCTGCGTGGCTCTGACCTGCGGGAGGTCCACCGATGGAGAAGGTCGTTCCGAGACACTCGTTCCTGCTCGCCGCGGCCCTGCTCCTGAGCGGGTTCCTCACCGCTTTCCAGGCCGGGCGGACGCAGGATCCGGCACCTGCGAGCCCGAACCGATACATCGGTACGAGCAAGTGCAAGAGCTGCCACCAGGCCGAGGAGAAGGGCAACCAGTACGCGGCCTGGGAGAACGCCCCCCACTCGAAGGCGTTCGAGACGCTGGGCGGGGACGCAGCGAAGGCGCTCGGCGCGAAGCTCGGGATCCCGGACCCGCAGAAGGCACCGGAGTGCCTGCGCTGCCACACGACGGCGTTCGGCGTGGAGCCGAAGCTCGTGAAGAAGGGCTTCCAGGTCGAGCAGGGTGTCCAGTGCGAGGTGTGCCACGGTCCTGGCGAGGCGCACATGAAGGCCCGCTTCCAGGCGGCGGCCGCCGACAGGCCGGAAGAGAAGCCCGCGCCCGGGGAGATCCTCCTGGGAGTGGAGCAGGAGACGTGCCTCCGGTGCCACAACGAGGAGAGCCCGAGCTTCAAGCCGTTCTGCTTCGTCGAACGCCTTGCGCAGATCCGTCACCCGCGTCCCGACTCGACGCGACCGGTGCTCGTTTGCGGCTGCGAACCCTGCGACTGCACGAAGGGATGCCCGGACGACGGGTGCGGCGTGCCCGCGAAGTGACGGCTCGGGGAACGTAGGCGGAACTCGCCGAGGAGGATCGGCGTCGCCACCTTCACCATGAGGGTGAAGAGCAGGGAGCCGACCGAGAAGATCCCGATCGAGATCACGACCTCGGAGCGCGAGGGGAAGTACTCGTAGATCTCGCCGAGCGTGTCGGGCGTCAGGCCGGGGATGACCAGGCCCATCCCCTTCTCGATGTACACGCCCGCCCAGATCAGGACGCAGCCGAGGTTGAGCGTCATGGGATTGCGGCGCGTCGCCGGCACCAGGAACAGCACGAAGGCGATCAGCGAGGCCACGACCGAGAACCACATGTACGGGACGATCGACGACTGTCCGTCGAGACCCGTGAACATGTAGCGCATGTGGATCAGGTGCTCGGTGTTGGAGTAGTACTCCTTGAACACCTCGGCTCCCAGGAGGAAGAGGTTCACGAACATCGCGTAGGCCATGAGCTCAGCGATCTTCCAGATCGCGGCGTCGGGGATCTCGAAGCGGGTGAACCTGCGCAAGAGCTGCATCAGGATGAGCAGCACGGCCGGCCCCGAGCAGAAGGCCGAGGCGAGGAAGCGGGGCGCGAGGATGGCCGAGTTCCAGAACGGCCTGGCCGGAATGCCGTTGTAGAGGAACGCCGTCACCGTGTGGATCGCGATCGCGCACGGGATGGACAGCAGGACGAGCAGCTTGAAGATGCCCTTGCGGGGCTGCCCTCCCACGAAGAGCGAATACAGGACGTAGGTCGCGATGCACAGGTTCAGCGCCAGGTAGCCGTTCAGCACGATCACGTCCCAGGCCAGCAACGACGACGGCAGGTTCAGGTAGCCGATCCCAGGAACCAGGTGCCACAGCCTGTCGGGGCGGCCGACGTCGACGAGTACGAAGAGCGCGCACATGACGAGGGAGGCGATCGCCAGCAGCTCGCCGAGGATCACGACCTCCTTGATCGGCTTCCAGTCGTAGACGTAGGCCGGGATCACCAGCATCACGGCGGCCGCGGCTACTCCGACGAGGAACGTGAAGTTCCCGATGTAGAACGCCCACGAGACCTGATCGCGCATGCTGGTCGTGATCAGCCCGTGGTCCAGCTGCTCGAGGTAGGCCGCGAAGCCGAAGCCCACGAGGGCCAGCAGGGCCACGATCCAGCTCCAGTACAGGAGGCCGCCGTGAGTCACTTCTCGAGCGCTGCGAGCCACGAAGCAACGGATCTTCCAGAGGCTGGGCATCCTTCGACTCCGGTCTAGTCGCCGTAGAAGTAGTAGAACCGCGGACGCGTGCCCAGCTCCGCCTCGAGCACGAAGGCTCTCTTGTGCTCGAGCACGTATCGGATCTCACTCGACGGATCGAGCAGGTTGCCGAACTTGCGCGAACCGGTCGGGCACGCCTCGACGCAGGCCGGATAGAGTCCTTCGCGGACCCGGTGGATGCAGAACGTGCACTTCTCGACCACTCCCTTTTCCCGCAACCGGTTGCCCAGCACGTGCGTCGTCGTGTTGAGCTCGTCGGCGGGGATCTGTGGTTCGGCCCAGTTGAAGTGGCGCGCGCCGTACGGGCAGGCCGAGATGCAGCACCGGCAACCGATGCACCAGTCGTAGTCGATCACGGTGATGCCGTCGGGCTCTTGCCAGGTGGCGCCCGTCGGGCACGTCTTGACGCACGGGGGGTTGCGGCACTGCTGGCAGGCGATCGGCACGTACGTGTACCCCGCTCGCGGTACCAGGGCGGCGTCGTAGTAGGGGTCGGCGTGCGCCAGGTCGAGCCCCTCGCCCTTCTCCACCTCCAGGACCCGGATCCATTGGACCTCCGGATCGCGACTCTGGTTGTTCTCCGCGACGCAGGCGTGGACGCAGCGGCGGCAACCGACGCAGTGGGACAGGTCGAGCGCGTAGGCGAACTCCACGCCGGGCTGGGCCGGAGCGGCCCCGACCTCGAAGCGCTTGCCGTAGCGAGCGTGGTAGTCCTCCGCCATGCCGGCGACGATGTCCGCCAGCTCGGCCTTCGTCAGCTCCCGCAGCCGCTCCCGGAAGAAGGGCGTGTGGGTGACGTCCGCGCAGGAGCCCGTGGTCGCGGCGACGCAACCCGCGACGACACACAGGAAGTCCCGCCTGTCCAGACTTCGTGCCTCGTTCATGGCGTCCTCGTCGGTGCGCGCGGAGGCGGCTCGGGTTCGATCGGGCGGAAAGCCGGGTCGTGGGCGTCGTGACAGTAGACGCACTGGAGGTAGGTCTTCTCGCCGTTCCAAGCTCCCGTGCGCAGGCCGTGCACTCCTGCCCGCCAGTCGCGCAGCTGGCTCCCGTGACACTGGCCGCACAGGCGCAGGACGTCCTCGAACGGGACCTTCTCCCCGCTCGAGAGGCGCAGCTGGTCGCGGTCGACGTCGTCGTGGCAGTCGAGACACCAGGTCTGCGACGAAGCGTGTCGCATGGGGATCTCCGCGTGCACGAGCTTCAGCTCGCGCACGCGACGGTTGACGGGGATCTCCGGGTCGTGACAGTCGGAGCACGGGAAGGTCTCGAGCGAGAGAGCCGGCGCCGGGAGGTAGTCGCCCTCCTGCGGGCCGTCCGTCTCCACCCAGGCGAGCTCCAAGCCTTCCGACGGCGAGTCCGGCGACCCGTCGCAGCCGACGAACGCGGCGACGAGCAGGAGCCCGAGAGTCCCCGCGACGGTCCTCGGGCCTGTTCTCGGAGCTGGTGCGGAGACGCTCACGCGAGAAAGAAGGTAGACGGACCGCGTGGGCTCGCGCCCTTCGCCCACGTGCGTAGACCCGATGGGGATTCGTCGAAGCCCTCTATTCCTCCACGATGGTCTCGCCACCGAGGGAGCGCCGGCGCGCGATCAGGGCCGCCGCGAGGCTCGCGCTGACGTCGGCGCTCGCCTCGCCGCCGGAGACCGCTGCGATCCGGTCCAACTCGGCCTCGTTCGCCGTGGCGACCAGACCGGCCACGGCGACGCACCGCAGGCGGTCCGAGCACACCGGCCGCCCGCACCACGCGGCCTCGAGGAGCGTGTGCCAGGCGAGACGGTCCGGATCGGCTCCCGCCTGCCGAGCGCGCTCGACGAGGAAGCGCAGGGCGAAGCGGGGAACCGAGACCCGCCCGTCCGCCGCCTCGTCGGGGAGCGTCCGCAGAGCATGGAGGAAGAGGTCCCGGGCCACCGGCGACTCCTCCTCCCACGCCGCGCGCAGGAGCGCGACGCGTTCGTTGTCCGGACCCGGTCCGTCGAGGATCCGGAAGCCGAGCTCGTCGAGGGCGGAGGGACTCCGGCGCAGCGCCGCGACGAACCCCTCGAGGTAGGCTCGCTCGGAGACCGAGGCGGCTGGAGGCGCCGTCTCGAACCGGGGCGAGTCGCGAAGCGGGCCGGACGAGGCGACGGCGAGCGCGGCACGGATCGGTCCGGAGGAGTGCGCCGACGTCGACACGTCCGGCGCCGGTCGTCCCGGCTCGGGGCTCGGCGGCGCCTCGGCCCGTATCTCGCGAGCAAGCTCCTGCGCGGCTCCCGCGAAGAGGGACACGAGGAGCACCGACGCGATGAGCGCGACGACTCCGAGGAGCAGCCGCGGTCCGCGCGCGATGGTCGTCCGTCGTGTCATCGAGCAGCCCGTTCAGCGGACCTTGTGGACGACCTCGATGCCCAGGTCGCTCGCCTCCTCGTGACAGACGGAGCAGGACTCCACTCCCACCGGCGAGGTCTGCGCGGCGACGTGGGCCTGGACGGCCGCGCCGTCGTGGCACGAGCCGCAGGCGGAGCGCCAGGGATGGCCGGGCAGGAGCGCGGAGGTCGGGTGCTCGGCCGGTGCCGGCACCCTCCAGGCCTGGTTACCCTCTCCGTGGCACATGACGCAGTTCTTCACCCCGTCCGGGAAGGCGGGAAACTCGACCTCCTCGTAAGTGTGCTCCGAGAAGTTGTCGGGATAGCCCGACCCGAAGCCCACGACCGTGTAGGTGGACGCTTCCTCCAGCTCCGCGCCCATGTGGATCTTGTGGAGCAGCTCCCGGAAGCGGATCTCGGCCGCGGTGGTGGCCGGAGCGTTGGCCGCGACGTAACGCGGACGGTCCTCGCCGCCGGAGGAGCCGTGACACAAGAGACAGGACTCGACGCCGCGCCGCCCGGCACCGTGGAACAGGATGTCCTGGTGGCAGGAGAGGCAGTTCTGGATGGAGGAGATCCTGTCCCAGGGGACGGTGGTCGTGGGCGTCCCGGCCTGGAGCGGGTTGTCGACCAGGAAATCGCGGCTGACGCCCTCCGCCGCCAGGCGATAGGAGTTGCTCTCCGCGTGCAACACGAGGGTCTTGCCGATGTAGCCCCACATGGTCGCCTTGTAGGTGCCATCGGCCACCGGCTTGCCCGTCCACTTGCCCCAGGTCTCGTCGATGTCAGGCGAGGCGTTGAGCGCGAGCGGGTAGGTCGCCGGCATGCGCAGGTCGGTCGTGTAGGAGACCAGGACCGCACCGTCCGGGAAGTCGCTCAGCTCGGTCACGACGCCCGTCAGCTCGTCGACCGAGTAGTCCAAGCCCTGGACCAGGACGGAGGCACCGTTCATCTGCAAGGGCACGTCCACGACCTCGACCAGCTCGCCCTGGTCGTGGTCGAACGCGGTCCCGGCGGGATAGGTCGAGGACAGGTTGCCGGAGTTGAACCAGAGCCGATCGCCGTCGACCCACTGGACGCGCAGGCACTCCTCGTTCGGCCCTCCCGAGTCGATCACGACGAAGTCGTCGCGGTCGAAGGCCGCCCCCTCACCCACGCCGAGATCGAGGTAGTTGCTCGGTCCGGGCGCGTCGGCGGAGAGGTTGCCGCTCGCGCCCGAGACGCCCGTCGCGACGTGGACGCTCGTCAGGCCGCCGGCCACGTTCCAGTGGGGCGTGTGAGCGGACGCCGCGAAGCTCTCCAGCGGTCCGCCCATCGTGGCGGTGCCGATGCGCTCGAAGAGGACCGGCATGGGGATCGCCACGGTGAAGGGCTGGGGGCCCGCCAGGTAGGCCGTCGGCAGCGAGGTCTGGAGGATCAGGTTCTGGTTCGTCGTGGGTCCCGCCACGCCGATGCTCAGCGACGACACCGTCGAAGGGTCGATCTCCACGCCCATGTCGTCGACGAGGCGGAAGGTGACGTCGATCCGCTCGCCCGGCTCGATGGTGCCGTCCAGGTTGCTCCCCGCTCCGTCGGTGAGGTCGGTGAGCTCGATGACGAACCCCGTGTTGAAGTCGGGATCGCGCAGGGGGTGCAGGTGGTTCTCCTCGACCGGGAACAGGTTCCCGGCGGAGTGGCAGTTGACGCACTCGCTGTCGAGCTTGTTCGGGGGCATGGGCTGGCCGCCGGCGCCGCTGTTGCGGTCGTAGGGCAGGGTCCAGTCGACGTCGTCGTGGCAGGAGCCGCAGGACCGCCTCGTGGGCTGCAGATAGGCCAGGTCGCCGTCGGACGGCGCCGTCAGGGGTCCGCCGCCGTCGGCGTCGCCGTGGCATGCGTAGCAGCTGACGACGCCGAGCCTCATCGCATCCTCGAGGGCGCGCTCCGTGGCTCCCAGCGCTGCATGGCCCTCGTCGCGCGGCATCGCGACGCTGACGCTGGGCCACACCGGGAACGCGACGTTCGAGTAGTCGTGCTTGCTGTTCCCGAAGCCGACGAGCTGATAGGGAATGGGCGGCCTCGTGTAGTCCGCCGTGCCGTCCGGCTCGACGCCGATCCCCAGGACCGAGGGCAGGTGCTTGCCGTTGTGGATCTTGTGGATCATCACCCGGAAGTCGATCGAGGCGCCGGGGGTCTCGTCGGTCCCCCCCGCGCCCGACGTGTTGCGGTCCTCCGAGCCCGACGTGTGGCACAGGACGCACAGCGCGGGATCCCGGCGCAGTCCGCCGTGCGCCTGGAGCTGCGAGTGGCACTGGTTGCAGTTGTCGAGCTTGACCACCTCGCGCGGCGCGAGGACCACCGCGCCTCCGAAGAGGAAGTCACCGGTGACGTTCCCCACGTCGCGGTAGGACGCCGAACCGCCTTCGACCGTGTAGTTCCAGGCGGCGTACAGGCCGACCGTGTAGGTGCCGGCCAGGAGCGGCGTGCCGGCCAGCTCCCCGTCCATCGGACCGAAGGCCGGCGAGTCGTTCAGCGGCGGCAGGTAGGTCGCCGGGATCCCGGCCGCGAACGTGTAGGTGTGCGAGCCGTCCGAGTTGGTGACCGAGGCGGTCGCCAGGTCCCTCTCCTCCGCGAGCACGCGCTGGTAGTTGAACGTCGGGCCGGACACGAGGATGCGCCCGGTGGAGAGGTCCGCGAGGTCCCAATCGGTCCCGTCGTCCATCTTCGCGGTGAACCGGACCGAGATGTGGTCCCCGGCCTGGAACGAGCCCCCCGCCCCGGTCGCGCCCCCGATGGAGACGATGGCGAGGTCGACTCCCGGAGCGTCCTCGTCGGGCTGGAGCTCCGCGTCGAGAGCGCCTCCGCCCGCGGAACCCGCCGGCCCTCTCTTGCCCGTGCGACCGTTGCACGCGGCCAGACAGAGCAAGGCGGACAGCAGCACCAGGAGGTTCGAAGGAGCGTCGAGCGGGATATCGGGGAAGGTCTTCGGTTTCATCGGAGTCCTAGGTTCTTCTGTGCGCCGGCAGCGCTCCACGTGATTGGTCGGGGGTTCATCCGGGCCGCGAGCTGTCGCTTCATCGGTGGCATGCGATGCACTCGTCGCCCTTGTCCACGTGTGGCAGCGGCGCCGTGACGCCGTGGCACTGGCGGCAGTTCAGGGCCAGGCTGTGCTTCGGGTCGAGGGGAAGCGGCGTCGCGGAGGAGTGGCTCGGTGTGTCCTTGTGGCAGGTGAGGCAGCCCTCGGCCCGCAGCGGGAAGTGGCAGGTGAGGCAGTGCGTGCTGCGCGTCCCTCCGAGGGTCCCGGTGTGGTTCGTCGGGCGCGTCTCCTGGTGGCATCTCTCGCAGGAGTCCGATCGGTGGCAGGTCGCACAGGTCGCGCGGTCGATGCGCGCGCTGACCCCGTGTCCGCGACGTCTCCAGAACTCGTTGTGGCCCTCGGGCGGGACCTCGGCGTGGCACGAGTTGCACGCCGACTCGGAATGGCACAGGGAGCAGCGGGCCTCGACGGCACTCGGCCGCGACCGGAACACGTCGCCGTGACGTCGGGTCCATGCCCCGTCGTGCGTCGGAGGAGTCCAGTCGGCATCCACCTCGTCGTGGCAGATTGCGCAGTCGTCGGCGCTCTGGCCGCGTTCGACGTGGCACGCGACGCAGACGTCCATGTCGACCCTCGGCAGATCGACCACGCGGCGGTTCTCGCCGATCCCCGCATGGCAGTCCTCGCAGGCCAGCCCTCCGTTCACGTGCGCCAGATGGGAGAAGCGCACTTCCTCGGAGAGCCTCGTCCGGTCCGTCGTGCGGTAGATCTTCCCGTCGAAGAGCGTCTCGACGTGCCGCTCCGGAGGCTGATCCTCGTCGATCCCCTCGTGGCACAGCACGCACAGAGCGAGCGCCGGTTGACCGGGTTCGTCTGCCTCCTCGACGCCGCCGTGACAGCCGATGCACTCCAGTCCCTCCTCGAGGTGGATCGCGTGGTCGAACCCGTAGACGACCTCGACCGTCCTTGCACCGTCGAGCAGAACGCAGCCGGCGAGCGCCGCCAGGGCGCCGAGCCCGAGGCCTCTCGTGGTGATGTTCCGGCCGGTCATCGCGGGTCTCCTAGAAGCGGTGCGACAGCCCCAGTCGCAGGATGTGGACGTCGGCGAGATCGTTGTCCTCGAACTCGTAGGACACTTCGATGGACGTCCGCTCGCTCCAGCCTTGCTTCAGACGGAGGTAGTTGGTGCGCACGTCCTGTCGCTCCTCGTCGTCGACTCCGATGTCGAACTTGTAGAGCGAGAAGAAGGAGCCGAGCGAGAAGTCGAGATGCTCCGCCAGCGGCGCGTCGACGCTCGCCCCCCACGTTCGAACGTCGTCCTCGCCACTCCAGGCCTCGGCGGAGACGGACACGGACACTCCCGAGGCGACGACGTCTCGACGCACGCCCGTTGCGTGGTAACGCTCGAAGTCGCGGTTGAAGCGACCGACGTCTCCGGAGTCCGACACCCTGCGCAGGTCGCCCCCGACGACGAGGGTGGTCCTCTCGCCGAGGTCCTTCGTGAGGAGGACCTGCGCTTCCCGGAACGGGAACAGCTCCAGCAGGGACGAGAAGAACGGATCGAGCTCCGTCGTGAGGTCGCGCTGGGTCGTGAGCAGCTCGTGGTAGGAGATCTGCAGCAGGAGATCTCCCGGAGTGGCGTAGGTGCCTCGCAGCCGGAGGTCCCTGCCGGCGCCGTCCAGGCGCGAGTAGGCCCCGTACGTGTCGAGGCTCGCGTCTACCCGCTGCCACAACTCGAGGGACAGGAGGTCGTCGTCCTGATCCCCGAGCAAGGTCTCGTCCTCCGCGTGCAGCCAGTCCACGCGGAGCCGACCCGAGCTCCACGGAGTCACGATGGCGTAGAGACCCCAGAGGAGGTCGCCTTCGGGCGAGGACTCGTTCGCGTGGACCGACTGCCCACCGTAGGCGCCCAGGCGAAGCCCTCCGGACCGCGGAGAGGTCAGCTCCTCGGTCTCGGCCAGTGCCCCGTCGAACCAGAGGAACACCGGCGCCTCGTACGTCGTCATCCGCCCGACGCGCATGGTTGCCAAGGCGCTGCGGTGTGCGTCCGCGTAGAGCTCGTACAGCCGACCGTGGAACGAGGAGGAGTGCGTGTCGGACAGGTCGAAGAAGACGTCGCCCGACCCAGCCTTCCCGTCGAGGTCGACCGACCCCAGGCCGGACAGGTGGAACGTCCACGGATCGCGCGAGCGGTCGCCCAGGTCGAGGTCCAGCGTCTGCGTGAGGTCGCCGTCGTCCCCGTCCGGCGAGAATCGCCCGCGGTAGCGCAATCGGGTCCTGCCTCGAACGGCGATGCCGCGGTCCCCCGCCAGACCCGCCTCGCTCCCCTCCTCGGGCGCCTCCGCCCCTTCCGCGGCCTGCGCTGCCGACCCCTCGTCCTGCCGTGGACACTCGGATGCGGCGGGAAGCAGGAGCAGACCCGCGGTTGCCCATGCCCGCGACTCCGTGGCGGAGCGACCGCTGCGCGGCCGGTGGCGATCGGGGTGCCGACGAGGCGGGACCCGCGAGCCCAAGGCGTCGAGACGACTTCGCATCGGTCGGAGGCGGGGACCGGACGGCCCCACCGTCCGCCCGCGTCCCAGTGTCGTCGAGAGAAGGGACCCACGTCCCTGGGTCGGAGTGCGCACTTCCCTCCGAACGATCGCCGTAGAGCGCGCAGCCTGCGCCCGTGGTCCTGCGCCGCTACGCCGAGAAGGTCAACCCACAGCGCTCGACGAACGGCTCGAGCCGTTCGCGGTACTCCGCCACGAGCTCCGCGCTCGTCTTCGAGCGCAGGCCGAGCGCCACGGCGCGCTGGTCGCCGCGGCTGCCAGGCTTGCCGAGGGACTCGAGGCCGATGCGGACCCAGCGGTCGAAGAACTGCTGCGCCTGCGGGCGGTTCGCGGGGTCCTGGCAGTACTCGAGGAAGCGCGTCGGCTCCTGGCGTCGCTCGGCGGCTTCGACGTAGGTGCGCGCGATGGCGGCGAACTCGCGGCAACTGCTCTCCGTGTAGCTCTGCATGGCGACGCGCTCGGCGACGCCGGTGACGTAGTACTGCACGCCGAACTCGAGCCGGCTGGCGGGGTAGGGTATGGCCTCGATGCGGTCGCGCACCGCCGTGTCGAGGTCCTGCCAGCCGAACTCGCGGTACAGTGCGTGCGCCTCGCGGAAGAGGCGCAGCCACAGGTTCAGCTCGGAGGCGACCGTGATCTTCACCTCGAGGTCGCCGATGTACTTCAGGCAGTGGCCGAGGATGTTGATCGAGGCGAGCTGGCGGCTCGCCAGGCGCTCCATGATCTTGCGCAGGAGCGGGCGCGACTCTTCGTCGAACGTGGGTTGCATGCGGGCGGTCAGGTCGAGGACGGGTCACGGCCGGTCAGCTTGTCGGCGGGGATGACGAGGCGCTCGACCGGCTCGCCCCTCACCAGGTGGCGCTCGACGATCTCGTCGACGTCCGCCAGCGTGACTCCGCCGTACCAGACCGCCTCGGGGTAGACGACGCAGGTGACGCCCAGGGCGCACTGGTCGAGGCAGCCGGCCTTGTTCACGCGCACGAGGCGCCTCAGGCCGCGCTCGTAGGCGACGACCTTCAGTGCCTGCGCCACTTCGGCCGAGCCCTTGGCGGCGCAGCAGCCGCGCTCGTCGTCGGGACCGCGCTCGTTCGTGCAGACGAAGACGTGTCGCTGGAACTTCGCCATGGTCACTCGCGCGCGCGGTCTACGACTCCCTTCGCCAGGATGAGCTTCTGGATCTCGCTCGTGCCCTCGTAGATGCGCAGCGCGCGGACGTCGCGGTAGAGGCGCTCGACCACCGTGCCGCGCTTCACGCCCAGTCCGCCGTGGTGCTGCACGGCGCGGTCGCAGATCCAGCCCGCGGTCTCGGTCGCGATCAGCTTGGCGCGCGCGACGGCCATGCCCGAGTCGGCGCCCGCGTCGACCAGCAACGCGGCCTCGTCCACCAGGAGCTGCGCAGCGCGCAGCCGCGCGTCCATCTCCGCCAGTTCGAAGCGTAGCGCCTGGTGCTGGACCAACGGCCGGCCGTTCTGGACGCGCGTCGAGAGGTGCCGCACCGACTCGTCGAGCGCGCGCCGGGCGAAGCCGTTCGCCGCCGCCGCCACCGAAGTACGGAAGCGCGCCAGGGTGCCGAGCGCCAGCTCGAGGCCACGGCCCTCCTGCCCGAGGAGAAAGGCCGCCGGCAGCTCGCAGTCGTGCAGGCGCAGGTCGCCGATCGGGTGCGGCGCCAGGACCTCGAAGCGCTCCGTCTCCAGGCCGAACACGTCGGCCGGCACGAAGAACATCGACAGGCCGTCCGCGTCGCCGCGCTCGCCGGAGGTGCGCGCGAGCACGGTGTAGAAGCGCGCGAGCCCGCAGTTCGAGACGAAGGTCTTGTGCCCCGCGAGCACCCAGCCGTCTCCGGCGCGGCGCGCGCTCGTGGTCACGTCGGCAAGGCTCGAGCCGGCCTCCGGCTCGGTCAGCGCGAAGGCGGCGATCGCCTCGCCGCTCGCCACGCCCGGCAGCGCGTCCGCGCGCAGCTCCGCCGATCCGCCGCGTGCGACCGGATGGGAGCCGAGCCCCTGCATGACCAGCGTCACGTCGAGCATGCCCGAGTGCCAGGCGAGCTCGTCGCGCAGGACGGAGAGCGCGCGCACGCTGATCTCGCTCGCGCTCGCCAGCCCGCCCGCGTCCGCGCCCCCGTCGCGCGCGGGGACGCACCAGGCCGTGAGCCCGGCGTCCGCCAGCGCCCGCAGCGCCGCGAGCGCCGCCTCGTCCTCGCCGAGGTCGCGCAGCGCGGGCCCGGCCTCGCGGCCGACCGCGCGCGCCGTCGCGCGCAGCCCGGCGAGCACCTCCTCGCTCACCGCGCCGCTCCTATCCCGCGCGCCGACTTCGTGAAGTCCGGCGGACGCTTCTCCAGGAACGCGTCGTAGGCCTCGCGGTAGTCGGGATGCTTCATGCACTCGGCCTGGATCCAGCCCTCGGCCTGCATGGCCTCGCCCAACGTCATCGACGCCTCGGCGTTCAGCATGCGCTTCGTGATCGCGAGTCCCATGCTCGGCCCGCGGGCCAGCTTCTCCGCCAGCGTGGCGGTCTCCTCCTCGAGGTCCTCGTCCGGCACGACGCGGTTGTAGAGCCCGATCTCCGCGGCGCGCTCGGCGTCGACGAAGTCGCCCGTCAGGAGCAGCTCGCTCGCGTGCCCGAGCCCGACGATGCGCGGCAGGAGCCAGGCCGCGCCCATGTCCGCTCCGCACAGGCCGACCTTGGTGAAGAGGAACGCGATCTTCGCGCTCTCCGCCGCCAGGCGCACGTCCGCCGCCGCCGCCATCACCGCCCCGGCGCCGCAGGTCGTGCCGTTGAGCGACGCGACGATCGGCTTCTCGAGCCGGCGCATGTTCTCGATCAGGTCGCAGGTCATGCGCGTGAAGGCGAGCAGCTCGGCGTCCGACACGCCGAACAATCGCCCGATGATGTCCTTCACGTCGCCGCCGGTGCAGAAGGCGCGGCCCGTGCCGGTCAGCACGACGCAGCGCACCGCGTCGCGCTCGCCGAGCTCGCGAAAGGTATCGCGCAGCTCGGCATAGGAGTCGAAAGTCAGCGCGTTCAGCCGTTCGGGCCGGTCGAGCCGGATCGTGGCGACTCCGTCCGACTCCTCGTACCGGAAGTGCTTCGGGGCGATGGGTCCGCTCATCGCGGAGAGCCTACCAACTCGCCTGTCGCGGATCGCCGTGGTGCCGCCCGGCCGAGCCCCGACCGCGCGGCCTCCGCGGGGTCAGGGGAAGATCTCGAGCAGCGTGTCGACCGGGACGTTGATCCACAGGATTGATCCGTTGAACCCGTAGTCGACGCCGGCGGTCAGCGGAACACCGTTGGCGAGGATCTGGCTCACGCCAGCGCCGTAGTCGGTCAGCTCGACCACGACCGGCTGGCCGTCGTCGATCGAGACGTCGACGTTCAGCCGCCTCGTTGCGGAGTAGCCGAGCTTGTTGGTGAGCCCGCGGACCGTCGCGAGGCCGTCGAGGTCGTGCAGGTCGAGCCGCGGCGGGAAGGGCTTGATCGGCCCCGGCACCCAGTTCACGTCCCAGTCGAAGCTCGCCATGAGCGGCGCACCGGCCGGCGCGCGACGCGTGACGCGGAAGTGGAACACGCGCTCGTCCGTGCCGTTGAGCGGCTCGGCCACGAGGGTCTTCGCCTCCTTCGGGAGCTGCAGCGTGCTCGTGAACGCCCCCAGGATCGTCGCCGTGTCGAGCACGATGTAGCCGTGCCCGTCCCCGGTCGTGTTCGCCGTCGTGTAGCTCGTGTGCATGACGTAGTTGGCCATGAGGTCGTCGAGCTCGTGGCACTGCGCGACCAGTCCAGGGTTGTCGTGCGGCGGGATCCCGTTGTCGTCGTAGTAGTTGAAGACCGGCAGGTGGGTCAGGTTCCAACCCATGCTGGTGTCGGGCCGCAAGGCGAGCAGCGGACCGTAGTCGACGGCGGATGCCTCCTGGAACTTGAGCTCCTCCGTCGCGTAGTCGACGGCCTGGTAAAAGCCCTCGAGGTAGTCCTGCCAGGTCGTTCCACCGTGGTGGTAGGAGTACGGCGGGCTGACCGCGCCGCTGTGGGTGAGGACGGCGGCGAACATGACGCCGGTCGGATCGAGGTGTCGCGCGACGTAGCTCAGCGCGTCCCCGCCCCCCATCGAGAAGCCGTAGGCGTAGATGCGATCCGGGTCGATGGAAAGGCTGCTCTGCACCTGCGCGATGGCCGCCGCGACGTGGTAGTGCATGATGCGCCGCCCGTAGGTGAAGATCCCGTAGGACGGCTGCATCGGGAAGTCGTCCGGATGCCCGGCGCGCGGCATCAGCACGCCGAAGCCCGCCGCCGTCGCGTCCGTCAGCAGGTCCCAGCCGTTGGGAGCCTGGGACTGGATCACCACCTGGTGGTGGTTCGTCGAGAACTGCCCGTGGAACACGACGATCAACGGCATGTCGTCCGGGATCGGATTGGGGACGGCGAGGTTGTAGAGCTCCTCGTTCCCCGTCTCGGGCACGCTGACCGACAGGTCGGTGTAGAGGGTGTACTGAGCCGCCGCGGGAGAAGCGAGCAACAGAGCGGCGAGAGCGTGTAGCGGATTCATGGCTTGGAGTCCTCAGGAGCCGCGGGGACCGAGGGAAGGCCCGGGGGAACGACAAGCCTCTGCTCGGAGG
>Ga0302046_10000877_pt1 | contig 28859 bp, 21 predicted proteins | sample RVTome_11_FD_200261 | JGI IMG/M metagenome (GOLD analysis project Ga0302046, IMG submission 200261) | Soil microbial communities from uranium-contaminated site in the Upper Colorado River Basin, Wyoming, United States - RVT147D111 (version 2) ...
TTGGAGAGCGGAATCTCGATGCCGCCCTCGAAGACTTCGAGCCCGGTGTGGCGCGACGTGCCGTCGATGCGCAATTCGCCGACGATCTCCACGTCGCCCTCGAAGACCCCGGCCAGGTCACCCGCGCCCTCGGCCCGTCCGAAGACGCCGATGCGCTGACCCGTGTCGAGGTCGTGGCGGCTGAGGCCGGCCAGGGTGTTGCCCTGGGCATCGACGACCTTGACGCCCTCGGCATCAAGGACGGTGACGGCTTGTCCCTGGGCGTTGTTGACGGCCACGGGGGTGTTGGTGGTGGCGGTGCCGTCGACGAGGCTCCAGATGCCGTCGCCGCCGCCACCGGCCGGGAGGGTGCGCCACTTGACGATGTTGTCCGAACCCCAGACAAGGAACCGGTTGGCTGCTTCGTCCTGGTCGGCCTGGCCGAGCGTGAGTTTCCGGGTGATCTCCACATCGCCGAGGAAGCGTCCTGCCCAACTGTTCGTAGAGGTGCCCACCACGCCGGTGCCGTCCTCTGACTTGCCGAATACGCCGGTTCCATTGCTGCTGGCCTCGCCGCGAACACCACTCTGGTTGCCGTTGGTGATACCAAATACCCCATTACCACTCTCTGAAGAACCGCGAACCCCCTGGCTACTTTCTGACCTCCCGGAAACACCAGGGCCACTACTTGACGTCCCCAAAACACCTTCGCCACTGTTTAGTGACGTCCCCAAAACACCTATACCACTACTTGATACCGCAGAAACACCATTACCACTACTTGATAACCCGAAAACACCACTGGCACTGGTTGACCTCCCGAAAACACCACTATTACTGATTGACTCCCCGAAAACACCACGGCCACTACTTGATTTCCCCAAAACACCAATTGACGTGCCACTACTCGCTATGCCCACAGACGGCGAATTCGCCTGCACGTCACGGCCGACCTTGCCTCCCGTCACCGACGTGTCCGGCAACGCCACCGTCGTGTCCCCCACCACGAGGCCCCCCAGAAACGTGCCCAACCCGCTGTGCAACACACTCCCGTCCGCACTCAACCGGTGCGCCGTCTCTCCCTCCAACGTCCGTAACACCAGGCTCTCCCCAGCCGCCACCTCACCCACCGCCACCCGGCTGCCCAGGCTGTAGGGCGAGGCGGTCAACGGCGCCCGCGGCGCCAACTCCGCCTCCCCCTCCACCGACGTGCCCAGCCAGTACGGGCGGTCGAAGGCCAGCGTCAGCGCCTCGACGCTGCCCAGGAGCACGCTGAAGACCCCACCGGTGACCGTCGCCGTGTGGGTCTCGCGCCAGAGCGCCGTGCCGCCGGTTTCGGTGTCGTAGAGGGCGAGGGTGAGTTGGTAGGCGCCGTCGGGCACAAGGGTGCCCCGGGCGTCGGTGAGGAGGCCCTGGAAGCTGAGCGTCTGCGGCACCTGGGCTTGCACCCGTGAGGAGCCGAACACAGCCAAAAGAAGGAGTCCTGTCCAGACGAATCCGGTCAAACGGGAGAAGCCGTCGTGTCGATGCATCATGATGATTTCCCTTTTGGTTAGGCGAATCTCCGTGCATGGTTCGGGGCAAGGTAATCCAAAAACCCGCGTTGCCTCAACTGTGCCGGCCTAGGCCGCTGCTCATCCGGGAGCCCGAGACACAGATAGGCCTGCTCCCTCGATTGGGTCACCGAACCCATTGCCTTGCTTTTGTTGCGGTGAGTATTTTCGGGAAATCGTTTGAATAGGGTATCAAAACCTTGACAAATCAACGCACCACCATCCCGAACCTGGTCGATGCCGGGCTCCTCAAAAACACCACCGGCCTCGCCTGCGTGACGAAGCGGGACGGGCGCTGGCTCGAAACGTCGGTCGACGCCTTCAGGGCCCAGATCCGGCAGTTTGCGCTCGGGTTGTACGACCTCGGCGTCCGCCCGGGCGACCGGGTGGCGTTGCATGCGGAGAACTGCGCCGAATGGCTCATCGTCGACCAGGCCGTGCTGCGCCTGGGCGCCGTGACCGTCCCCATCTACACGACGCAGCCCGGCGACCAGATCGCGTTCATCCTCGGCGACGCCGAGGCCCGCGTCTACATCGTTTCCACGGCTGCGCTTTTTGCCGGCCTGGCGCCCCACCGGAACGACCTCCCGACCGTGGAGACGATGGTGGGGATCCGGGGCACGTTTCATCCGGCCATGCTGGCGTTCGAAGCCGTGCTGGACCGGGGCCGCCGCCAACCCGATGCCGTGGTCGCCCGGGTGGACCGGGCGCAGGCAGCGATCCAGCCGGACGACCTCGCGACGCTCATCTATACCTCAGGAACCACGGGCCGGCCCAAAGGCGTCATGCTGACGCATCGCAACCTCGTCTCGAACGTCCTCGCCGTCGAAGATCGGTTCCCCTTCGATCCCGACGAGAACCGGGGCGGTGCGATGCTTTCGTACCTGCCTCTCTCGCATTCTCTGGAACGCATCGCCACCCTTATCTATCTCTCCATCGGCTACCCGATCCATTTCATCGAAGACCTCGGCGAGATCCTCGACGATTTCAAGACCGTGCAGCCGGTTCACTTCACCACGGTCCCCCGCCTGCTCGAAAAGATCCATGCCGGCATCTACGCCCGTGCCGAGACCATGACCGGCTTTCGAAAAGCCCTGACCCGGTGGGCCCTCGACCTGACGGAACACTACGACGTGGCGCACCCCTCGCACCGTCTCCGGATCGCCCTGGCCGACCGGCTCGTCTTCAAGAAAATGCGGACGCTCTTCGGCGTCAACCTCGCAGCTATCACCAGTGGCGGCGCCACCCTCTCTCCGACGGTGATGACCTTCTTCAACGCCATCGGCCTCTTCTGCGGGCAGGGCTACGGCCTCACGGAGACATCGCCGGTCATCAGCCTCTACAAAGCAGGCGCGCTAAAAGCCGGGTCGGCGGGAATCCCCCTGGAAGACGTCGAGGTGCGCATCGCAGACGACGGCGAGATCCTGGCACGGGGTCCCAACATCATGAAGGGCTATTACAAACAGCCCGACAAGACCGCCGAGGTTATCTCCCCCGACGGCTGGTTCCACACCGGCGACGTCGGCCACCTGGACGGGGACGGCCATCTATTCATCACGGATCGTAAGAAAGAACTCTTCAAGTTGTCGACGGGCAAATATATCGCCCCCACGCCTATCGAACTGGCGCTGGCGCAAAGCCCGTTTGTTGAGCAGGCCGTCGTCGTCGGCAATACGTTCAAGTTCTGCGCAGCGCTCGTCGTGCTGGACGTGCCGGCCGTTCGCCGTCACCTGGCAGCGGAAACGGCGGCCCGGCCCGAGGCCGGCCTGACCGAACATCCGCTCGTGCTCGCGCTGATCCGGGGACACGTAGCCGCCGTCAACACGGCCCTGCCCCACTGGGAACAGATCAAGAAGTTTTGCCTGCTGGAGCAGTCGTTCAGCATCGAGGGCGGCGAGTTGACGCCTACCTTGAAGGTTAAACGGCGCGTCGTGCACACCAAATACCGGCGCGAGATCGAAGGGATGTATGGGGAGTAGGCCCGTTGCCCTTCGTCAACACGCTTGTTTTGCCACCACCCTCTATTTCACCGTCATCCCGAGCCGCGCGAAGAGCCTGCCCTGGGCTTGTCGAAGGGATCTCACCGGAGAGGGCTTGCTTCTCCCGCAGCGGCGAGATCCTTCGTCGCTCGGCTCCTCAGGATGACGAAAGGGAAGAGAAATATGTGCATCATGGACGACTTCATGGAGGATGTTCTCCGGCACACCCCTGGATCAGGGCTGGACCCTGCTCCGTAAGAAGCGAAACCGAACCGGACAACCGCATGCCTGAGAAGGGACGGACAGGACCTTCACCCACCGTGGAGGCCCGGATGGACGGCGACGAAGCAGACAACCGGCCCCTGCTGCCGGACGAAGCGCCCGTCGCCGCGCCGGCCTCGCCGGGTGCTGCCGTCGATGAAGCACCCAGCACACCCGTCCCGAAACCACCGCAGTTCATCTTCGACCCGCTGGGGCCGTACAAAGGTGCCGTCCGGCGTTTCTTCATCGCGTACCGGCACGTCGTCGGGCTGCTGATGGGGGGCGCCGTCGCCTATGCCCGCGCCCTGCCGCCCGAGAGACGCCGGGGATGGCGGTCGCCGGGGCCGCGCCTGACGGCGATGTTCCTCAAACCGTTCGTCAAGCGCGACCTGGTCAACCTCCCCTTTCCCGTGCAGCTCCGGCGACGGCTGGAGATGCTCGGGCCGACGTTCATCAAGCTGGGGCAGGTGATGGCGATCCGCGAAGACCTGATGCCGCAGCCGGTCACCGACGAACTCAAAAACCTCTTCGACCGGCTCCCCGCCGTCCCGTTCGCGCAGATCCGTACGGCCATCGAGCAAAGCCTCCATGCCCCCCTGGACGACCTGTTCGACTACGTCGAGGATCATCCCATCGGGTCGGCCTCGATCGCGCAGGTGCACGTAGCCGGGACGCGGGAGGGCGAAAAGGTGGTCGTGAAGATCATGAAGCCGGGCGTCCGCGAAACCGTCGTGGCCGACCTGAAGCTCCTCGAAGCCGTCGGGCGCTTCCTGCAATGGATCCTTCCCCGCTACCAGCCCCGGCAGATCGTCCAGGAATTCAGCGCCTACACCCTCAAGGAGGTCGACTTCACGTACGAGGCGGACCACGGGGAGATCTTCGCGGCCAACTTCAGCGACATGCCGGACGTCGTCTTTCCCACGATGTACCGGGCGTTGAGTTCGCAGGACGTATTGACGATGCAGTTCCTGGACGGCTTCAGCCCCGGCACGGCGCGCGCCGACGCCCTCACCGACGCCGAACGCCAGCGCGTCGTCGACCTCGGCGCCGGCGCGATCATCCGGATGCTCTACCAGGACGGTTTCTTTCACGCCGACCTGCACGCCGGCAACCTGGTGATTCTACCCGGCGAAGACGGCCTCCGAATCGGATTCCTGGACCTGGGGATGGTGGGACGGTTCGAGGAAACGACGAAGCGACGGATGCTCTACTACTACCAGGCCCTCGTCAACGGCGACGTCGACGGCGCGGCGAAGTACCTCACGGCTATGGCCCACGTCGGCGAAGGCGGGGACCCCAAAGGCTTCCGCCGAGCCGTCGCGGAGACGTCGCGCCGCTTCATCCTGCACGGCGCTCGGGGCGACATCAGCATGGCCCAGTTGATCCTCGAATCCGTCGGCCTCGGCGGCAAATACCGCGTGTTTTTCCCCGTTGAGATGACGCTCATGGTGAAGGCCCTCGTTACTTACGAAGGCGTCGGGCGGATGCTGGATCCGCAGATCGACGTGGCGGCCGTCTCGCGGAAACACGTTGCGCGCGTCTTCCGCAAGCACTTCGACCCCGACCTGCTCCTGCAACGGCTGAAGAGCGACACGCCGGAGATGCTCGACCTCCTGGTACAGTCGCCGCAGTTGCTGGCGTCAGGGTTTCGTTTTCTGGAAGAAGCCCTCAACGACCGCACCCCGCAGAACCCACTGGCCGGCTTGCGCAGTAGTATCATCGCCGGGTCGTGCATCGTGGGCGGCGTGCTGGCCTTGATCCAGGGCGGCCCCGTCCTGGTGTGGATCGCATTGTTCACGATCGGGTTTTTGCTGGCAGTGTTTGGGAAGTGATTGTTCTGGTTACGTCATTGGTCTGTGGTCCGTGGTCCGTGGTGAAAAAAAGACGCCCAATGACCCATGACCAGTGACCCATGACACCGACGGGCATGGCATCCAGACACTTCGACATCGATTTCCGGTTTACGGACGAAGACCTCAATCAACTCTTCGAGCCGTTCGACCCGCTGGGGCCAACGCCGGCTGAACCCGACCTGCCGCCCCTGCCCGACGCCGACGAACCGTTCGACCCCATCGACTGGGATTACCTCGACGCAGTTAAGACGGGCTTCCTGGCCGATATCGTCAATCATTACTTCCGGGGACGCCTCCTCGGCGCCGAGAAGCTGCCGAATAGCGGCCCGCTCATCGTCGCCCCCAACCACAGCGGCAACGCGTTCCCGCACGACGCGATGGTCCTCGACGCGCTGCTGTGGTATGCCCGGGGCTTTACAAAAGCCGCCAAGTTTCGCTCCGTCTTCTCGCCCAAGCTCGCCGCTACCTGGTGGATGCGGCCCTTCGGCCTCGACAACTGGTGGCGACGCGCCGGCGGCGTCGACATGACCTTCGCGAACTATGACGCCCTCCTCCGGCGCGGGGACAAGGTGATCTACTACCCGGAAGGCGTGCCGGGCATCGGGAAAGGCTTCTTAAAACGCTACCAGCTCCAGCACTTCTATTCGAGCTTCGTCGTGCTGGCGGCGCGGCACAACGCACCGGTCTACCCGGTCAGCATCGTCAACGCCGAATGGGTCAACCCGACCAGCGTGACGTTCGCGCCGCTCAACAAGCTGTTCGACATCCTGTTCGGCCTGCCGTTCTTCCCTGTCCCGACGGTGTTTCTGGCCTTCCTCTTTCCCTTCATCTTCTACCTCGCCTTTCCCTGCCGGATGACCTTCGTCATCGGCGACCCCATCGACGTGCGAGCACTGTTGAAAGAAGAAGGCCCTCATGACCACCAGGAGCCGGACCGGGCGCGTGTGCAGCGCGTAGCCGAACGGATACGACAGGCCGCCCAGGCCCGGCTCGATGAAGCCGTAGCGGCACACGGACAGCGACCGTACGAGTTCGCCGGGCTGGTCCGGCATCTGCGTCGATGCCGGGGACGCATCCTCCGGACCACCCCACTGGGCTGGCCCTACGCCTACGTCCGGCACGACCGAGACCGGCTGCGCCCGCCGGCAGCCAACCGGCTGCATGCTTTCGTCCGCGACTTCGACATCCTGGGGTTCTACCTGCCCTTCGGCTGGTTCTTCCTGGCGCTGATGCGTACCCTGCGACGGCCACCCTACGGGTACCGGGGGCTCTCGAAAAAAGAACGCCTCGAACGCGAAGGCGCCTATCGCTGGTCCCTGCAAAGACAGCCTCTCCCCGGTAAACCGTGACTGGGGCCGCCCCAGCCGGTGATACCGCCTTCCCTCCACACCCCTGCGGGAAACCTCCCCCGGCCTATTCTTTATCAAATTATGATCTCATGTTAGTTTCGAAGCAAGTACCTTTTTGCATTGCCAGACCCACCTTTGGAGAACCGATCCTATGGCGACCTCAATTAACCTTGAATCGTCGGGCATCTTCGTGAAAGACCTCGTGCGTAATGCGGCGCCGGCTGCCTTGTACGAAGAAGCCATCCGTACAGACCCTACCGCCGCCATCGCCAATTCCGGCGCCCTGGTGATCACGTCCGGAGAAAAAACAGGCCGGAGCCCCAAAGACAAACGCATCGTTGACGCCGCCCCCAGCAACAACGACATCTGGTGGGGCCCCGTCAACATAGGCATCGATGACCACACCTACGACATCAACCGGGAACGCGCCATCGATTACCTCAATACGCGGAACCGGCTCTACATCGTCGACGGGTTCGGCGGCTGGGATCCCACTTATCGCATCAAGGTGCGGATCGTCTGCGAGCGGGCCTACCATGCACTGTTCATGCACAACATGCTGATCCGGCCCTCCGAGGAAGAACTCGAAGCCTTCGCCGAGCCGGACTACGTCATCTTCAACGCCGGCCACTTCCCGGCCAACCGCCATACCTCGCACATGACCTCGAAGACGAGCGTCGACCTGTCGTTCGAGCGCCAGGAGATGATCATTCTGGGCACCGAGTACGCCGGCGAGATGAAGAAAGGCATCTTCACCGTTATGCATTACATCATGCCCAAAAACGGCGTCCTCTCGATGCACTGCTCGGCCAACGAGGGCAATGACGGCGACGTCTCGCTCTTCTTCGGCCTGTCCGGCACCGGCAAGACGACCCTCTCCGCCGACCCGCATCGCAACCTTATCGGCGACGACGAGCACTGCTGGTCCAACGAAGGCATCTTCAACATCGAAGGGGGCTGCTACGCCAAAGCCATCCACCTTTCCGCCGAGAACGAGCCTGAAATCTACAGCGCCATCCGCTTCGGCACGGTACTCGAAAACGTCGTCTACGACCCTGCTACGCACGCGGTGGACTTCGACGACACCACCATCACCGAAAACACGCGCGCGGCCTACCCGATCGGGTACATCCCCAACGCGAAGATCCCGTGCATGGCGGGGCATCCCCACAACATCATCTTCCTGGCGTACGATGCCTTCGGCGTGCTGCCGCCGGTCGCCCGGCTGACGCCGACCCAGGCGATGTACCATTTCATCAGCGGGTATACCGCCAAGGTGGCGGGCACAGAGATGGGCGTCACGGAGCCGCAAGCTACCTTCTCGGCCTGCTTCGGCGCAGCCTTCCTGGTCTGGCACCCGAACAAGTATGCCGAGTTGCTGGCCCAGAAGATACGCCAGCACGATACCAAGGCGTGGCTGATCAACACCGGCCTCTCGAGCGGCGGGCACGGCACGGGCAAACGGATCAGCCTGAAATACACACGCGCCATCATCAACGCCATCCACGACGGCTCGTTCGACGCCCTGCCCATGGTCGAAGATCCGACCTTCGGCTTCTCTGTGCCGACGTCTTGCCCCGGCGTTCCTTCCGAGATACTGACTCCGCGCAACACATGGAGCAACACCGCCGAGTACGACGTGACGGCCCACAAACTGGCCAGCCTCTTCGCCAAAAACTTTGAAAAATACGCAGCCGGATGTGCCCCGGAAATCATCGAAGCGGGTCCCCGGCTTGTACCGGTTTGAGCCCTGCTTGATACGAACCATCAGGCGGTCGGAGCAAGCCGTTCGAGGATGCCTTCGAGGCGGTCGAGCACGGCGGCGGCGTGCTGTGCCACCGGCATGGAGGCGGCGTAAAGGGCGCGCCCCTCATCGCCCAGCACGTCCTCCCGCAGGCGTAATCCATGCCGCGCCAGCACAGGCGCGATCTCGTCTGCCCGATCCCGCAGGCGCTGCCGGGTAAGCTGGTACGCGTGCTCACAGACGGCGTGCCGGTTCGAGAAGCTGAAGAGGTTGGAGAAGATACGCCGACGTACACGCCGAGCCGATGGGCCTCGAAGCCCTCGACGGCTTCGTCGAGGGCACACAGGGCACCGATCTCGTAGATGCTGCCTTCGATCCCACCCCCGAGGCCAGGCCAGGCCTATCTCTTTCCGTCCAGGACCCATAAGCTTCGTCACCCTTTAAACGACCTGCTGTGCTGCACCGTGCCGTCCTTCTTGTGGGTGACGAGGCGGCTGGGGACGCGTTCCTGCGCCGTCGTGCGGGCCGCCGCCAGGGCTTCGTTCTTCGTAGCATGCACGCCGAGGGGTTTCTCGACGCCCTCTTGCTTGACGGCCCACCCCGCGTCGTGCGGGACGACGTGGAAGACGCGCGTTGCGCCGCCCGCCCGGTTGCCTTCGATGACGGCCGCCAGCGTCGTCACCTCGCCGGAGAGCTTTGCCACCTTGCTCGCCAGGTCTTTGACTTCCGCATGGGTGGGAACCCCCAGGCGCTGCAATGCTTTTTCGACACGCTCTTCGAGCGTGGTCAGAAACGTGCCGTCCAGCTCGCTGAGCTTGCTTCCTCGGGCTACCGCATCGCTCAGGGTCGCCTCCACTTTCTCGCGGGCTTCGTCCAGCTTTTTCCGGGCCGTTCCAAACTGCTTCTTGCCCTCGCGCTGCCAGGCTTCGCCTTTCTCAACGAGGCTGTTGAACAGCTTGACGCCTTCCTCTTCGACCATCGAAAGCGCCCCCAGTCCGGCCAGCCAGATCTCACGCCCTCGCTCGGCCAACTCGTCCGGCAACTCGGCCAGGCTCAACGCAGGCTTCTCGGTCTTGGCCGATCCGGCTTTCTGCTTTGAAACGGTTTTGTACTTTTTTTTCTTCGTAGCCATGGTATTTTCAGGTTTTTTGGGTTTGGGATTAGGCGTTGGGTAGGGAAATCTCGTTAGCCGGGACGCCTCAGTACGTTTTCTCGACCGTTGCCGCGACGGCATTGATCTGTTTGAAAAGGGTGAGGTGCGTGAGCCGCTTGCGCCGAGGCCCCTCCAGCGTGCAGTCGGGCGAGATCAGGGCTTGCCAGAAGGGCTTCTCGCCCCGGTCGAGCTTCGCCCAGAGGGCATAGGACGCCGTGGCCCGGGCCAGGGCCTCGTCCCTGTCGAACGGGTCGTTCCGCATCTCCCAGCACGGCGCTTCCTCCCTCCATACCTCAACGTCGACGACCTGGCCTCCCTCAAACACATAGGCGGCTTCTACGTCATGCCCGTCAGGCGTGTCGAAACAACGCAGGATGACCCTGTCCGTCAGGGCCTGGACGACCTCCGTGAACGCCAGATCATCGTTGAGGGCAACGACGAGGCGCTCCAGAAAAGCCCGTGTCCAGTACCGAGGCGCTGCGTCCGGCATGCGGAGGTTCCTCCCGAGGGCTTCAGGATGCGTCTTTCTTCGTGCCGGATGACTTGTCTTCCGAGGCAGACCGCCCTCGTTCGACGAGCACCCGCGTCAGAAGGCGCTCCAGATGGCCCAACTGATCGCGCAGTTGCTCCAACTCGTTCGATTGCGCCCCGTTAAGGAGCTTGTTGACACGCCCGAGCGAATGCTGCACCAGGTCGTCAACACTGTTTTTGAGCTGCCCGATGCCGGCGTCGATCATCGCATTGCTCCGCCGTACCAGGTCGTGTAAGACCTCGGCCGGGATAGCGCTCTTGCCGCGTTTGCCCTCTTCGAGGATGATCTGCGTCAGGATCTGCGCCGTCAGGTCCTTGCCCGTGGCTTTATCAACGACTTCAACCGTCGTCCCTTGCCGCACCAGGGCGGCAATGTCGGCCAGCGAGACGTACGTGCTGGACTCGGTGTCGTAGAGCTTACGGTTCTCATATCGTTTGATAAGGCGCGTCATACTTCTCAGGGTAACGGTGTGTGATCACAGCGCTCGATATGACGCGGCGCGTCATATGTTTCCCGAATTCATGACGCATCGCGTTATCTTGTCAAAATCTTCAACAATGGATCCGTGCGATGCTGCAATGATCTTTGCTGGCAGCGGGTGCCAGAGGGTACGACGCGGCGCGTCATTCAGTTGGACGCGTCGTCTCACGGCTTTCGGAGAGGAGTTGTGCGACGCCGTTGCCTTTGACCCTGGTGATGTCGTCGTGGTACTTGAGCAGCGTTCCGAGCGTGTCCTCAACGACGCCGGGATGCAGCACCGTCTCTTCCAGCGCCATCAGCGCGCGCGCCCAGTCGAGCGTCTCGGCCACGCCCGGCAGCTTGTAGAGGTCGGCTTGCCGCAGGGCCTGGACAAACGCAACGACCGCGTCGGCGAGCTGCTCGGGAAGGCCCGGCACCTTGCTCTTCACGATGGCGCGCTCCTTGTCGAGCGTCGGATAGTCGATCCAGCAATACAGGCAGCGCCGCTTGAGGGCGTCGTGGATCTCCCGCGTCCGGTTCGACGTGATGACGACGACGGGCGGCTGCTCGGCGCGGATGGTGCCCAGCTCCGGGATGGTGATCTGAAAGTCGGAGAGCAGTTCGAGGAGGAAGGCTTCGAACTCTTCATCGGCGCGGTCGAGTTCGTCGATCAACAGCACGGGTACGCCTTTATCGACGGGTTCGAGGGCTTGCAAAAGCGGCCGTTTGATGAGGTACGCCGGGCCGAAGATCTCGTGCTCGATCTCGGCTTTGTCCTTTTCGCCGAGGGCCTCCAGCAGGCGGATTTCGAGGATCTGGCGGGCGTAGTTCCATTCGTAGACGGCGGTATGGACATCGAGCCCTTCGTAGCATTGCAGGCGGATGAGCGGCACGCCGAGCACGCGTGCCAGCACCTTTGCCACCTCCGTCTTGCCGACCCCGGCCTCCCCTTCGAGAAAAAGCGGGCGACCCATCTTGAGGGCCAGAAAGATCGTCGTCGCCAGCCCACGTTCGGCGACGTAGTGCTGGGCGTGAAGGGCTTCCTGGATGGCTTCGATGGAGGAAAGAAGGTTCATAACCGGCCGCGTCGGCGTAGGATCGTTCTTGCCGGATGCATGAAAAACGCCCCGTGTTGCGGCGGGGCGTAGGGATACGGACGACCTCATCGCCGGATGCCGGGTGGATCTTCACCGCACTTTGAAGGTCCACCCGAACCGGACCAGGGGCTCCTATGGACTAGGCAGCCGCCCGTTTGGCCGCTGCCGTCAGCGCGCGTTGGGCCATGACCTCGCACAAGTGCGCCCGATACTCGTCGCTCGCGCTCAGATCGCTCAACATGTCGTCGGGATCGGCCATGCCGGCGACGGCCGTGGCGATCGTCGATGCGTCGAGCCGTTTGCCGCTGAGTTTCTCCTCGACGTTGGATGCGCGAAAGGCATTCGCCGCCGCGCCGGTGACGCCGATGCGCACCTCCGTACAGAGACCCTGCGCATCCACCGAGACGCAGGCCGCGACGCCCACGACGGCGAACTTCGACGCCGGGTTCGGAAACTTGGCGTACGCGGCGCCGGTCCCGGCCGAGAGCGCCGGAAAAACGACTTCGGTGATGATCTCTCCCTCCTCCAGGGCCGTGGTAAAGAGATCGACGAAGAAGTCGTCGGCCGAGAGCACGCGCCGGCCCGAGGTGCCGGCCACCTTGATCGTCGCATCCAGGGCCAGCACCAGCGCGGGGTAGTCCGCTGCCGGGTCGGCATGGGCCAGGCTCCCGCCCAGGGTTCCCTTGTTGCGAACCTGGAGATCGCCGATGCTGCCGGCCACTTCGGCCAGCACGGCGCAGCGGGCTTTGACGAGGTCGGACGTCTCGACGGCCCGATGGGTAGCCAGCGCACCGATGTGGAGCGTCCCGTTGGTGGCCGAGATCTGGGCCAGCTCGCTGATGCCCGCGATGTCGACGAGCATCGACGGTGCGTTAAGCCGGAGCTTCATGGCCGGGATCAGGCTGTGGCCGCCCGCCAGCAACTTCGCGTTGTCGTTGCCGGCCAGCACCATGAGGGCTTCGTCAACGGAGCCGACGCGGGTGTATTCGAAGGCGTAGGGAATCATGGTTCTATTCGATTAAGGTTCGTATTTCGATTTGGGATTTGGGATTCGCTCATTTCCGACAATCCTCAATCCATCATCCAGGGTGGCCGTTGCCGTGCATCAGGCCGTCACCGCCGCCCGGCGCCGTGTTGATAGCCCGCCAGACCCGTTCGGGCGTCATCGGCATCCGGATGTCGCGTACGCCCAGGGGCGCGAGCGCATCGCAGACGGCGTTCGCCACACAGGCCGTCGCGGCGATGGTTCCCGCCTCTCCGGCTCCTTTGGCGCCGAGCGGGTTGTGCGGGCACGGCGTCACCGTCCGGTCCACCTCGAACATCGGGAAGTCCTCGGCGCGCGGCATCGTATAATCCATGTACGTGCCCGTCAGGAGCTGGCCGTCTTCGTCGTAGACCGCGCCTTCGAAGAGGGCCTGCCCGATGCCGTGGGCGATCCCGCCGTGCACCTGGCCGTCCACGATCATCGGATTGATGACGTTGCCCACATCGTCTACTGCGACGTAGCGCAGGATCTCGACCAGGCCGGTGCCGGGATCGACCTCGACGACGCTGATGTGCGTGCCGAAGGGATAGGTGAAGTTGGCCGGGTCGTAGAAGGCATTGAATTCGAGGCCGGGCTCCATGTCCTCCGGATAGTCGTGTGGAATGTAGGCCGTCAGGGCTACGTCGCCGAAGCCGACCGACCGATCGGTGCCTTTGACGGTAAACCGGCCGTTGGTGTATTCGAGGTCTTCTTCGGCTGCTTCGAGCGTATGGGCGGCGAACTTACGAGCCTTGTCCAGCACCTTCTGCATGGCTTTATAGAGTGCGCTGCCCCCGACGGCCAGGCTGCGCGAGCCGTAGGTGCCCATACCGAAGGGTATCCGGCTCGTATCGCCGTGGACGACTTCGACGTCCTCCATCGGAATTTGCAGGTGGTGCGCGACGAGTTGGGCGAAGGTCGTCTCATGCCCCTGCCCGTGGGAGTGGACGCCGGTGAAGACCTCCACCTTTCCCGTAGGATGCACCCGGATCATCCCGCTGTCGTAGAGCCCGGCGCGGGCACCCAGGGCGCCGACGACGCGCGAGGGCGCAATGCCGCAGGCCTCGATGTAGCTTGAAAAGCCAATGCCCAGGAATCGCCCCTCGGCCCGCGCCTGCTGTTGCTGCCGGCGGAGGGCCGGGTAATCGACCATGGCGAGCGCCTTGTCGAGCGCCGCCTCGTAGTTGCCGCTGTCGTACTGCAGCGCCACGGGCGTCTGGTAGGGAAACTGATCCGCCGGGATCATGTTTTTCCGGCGCAGTTCGGCCGGGTCCATGCCCATCTCCTGGGCCGCCAGGCTCATCGTCCTTTCGACGAGATAGGCCGCCTCGGGCCGCCCCGCGCCCCGCAGGGCATCGACGGGCACGGTGTTCGTGAAGACGCCATTGACGTGTACGTAGATGTTCGGCGTCGTGTATTGCCCGGCCAGCAGCGTGCCGTACAGATAGGTGGGCACCGCCGGCGCGAAGGTCGAGAGGTAGGCGCCCATGTTGGCGGTGGTATCCACCCGCAGCGCGACGAGCTTCCCGTCGGCGTCGAAGCCCATCTCGGCCTTCGTGATGTGATCACGGCCCTGGGCGTCCGTCATGAAGCTCTCGCTCCTTTCGGCGGTCCACTTCACCGGACGGCCGACCTTACGCGTAGCCCAGGCGCAGATCACTTCTTCGGGGTAATGAAAAATCTTGCTCCCGAAGCCACCGCCGACGTCCGGCGAGACGACGCGTACCTTATGCTCCGGCAACCCGGTAACGAAGGCGCACAGCAACAGGCGGATCAGGTGCGGGTTCTGCGAACTGGTGTAGAGCGTCAGGTTGTCGGTGGCGCCGTTGTAGTCGCCGATGGCGCTGCGCGGCTCGATGGCGTTCGGGATGAGACGCTGGTTGACAAATTCATAGGTGGTGACGTGGTGCGCGCCGGCCAGGGCCGCGTCCGTCGCCGCCTTGTCCCCCAGTTCCCAGTGAAAAGCGAGGTTGTCCGAGGTATCGTCATGGACGCGAGGCGCTCCGTCTTGCAGCGCTTCCGCCGCATCCACGACGGCGGGCAATGGTTCGTAGTCGACAGCGACGAGTTCGGCCGCGTCTCTGGCCGCCGTCCTGCTTTCGGCGATGACGACCGCGACGCCGTCCCCCACGTGGCGCACCTTGTCCACGGCCAGGGGATAGTGCGGGGGCTCCTTCATGTCGTCCCCGATCTGCCAGCCGGCCGGCAGCGAGTTGATGCCGTCGCCACGCATGTTCTGGCCTGTAAAGACCGCAACCACGCCGGGGTGAGCGCAGGCGGCGTCGACGTCAACGCTGCGAAGGCGCGCATGGGCATACGGGCTACGGACGATGCAGGCATGCGTCATGTTCGGCAGCACGATGTCGTCGGTGTAGCGGCCTTTGCCCGTAAGGAAGCGTTGATCTTCAACGCGCTTAACCGAATTGCCAATATAGCCAGTCATAGTTTTTCGATGGATAAGACGTGAGCGAGCAATGGGTTCGGGGGCGGCCAGGCAACTGCCTTCACCCCTCGGTCATGGCGCCGGTGGGCATCGGCTCCATCGACATGCTATGCATTTCTTTCGCCGCGTGCTGGATAGCCTTCACGATGTTGTGATAGCCTGTGCAACGGCAGTAATTGCCCTCCAGCGCATGACGAATCTCCGCCTCGCTGGGGTTCGGGGTGCGGTTCAGCAAGTCGGCCGCGGCCATGAGTATACCCGGTGTGCAAAAGCCGCATTGCAGCCCATGCTCCTCGCGAAATGCCGTCTGCAAGGGATGCAGTTGGCCGTTTGCAGCCAGGCCTTCGACCGTCGTGACGGCGCCTCCGTCGGCCTGGACGGCGAACATCGTGCATGCTTTGACGGACACCCCGTCGACGTGAACGGTACAGGCGCCACACTGGCTCGTATCACAACCGACGTGCGTACCCGTTAGCCCGAGGGTCTGCCGCAATACATCGACCAATAACATGCGGGGCTCGACCACGGCTTCACGCGCGGCTCCGTTGACGGTGAGATGAATGGTTTGCGTCATACTGCGCCTCCTTACAGGTAGTCTGATGAACGTTGATGATCACCTAAGATGCAGATGAAAAGCGCTTCCGGAAAAGGATCGTAGCCCCGCGCTACCTTACCGCATCAGGAAGAGAACGACGGTGACCATGTCCCCCAGGGCCGTATACTCAAGTAACAAATTTTTTGGCGAGGTGCAACGGTTCGTTCGAAACAGTTTTGTTAAGCCTATCGCTGCCGGCATGGGTACGGAAAGCCGTGCGTCGGGCAGGTAGGACCCTCAGCGCTCCGTGGTCAGCTTTCAGCCTCGAAAAAAAATAGATCGCGCACCCCTGTCTCTGCGGGGCCACGCGAGAAATACGCGTGCAACGGGAAACGTCATACAAACCGACACAGTAAACGGGAGGTCACCCGTTGAGACGTTGCTATAGAGGCTCATGAAAGAACTCCAACAGCTCCTCGCCCAAGCCGACCGGCTTCGCCAGGCCCATCAACCCTTTGCCCTCGCCACCGTCGTCAAAATCAACGGCTCCACGTATCGGCGGCCGGGGGCGCGGATGCTCATCGACCCCGAGGGCCGGACCTACGGAACCATCAGCGGCGGCTGCCTCGAACAGGAGGTGGCCCAGCAAGCCCTCGCGGTGATCGACGGCGGACAGCCCCAGGTGGCTCCTTTCGACCTCAGCGACGACGACCTCATCCTCGGCTTCGGCACCGGCTGCAACGGCCTCGTCCACGTCTTGATAGAGCCCGTGCCGGCCCAGGACCGTACCGACCCGACCCGGCTCATCGAGGACTGCCTGGCCGGCCGCCGCACGGGCGTGATCGCCCAGGTGATCGAGGCGCCGGCAAACACCGACCTGCTCGGCCGCCGCCTGTTGCGGCTCGAAGACGGTAGAACACACGGCGACCTCGACGCCCCCGGGCTCCACGACGCGCTGGTCGAGGAGGCCGAACGAACCCTCGACGAAGGCCGCCACAAGATTCAATCGTATGCCGTCGAGGCGGGCGAGGTCGAGGTGCTCTTCGAAGTAGTACGCCCGCCGGTGCGTCTCCTTCTTTTCGGAGCCGGCCACGACGTGACGCCGGTTGTGCGCCTGGCAAAGGAGATGGCCTGGCCCGTAACGATCGTCGGACGCAAACCCGCCGAAGTGCTGGCCGAGCGCTTTCCCGACGCCGACCAACACCTCTTCCTGATGCACCCGGATCAGGTCCTCGACTACGTGGTGCCGGATGTGCGCTGCGCGGCCGTCCTCATGAATCATCAGTTCCTGCGCGACAAAGCCCTCGCCGGCGCGCTCCTGCGGTCGCCCATCCCGTACATCGGTACGCTCGGGCCGAGGGACCGCGCCGAGCGCATCATCAGTGAGTTGCGGGAAGAACAACCGGATCTCACCGAGGCCGACTTCGCCCGTCTTCACGGACCCATCGGCCTCGACATCGGCACCGAGACGCCCGAGGAGATTGCCCTTTCGACCATCGCAGAGATCCAGGCCGTGCATCACGGCCGGCAGGGCGGTATGCTTCGCCATCGCTCCGGCACCATCCATGAGGCCGTCGTGATGCACGGCTAGCCGGCGATCTTGCAGCAGGGCAAACAGCCAATCGCGCATCCTTTAATTACCCTTGCTGCCAGCCAGTAGGTGCCCGGACGACCCTCGGGCCGCCCCCTCTTTTTCAGCCGGTTGCGCCCTTGCGCTCGACCCAGAGGGTGACGGGACCGTCGTTGACCAGGCTCACCTGCATCATGGCACCGAAGACGCCGGTCGCTACCGGCTTGCCCAGGTAGCCGCCTAACGCCTCGACGAATGCTTCGTAGTACGGCTCCGCTTGTTCAGGCCGGGCCGAGTCGGTGAACGAAGGGCGGTTACCTCGGGCGGCGTCGCCGTACAACGTGAACTGCGAGACGACGAGGACTTCGCCGTCCACATCCAGCACGGAGCGGTTCATCAAGCCGGCCTCGTCCGGAAAGATGCGCAGGTTGGCGCACTTGCGCGCCAGCCACGCGATCTCTTCGCCGGTGTCGGTATGATGCACACCCAGCAAGATCAACAATCCTGGGCCGATGGCGCCGGTGACCTCCCCGTCCACTTCGACGGCGGCTTTCGAGACGCGTTGCACGAGTGCGACCATGTAAACGACCTTAAGCGAAGGCGGGCCGGCGTCGTGCTCCGGGCGGGCGGACGGCCCCGCGCCTTTTAGCGCAAGAATAGGGGCTCAAGGATGGGCGCCGAAGGGCCGCTGCAAGTATTGCTCGGCCTGTTCGTGGGCGTTGCCCCATTCTTTCATCGTGAGCACTTGCCGATACCGGGCCTGCGCGACGGCACGCTGGCCGAGGGCGTCATACACCATGCCCTGGCGCAGGCGACCCATCACCTTGAAGTAGGTGTCCGCCCGGCTTCGGGCCGAGAGCGCTTCGAGCTGAAGTAGATAAGCCAGGGCCTCCTCGTGCCGTTGTATGGCCATCTTGGCCCGTGCCAGGTAGTAGAGGGCTTGCTCACCTATAGCCGCATTGTAGCCGGCCTGGCCTTGCTTGTAGCGCTCCAAGACGGTTACGAAAATAGCCTCGGCCCGGCTCCAGTGCCCCCATCGGGCGTAGATGCGTCCTTCGATGCAGTGAAAGAATGAGTTGCCGGGATGTCGCTCGCGGAGCCAGGCAGCATATTCGAGGCTCTTGTCGAAGTCCTGCTCGAAGACGTAATAGATCTGCAAAAGAAAATACGCCGCTTCGGTCTGGATGTAATACCCCTGCCGGGCCGTCTGTTCAAGTTCGCGCAGGCCCCGCGCCCGGTCGCCCTTCGGCAGAAACGTCGTCACGGCCTTGGCGAACGGATAGCGATCCGGGATGACGGCGGCGTAATAATCATAGAGCCCTTTGCCGAAGATATAATCGTGGTTGGCAGGGTCTTTTTCGGCCACCCCAAGCACATAATCCATCGCGCGTTTGCCGTCGGCAGCAGCCTTGAACCATTCACGCCGGTTCGAGCGCAGGCGACCCCGGAAACCCAGGGCCGCGCCCTTGAAAAACATCGCGTCGAAGTTGTCATCATCGCGTTTGAGGACCCGGTCGCACCGGTCGATCACCTCTTCCATGGCCGTGTAGAAGGCGTCGTCGTGCGACGTGTCTGAGAAGTCGAGGAGGATCTTCCACCAGGTGTTGAGCGCGCTCAGGAAAGGCCCGATGGGATGCGCCGGGAAACGTCGGTCGATCTGATCGAAGAGCCGCTGCGCTTCTTCGAACCGCATGTCGTAAAGGGCGTCGAGCCCCTGCTTGGCCTGTTGGCGGACGAAAGGATCGTCCAGCACCGACGCCGTGGCGGCGGGCGATCCCCTGCCGTTGGGCTGTGCCAGCACCACGCCGCTGCTACCGATCAGCGCGACGATTCCACACACCAGCAAGGCACGGAACGAGGGTATGACGCGAACAGCCTTCATGGGGGGTGTAACAGAAGCTGATCGGGGCTGTTCCTTTCCGGCGGATCCCTGGATGTGCAAGGCACAACCACCCTCCCTATCCCTTATACCCACCGAAGAAGCAACACGCGCAGGGACTCAGAAAAACCGACGCGTAGCGGTATACACGAGGCCGACGCACAGGATCTTGGCGAGGTCGAAGACGACGAACCGGAACCAGCCTACGTCGAGGGATTGCAGCCACGTGGCGTGGTCGGCGGCATAGTGGAGCCAGGTGACGCCCACGGTAAACAACACAATCGACCCTGCCATCACCGAGAGGATGCTGCCGGAGAGCGTGTTCCACCGCCGCGAAAGACGACCGATGACGGCCGCCGAGAACGGCATCCCCAGCAGGTATCCCGCCGATAGGGCCCCCAGGAGATACGCCGGGCCGTGGCCGTCGCCCGCGTAGACGGGAAAGAACAGGCCCAGCAACAGGTAGAGCAGCATCGCCAGGAGCCCGTTACGCCAGCCCAGGTAGAGGCCGCTTCCGTAGACGAAGAGCGTCTGCAACGTAATCGGGACTTCCCACAGATAGATGCGCAGCTGCGCCCCCAGCGCCGTAAGCAGCGCAAAGGCCACGATGCCGAGCACCTGCACGGCAGCCGACGCCTGTTCCTGGCGAAGCACATCGACCGTAGCAACACGAGCGGAATGAAGCGGAAGCAAGGTGGGCATAGGAACGCGATATATTGATACTTACAAAGGGGCCGGCTCAGGTGCTTTCGAGGATAAGAACGGAGACGCAGAAGATCCACCGCACCCCTGCCTTGCCTTCGTGGAAATTTGCGGGATTCTTCCCTGTTTGGACCTGGAACCAGGCCATGCGCGCCTGGCTATAGCCCCCGGCATGCAGGCCGTAGAGGTAAACCCCGCCCGCGAGGCGGCCCGCATCGAAGCGTACCTGATGCGAGCCCGCGGGCATCGCGCCGTCGATCAGCACAGCTACCCAGCGGCCCAGCAGATTGACGACGGTCAGGGTGACGTGCTCCCGCGACAGGGTCTTGGAAGGGCGCTGGCGCTCTTCGATCGTCAATACGGCTGGGCCCCTTTCTTGCAGGCCCCCTCGGATCACCCTGATTCGGGTGACCTGCCTTGATTCTTTTCCGGGTCGCCTACCCCGATGCTTGCATCGGAAAGCAACCGCTTCCTTCGACGGATACCGCGGAGCTTGCTCCGAGGAGGGTCATCGGCCGAATCGGTCTGCGATGTGGCTTGGCTTTGTCGGCCAACAGGCCCCGTCGCTGCCGGAGCTATGGCGCTTCTATGGGCGTCGGTTTTCGATTGAACGGCTGTTCATGAGGTGTACCCGTGCGATGACGAGCGCAAGGCGCTGTTAGCACCTTTCGTGACGGTCCCGGATGCTTCCAGGAGACCTCAGGGTAAGCAGGTGTACCTTCCGTTCGACGACTGCATCAGGGCCGTGCCCGGCGGGCACTCGTAGCAAAAATCATCGTCGGGAAAGCGATCGAAGATGAAACCGGGATCGCAGCGATAGCAGAAATCCGGCCCGCCCGTGCCCAGCCAGGTATAGGCGGCGGGGCACGCCCCGCAATACGTTTTGCCCGATTCAATGAAGGTAAACTGGCCGCCCGCGCAGATCCCCGAGCCTGGGGTTTCCCACACCACTTTGGCCCAGTACGGCTTGGCCCAGATCGGAGCCGTGCCGGCAGGAAGATCGTCCACTTCTTCCAGCGATCCTTCAAGATCGTCACAGAAGCTGATGACGAGGAAGATGAATCCCAGCGTCAGCAGAGCGCGAAGTCGATGTTTGAGCATGCCCATCTCCGGCTGTGGTTAGAAGGCAAAGGCGGCCCCCAGGGTGAACGTCTGCTTTCCGTCACGAGACATCAGCCACAGGCCCGGTACGAAACTGCCCAGGCGTACATCCAGGCCCACCAGAAAGGCCGTGAAGGTCCCTTCTTGCGCCACTCCTTGCGCGACGATATAGCCCCTCGGCCTGTCACCTCCTGCGTACGAGGCTTTTTCCAGACGAACGGCCGCACGGGGTACCAGCAACCACCGCTGTCCCAGATGCAGATAGGCGCCGGCTTCGCCGCCATAATGCAGCGTGTTGACATCCTCGGGAACATTGCGTCCCAGATAATACTGGGTGAAAGCCAGAAACCCCCCGCCATAAAGACCGAGCGGGCTTCCGCCACGAGGTTGCATGAGAAAGAAGTTGATCAGCCCGCCGACCTGAAGATCATACCAGAACTCTCGCTGCACGATATCATACCTCGTGCCGTTAACATACCCGCCCCACTCAAATCGCCTTCCACGCAATGAGGCCCACGAAATAGCTATATTCCGCGCACTCTCCGACATACTGAAGGACAGGGCGGATCGCCGCTTGCTGTTGTAAAATCCGAGCCCCTGGCCAGCCCGCTCCGGGGGCGCAGACCGATCTTGAGCCGGGGGAGCCTGAGCGGGGGATGCCTCGTCCTGCGGTGCCGGGGCGGCATTCGACGGCGCCGCCGGCTCTTCCACGTGCGCAGCGCTCCGGGGAATCCACCCGATGAGCCCCTCGGATGTGGTGACGGCTAGCCATTCGCCCTGCCGCGCATTGAGCCTCAGCTTGAGGCCCACGGGCAGGGTGGCCCGGGTCTCTGCTTCCACGGTTGGTCGCTCGTAAAGCGGGGTTTGCCGAATGAGAACCACGTCCTGTGCATAACTGGACGCAGCAAACAGCAACAACGGGAGGAAAAGCTGCCATCGTCGATTCACGCATCCCTCGTCTGATCGCTCATGCTTCTGCATTATCATGCCTTTTTGTCCTGTAGGATCTGGCGTTCAATTTCCGCCTTCCACCGATGGGCTTGATTCAGCCGGAGCCGCACGGTTTCCCCGTCGAAGAGCCAAAGGATCAGTTCGTCTGCTTGCCGGGCATCTACGTGGAGGATGCGCGTAATCGCTATCTGTCGACGATAGCGCCCCCGCCAGGTCCATCCGATCAACGTCAGATGCGTTGGGGAAAGCACAGCCCGCGCAAACAGGAGGGCCGGACTGTGAAAAGCAAACCGACCGGTCAGCGTGGTCTTGGATGATCCGAATGCCGTCATCGCGACGAGAAGGTGATGGCACAAAGGCCGACGTCGTGCACCCCATGGGGCGGGCAGTACCCCTAGGGTAATCGCATGGATCTTGCGATGTGCGGCGAGGTTCTTCGATCAGGCGCAGTGTCGCGCCCACGAAGATTTATGACGCATTTTCGAAGTGATCGGAGGGAGGATGACCGAACGCCTCACGGAACGCGGTGCTGAAATAGTTGGCGGATGGATAGCCCACCGCGTAGGCGATCTCGGCGACAGACCCGGCGCCGGCCTTCAGGAGTTGCGAAGCCCGCTCCAGGCGCATCTGCCGGATGAGTTCGGCGGGCGTCTGGCCCGTGGCGCCTTTGAGGCGACGTTCGAGTTGCCGGCGGCTCAGCGCTACGGCTTCGACCAATGAGTCCACGCCGAAGGCCGTGTCGCCCAGGTGTTCATCGATGACGGACAGGACGCTTTTCAGAAAGGCTTCTTCTTCAGAAGGCACGACGACGTCGGCCGGCCTGACGATGAGTTCTCTGCTGAACCGCTCGCGCATCTGCCGCCGCGCCGCGATCAGGTTGGCGATCTTGGCGCGGAGTACGGCGGCGTGGAACGGCTTGGCCACATAGTCGTCGGCGCCGGCGGCCAACCCCACAACGGCATCATCGTCCGAGGCACGGGCCGTCAGCAGCATCACCGGCACGGTGCACAGCGTCTCGTCATTCTTGAGGGCCTGGCAGAGGGCAAGGCCGTCCATCCCCGGCATCATCACGTCGCACAGAATGAGGTCCGGGTGGTGTGCGCGTGCCGCCGCAAGCCCGGCCTCTCCGTCGGCGGCTTCGAGCACCTGATAGTCCCTCTCCAGATACCCCCGCACCAGTGCCCGCACCTCCGCGTTGTCCTCAACCATTAGAATGTTCGGCCTGCCGATAATGCGAAACGGATCGGACTCTTCCGGGGGGACGCGTTCCGAAACGAACTGTGCTCGCTCGCTCTCTTCCATGAACGAACTGGCATCCAGCGGCACGCTCAGTATTCCCCTTTCGCTGGAAAAAGAAACGGCGGCAAAAGGAATATGGACGATGAAGGCCGCACCGAAGCCGACTTCGCTCTCAACCAGGATCGTGCCGCCGTGCAGTTCGACCAGTTCCCTGGCCAGCGCCAGCCCGATGCCGGTGCCTGATTGCTCGAAGCCCGACACCCTCGCATCGACTTGTTCGAAGCGGTCGAAAATACGGGGCAGGGCCTCCTTCGGAATCCCCGGCCCGGTATCCTTGACAACGACCTCGGCCCAGATACGCATCGCCGGCCTTCCTTGCGCCTCGTCCACAGCACAGGTTGAGGCCGGGGCGGGTTCGCTATACGTCCACGCGTCCACCCGTTCAGCTAGCGTCACCAGCACCTTGCCGCCTTCAGGGGTGAACTTGAGCGCGTTCGAGAGGAGGTTGCCTACAATGGTCGAGAACTTCTCGGCGTCGAGGAGGACCGGGAGGGTGGCGAGGTCGGTGCGGAAATCAAGCAAAATAGTCTTGCGCTCGGCCAGCGGCGCGAAGCGGAGCACGAGTTGCCGGAGGTGCGTGGCCAGGTCGCCGGGTCTCGGGTCGAGCACCAGCCTGTCGGCTTCGAGCTTCGAAAGGTCGAGGAGCTGGTCGATGAGGCCGAGCAGGCGGTGCGCGTTGCGCCGGATGCCGTCGAGTGACCGCTGCGGCGCGGCCTGCTCAAGCTGATCGGCGGCGCCGAGAATGAGCGTCAACGGCGTGCGAAATTCATGGCTGATGTTGGCGAAGAAGCGGCTTTTGGCGGCGTCGAGTTCGGTCAACCGGCGGGCCTCCTCCTCGCTGTCGCGTTTCTCTTCGGCCAGGCGGCGCAGGCGTTCGCGCTCAAGCAACCGGTGGACGCGCGCACGGTAGGCAGTGATCACCAGCCCGGCAAGGACGGCGAAAGCCGACAGGCGAGCCCACCACGCCGCCCACCACGGCGGCGTGATGCGCAGCGGCTGCGCCACCGGCTGCGCCACCGATGTGCCTGACGCATCGCTAGCCTCGACGCGGAAAACGTAGCGCCCCGGCGGCAGGTTGGTATAGAAAGCCAGGCGACGCGTGCCGGCCTCGACCCAGTCGCGGTCGTAGCCGTCGAGCCGGTAGCGATAGCGGTTGTGGCCGGGCGGGGCGTAGTTGAGCACGGCGTATCGGAAGGCGACGTTGTAGTCCCGGTACGAGAGAGTCAGTTCACCCGCATGATCCGGGGCGATCTCCACGGTGCCGTTACGGCTGGTCACCTCGATATGGGTCAGGGTCAGCGGCGCCTCGATACCTGTCGTCCGTTCACCCGGCCACGCGGGCCGGATGCGGTAGACCCCCTCGCCGAACGTGCCCAGCAGAAGCGCTCCGGCAGGATCCTGGTAAACGTGCGAGACGAAATTCGCCGGCGACTCGTTAACGTCCTCCACAAGACGGTGGAAGGTAGCCTCCTGGGCGTGCGGTTCGAGGCGGTACAGACCCGAAGGCGTACCGTGCCAGATTGTCCCACGCCGATCCTCGTAGATCGTCCATGGTACGTCGGCAGGCCGGCGCTGCGGCGGCAAGAGGCTCCGCCCGTCCTCGGAGAAGCGCAACGGCTCGGCGGCGTTGACCCAGAAGCGGCCCCGACGATCGATCCGGAGCGGCCCCATCTGCCCCCAGGCATCGGGCACCTTGAAGCGAGCGACGGCCCCGGCATCCACGTCGATGCGGTAGAGCGAGTGGCTGACGCGATTCAGGTTCTTTGCCAGCACCCAGAGCAGACCGTCGCGATCCTGCTGGATGCCGCTGACGTAGGTCTCATCAAGAACGTCAGGCGGGCCGGTGAACGGTTCGAATTCATCGAAGCGGTCGCGTGTGGGATCGTAGCGAAAGAGACGACCGTGCGTGCCGGTCCATACCACACCGTCTCGGTCCTCAACGAGCGCGACGACGGATTGCCGGGCCGCGTCGGCCGGCCGGTAGAGCGGGTAGCGGGCGAAGCAATCGCAGGCTTGATCGAGCCGGTTGAGGCCGTAGTCGGTACCCACCCAGAGCGCGCCCCGCCGGTCTTCGAGCAAGGCCAATACCTGGTTGTTCGAAAGCGCGGTCGAATCCGACCGGGCGTTCCGGTACGGCCGCATTTCATAGCCGTCGTAGCGGTAGAGCCCGTCCATCGTGCCGAACCACAAAAACCCCCGTCGATCTTGCCGGATCGCGGTGACTATGGGAACCGTGAGCCCGTCTTCCAGGTGCGCCACGCGTTCGAAGGTGAGTTGCTCGAAAGACAGGGGCTTCGAAAGATCATAGAGGTAGACGCTGCCTGCCGCTGCGCCGCCCCGGTCGGATTGCGACGCCCCGACCAGGAGTTCATGGCTGCGCATCACCAGCGAGACGCCGAAACCTGCGCTCCGGGGCGGCGGCTCTATCTTCGCCACAAAATCCCACCTGTCGACGGCGTTGGTGTTGCGAGCCAGGAGATAGACGGCACCGGCATTTTTCACCCTGCCGTCCACGCCGGGAGCACCCACGACGATAAGGTCATCCCGCACTGCCAGGGCACTGCCGAAGGCATCGTACGTGGCACCGTCCGGCGCGGAAAGACGCGCAGCCTGCCTCCACGCTCCGGGGTCATCAGGACTGCGGACAAAGACGTAGACGGCACCGGCTTTGGGACTTTGCCCTTCGGCGGCAGGCACCCCGACGAGAATGAGGTCACCGTGCCGGAGGACCTGGGAGAAGCCGAACGGGCTGTCCGAAACCACGTCGGTGAACGTGAGTGTGGCCGAATAGCCCCACGCACCGGGGCTGTCCGCGTCACGCTCATACAGGTATACGCGCCTCGGATCCGACATGCCGAACAGAACGGATGTGCTGTCCACCCATACCTTGACGTCGGAGGGCGGGGCTTCGGGCGGCGGCGTCAGTCTGCGGATGAGCTTCCACGTGCCGATTGCGTCTCGGTCACGCATGAACAGGTAGGCGCCCCCGCCCACGCTTGCCACGAGTACCAGATCGTCGATCACCGCTACATTCGTACCGAACCCGGCACCGATACGCTCCTCTTCGGGCGGTACACGTAAGATCGCTTCCTGGTGCCATATGCCGCGTGCGTCGCGCTCGAACACGTAGGCGATACCGATCTCCCGCACAGGGCGGCCATGCCACGGCGTGCCGACAACGGCAACCCTGCCATGAAGGGCGACGGAAAAACCGAAACGGTCGGTCGGAACGGCGTCGGAAGCAGTGAGCTTGGCGTCCAGCGTCCAGCCGTCGGCAGTACGGCGGAAGACATAGGCAGCCCCTGCATCGATACCGCCCCCGTCGTCAAAAGGCGCGCCAACGATCAGGTAGTCGCCTGATATCGCTGTGTCGGAGCCGGCCTGATCGCCCGCTGAGGCAGGGATCGGCAGGACTGCCGGCTGCGCCCACGCCGGCTTGCAAGCCTCGGCAAGCAACAGACCGAGCACGAGAGGCAACCGTGTGAAGAGCCCGTAGCACCGCATCCTGGTGGCCCGGTTGCGTGAGTTGCCGAACAACTACAAGGGGGCATTTCAGGTTAAGTTAAGCAACTTCTACACTGCGCAGCAAACCGCGCCGGATCATCGCCGCCCCGAAAGCAGGTCCGGCCGCTTCTGCGGCCGCGTACAGCCGGCGTCTGCCTGAAGCACCGGCATCCGGGCATCGACGCCGGGGCGCGGCGTTAACGTCGGCATAGACGCTGCCGTCGTGTCGGCCCAGTGAACCATGGCGCAGTCGACGCCCTCCGGGCCGGGTGATTCCGGCGCAGGGGCATCGGCATACACCTTCAACCTGTCGGTATACAGAGACAGCGCCCCCGCGTACGTGCTGGAGGCATTCAGGGCCTGACGCTCCGACCCGGCCTCTCGATGCAACACCTCGGGAATATGCGCAACGCCGATCAGGGCTTTCAGGGAAGAAGCATCCGGCGGGATTGCTTTCTCCCCACGCAGATCCTGTCCTTCCGCCACGCCGACCATCGAGAACGCGAGCACCGCCGTCATCAGTAGCTTCATCGTCTTCCTTCGATCTCTCTCATGCAAACCATACGTAGCAAGAACGCCGCCGGGCCGCCGTTTCGTATTCAGTAGTTCCAGCTTCGACGGCGGTTAGAAAATCAGGTTGAACTTTCGGTACACAAATACTATGGTGGTCACGAAGCGAGATCGCCGGGCCGCTGCTGACATCACCAAAATAAAAAGGTCGCTCTTAGCAATCTCATCTCTGAGCTTAGATTGCCAATCTCCTCCAGCACTCAACATCTCCGTCGTGAAAATACGGGCATGAGCATTGCTGGACAAAGCATCCGACACCAATCGCGCCGCTTCGCGGTCAACAGCTGCGTAGCTCAGGAAAACGTGGGTCGATGTGCTTCAATCAGGTTTGCAATCTGCCTTGCTATCCACCGATCCTTCGATGAGTGACTGATGAAAACCAGATAGTTGGATGAAGCCATGAGCCAATGGAGCCGGGTCTTAAACTACATGCTGAATACCCTCAGGCAACCTGCGATGCTTCGAGCACCGCCTGATCGGGCTCGTAGGCGAGGCGGGTGCCGAGCCACCGTTCCACGTCGGCGACGGCCATCTGCTTGCGCGCTGCGTAGTCTTCCACCTGGTCCCGGTCGATCTTGCCGACATCGAAATAGGCCGCCTCGGGATGGGCGAAGTAGAGTCCGCAGACCGACGCCCCCGGATACATGGCCAGGCTCTCGGTCAGCGTGATGCCCGTCGCCCGATCCACGTCCATCAGTTCCCACAAAGCCCGCTTCTCCGTGTGATCCGGGCAGGCCGGGTAGCCGGGGGCCGGGCGGATCCCCCGGTACCGCTCAGCGACCAGCGCTTCGTTGGAGAGATGCTCCTCCGGCGCGTAGCCCCAGTATTCGGTGCGGATCTTCTCGTGTAGCCGCTCGGCGAAGGCTTCGGCCAGGCGGTCGGCCAGGGCTTTGACCAGGATGGCGTGGTAGTCGTCGTGATCCCGTTCGAACGCCGCGACGAGGTCCGCGACGCCGACGCCCGCCGTGACGGCGAAAGCACCGACGTAATCGACCCGGCCGGTGTCCTTCGGGGCGACGAAATCGGCCAGGGCGCGGTTGGGATGGCCGGGCGTCTTACGCGCCTGCTGCCGCAGCGTGTGCACCACCGTGAGGACATCGCGGCGCGTGTCGTCGGTGTAGAGTTCGAGGTCGTCGCCGACGCTGTTGGCAGGCCAGAGGCCGTAGACGCCGTGGGCCGTAAGCCGCCGTTCGGCGATGATGCGGTCCAGCAGGCGGTTGGCGTCGTCGTAGAGCGTCCGGGCCTCGGGGCCTACGCCGGGCAGGTCGAAAATGCGCGGGTACTTGCCCTTGAGTTCCCAGGCGATGAAGAACGGCGTCCAG
>Ga0302046_10000878_pt1 | contig 28842 bp, 30 predicted proteins | sample RVTome_11_FD_200261 | JGI IMG/M metagenome (GOLD analysis project Ga0302046, IMG submission 200261) | Soil microbial communities from uranium-contaminated site in the Upper Colorado River Basin, Wyoming, United States - RVT147D111 (version 2) ...
GGACCGCCCGAGCGCGCTGCGCGCGATCCGCGCGATGGAGCCCTACGACCTCGACTTCGTCGAGCAGCCGGTCCCGCGCTGGGACCTCGACGGCCTGGCCGAGATCGCCCGCAGATCATCGTCGCGGCACTCCTGCCCGCGCTGCTCTACTACGCGGGCGTCATGGCCACCGTGCACTGGGAGGCGCTCAAGCACGGCATCGGCACGATGACGGCGGACGTGCCGCCGGTGGCGGGGATCCTGCGGCGCTCGGTGCTGTTCGCGCCGTTCGTCACGATCCTCTACTTCCTGCACGCCGGCTACTCGCCGTCCAAGGCCGCCCTCTACAGTCTGCTGACCGCGGTCGGCGTCTCCTGGCTGGCGGGCCAGTCACCGATGACGCCCCGGCGCATCTTCGTGACGATGGGCGAGGCGATGCGCTCGGCGGTGATCATCGCCGCCGTCCTCGCCGCCTCCGGCCTCATCGTGGCCTCCATGAGCCGCACCGGCTTCGCGCTGGCGTTCTCGAGCGCCATCATCAACGTCTCGGGCGGCTCGCTGATCGTGGCGCTGCTGGCCATCTTCGTGGTGATCGCGCTGCTAGGCGCCGGCATCCCGACCACGCCCGCCTACATCCTGGCGGTCACCGTGGGCGGGGCCGTGCTGCAGAAGCTCGGCGTCGACCTGCTGGCCGCCCACCTGTTCGTCTTCTACTACGCGGTGCTCGCCGACGTGACGCCGCCCGTCGCGGTCACCGCCGTGGCCGGGGCCCAGATCGCCGGCGCCGACGATCAGCGTCCGGCGGTTCATGATTGCCTCCCTTCGGGATCGACCGGCGTGTCGCCCAGCGGCGCGTAGATCACGACGCCGGGCGTTCGCGGCAGCCGGGGAATACCCGGCACTTCCTCCATCCGCACGTGCCGAGGCCGGCCATCAGCCCGAGCGTGCCTTCCAGCTCCTGGGCCCGGCCGGGCGGCAGCGGGATGTTGTGGGTGTAGCCGCCGACCGGACAGTCGTGGTGGTCGGACGGCACCGTGCAGAACGCCCGGCCGGCGGCGGCCAGCCGCCAGAAGCTGCAGCTCGACGGCTCGGTGCCCGCGAAGGCTGCCACGCCGGCGGGTGGCGTGTCCCGGAACGCCACCGCCACCGGCTGGCGCGAGATCCGCAACCCCTGAGTGATCGCCGCTTCGACCTCGGCCCAGGCCGTCATGGCATCACGCTCCTCGACGAGGGTTCGAACGTCCGCACCGGATGGTACACGCACCGGCCAGCGCGCGCGCCGCCGCTTGACCTTGCCGCAATCCGCAGCGTAGAGTCCGCCCACGCCCATGCAGCTCGGTCTCGCGCTCTCCGTCCAGCACCGGCCCGAGAATCCGCAGGCCGCGCGCTTCGCCGAGCACGTCGAGCAGGTGCGCCTGGCCCGCGCGGTCGGCTTCTCGTCGGTGTGGGCCAGCCAGCACTATCTCTCCGACCCGTTCACCTACTTCCAGCCGCTCCCCACGCTGGGGCGCATGGCGGCCGAGGCCGAGGGGATGACGCTCGGGACCGGTGTCCTGCTCCTCCCCCTGCACCAGCCCGTCGACCTCGCCGAGCAGCTGGCCACGCTCGACGTGATCACCGGCGGCCGGCTCGTGGTCGGCGTCGGCCTGGGCTACCGCGACGCCGAGAACGCGGCGATGGGCACGGACCCGCGCACGCGCGTCGGGCGGTTCGTCGAGGGGCTGGAAGCGCTCGAGCGGCTGTGGAGCGGCGAGCCGGTGACCTACCAGGGCAAGCACTTCACGCTGCACGAGGCGCGGATCTCGATGCCGCCGTTGCAGCGCCCGCGCCCGCCGCTCTGGCTGGCCGCCAACACCGACGCCGGCGTGCGCCGCGCCGCCCGGCTCGGCGACGCCTGGCTCATGAATCCGCACACCACGCTGCCCGCGCTCGAACGCCAGCTCGCCCTGTTTCGCGAGACGCGCCGCACCGAGCGCCGGCCGCCCGCCCGCGAGGTGCCGCTCATCCGGGAGTGCTGCGTGGCGCCGACGGTTGCCGCCGCGCTGGAGGCGGGCGGACCGTACCTGAACGAAAAGTATGGCGCGTATCGGCGCTGGGAGCAGGACAAGGCGCTGCCGGCCGACGACCGCTGGAGCGCGCGCTTCGAGGAGCTGGCCCGCGACCGGTTCCTGCTGGGCGATCCCGCCGGGATCGCCGCCGAGATCGCGCGCTACCGCGAGCGGCTCGGCGTCACGACGCTGATCGTGCGCGTGCAGTGGCCGGGCATGGCGCAAGCCGACGTGCTGCGCTCGATCCGCCTGCTCGGCGAGCAGGTCCTCCCCCGGCTGAACTGAGCGCGCCGGGCGAGGTCGTCGCGAGCCGCGTGCGGTGGCGTCAGCCCGCCGTCGTCGTCATCAGTGATCCGTCCGCTGCTCGACGCCGCCGACCAAATGTAGAAATGCCATTCACTGCCCCACAAATGGGTTTCGCGGTGCCACATTTTGGTCTGAGGCTTGCCCTGGCGTCCGCCGCGCAGAGACATGGCTGCGGCGGGCGAACACGTTTGTTCGGGCACCAGGGGGCGACGGGACGATGGCAAGGATCAGCAGGAAGCGCGGGAATGCAGCCGGACGCCGGCGTGGATGGTGGGTGGCGGTGGGCGCGGTGGCGCTGATGCTGATGGGCGGAGCGCCGGCCGCGGCGAGGGCCGGCCTCGCGCCCGGCGGGCTCGTCGACCTGCCGAGCGCGGCCGTGGGCTCCACCGACTTCATTCAGAACGGCGGTTTCGAGACGGTCGAGGGGGACCAGCCCGCCGGCTGGTCGGCGAAGCCAGCCAGCGCGTGGAAGCTGGATGTCGGCTACACCGGCAGCCACAGCTACCGCTTCTCGAACGCGTCGGGGCCCGAGGCATCCCAGGAGCACATGCTCGTACCGGGCACGTACAAGCTGAGCGCGTGGATGCGCACGGCGGGGAAGAACAATTCGGGCGAGGCGCGGCTGCGCTTCGACTTCCGTCCCGGAGGGATCAACGACTGGAAGCACACGCAGGGCATCGGCGGCACGACGAACTGGACCCTGTACGAGCTGACGGTGGTGGTCCCGAGCGCTTACGCGAACGCGAGCGGGCTGGTGAAGGTTCACGTGATGCTGGACGGCTACTGGGCGCGGCCAGGCCTGACGGCCTGGTACGACGACGTGAAGCTCGAGCGGCAGAATACCCTCCCGCTCGACGTCTTCATGCACTACCCGAACTACCGGGGAACGCTCTTCGCGGAACCCGCGAAGCAGGACGTGCAATTTCGGGTGGCGATCAAGCATACCGAGGCGCTCGCCGACCCGACGCAGTACGTGGTGGTGAGCCGGATCGCCGCCGCGGCGGGCGCCCTGGTCGAGAAGCTGCAGCACCCGCTGGCGGGCAGTCCGACGCCGCTCCAGACGGATCCTGCGACGGGCGAGAAATACCTGCTCGTCTCCCTCAACCGCGCGGTCGACGGCACGCGGCCGATCTCGGCTGACGGCAGCTACCTGGTGACGTTCGCCCTGGCCAGCGCAGGGACGGGTGAGGACGTGACCGGGCTGCCGGCGTTCCCGCCGTATCGCGTCAACAAGGTGCCCACGGCGCTCGGCGCGGGGCGCATCGCGTTCAACGAGCAGAACCAGGTGATGATCGCGGGCGAGCCGCGGTTCGTCCTGGGCGTCTACGACTCGGCCATCAACTACTCCGACAACGACGCGGCGTGGGAGTCGACGCTGTGGGAGCCCAGCGGCGACCGGCGGATGGATGGTCTCCGGATCAACATGTACCTGAACTACCACTTCGGTGACGCCCCGGCGCAGGCCATGAACGCGCTGATGGACAACCTCTGGAAGCCGGAGCTCGGCCGCACGGTCCTGTATCTGCAGACCGGCAACTGCTTCGCCGGCCACGCGGGCAAAAATCACGTGGGCCCCGACGGCACGGGCTTCGAGATCGACATCGCCACGCCGCACTACATCGTGGGTGGCGGCACGCCGGAGAGCCCGGATGGCCTCGGCATCGCGCCCCGCGCAGGCGGCTACTACGTCGCCGACGAGTGCGAGCCGCACCTCGTTCCCGAGGTCTTCAAGCAGTACAAGATGGGCCTGGTCGCTCCGGACACCGGGTTGCAGTGGCTCGACCCCGACAGCATGACCTTCGCCGCGCTGTTCGGGAACAACGACCTCGTCCTCTGGCGGGACGCCGTCGACGTGATGAGCACCGATCCCTACCCGCTCTACGGGCCCGAGCCGGCGGGCGGCTATCCCCACATCCGGGTGGCCGAGTGGACGGCGATGACGCGTACCGCGGTGCAGGGGGCGCGCCCCTTCTTCACCGTGCTGCAGTTCTTCAAGTTCGACGCCGGCAAGCGCCAGGGACGATGGCCCACGTTCAAGGAGATGCGCGATCATGCCTACATGGCGATTGCCGAGGGCTCGCGCGGTCTCTTCTGGTGGAGCCTCGGGGAGAACGGCCTGGCGAACGCGTGTCGTGGTGGCGGCTGGTGCGCCGACCGCACGGCGTACATGCAGAACCTCAAGACCCTGGTGGGCGAGCTCGCCGACCTCGAGACCGTGCTGCTCGCGGACGACGCGCCCGCGAAGCTGGCCGGGAACTCCAGCACGGCGATCCGGACGAAGGTCAAGTTCGTCGGCGGCGTGGGCTACATCATCGCGTACAACTCGACGAACACGGACAACGTGACGACCACGTTCACGTGGAGCGGGGGCGCGAGCACCGTGGAGGTGGACGGTCAGCCGCTGGCAGTGGCCTCCAACGGGACGTTCACGGACACCTTCGGCAAGTACGAGGCGCGGGTCTACAAGGTGATCCCGGTGAACTGAGAGCCGGGCGGAACGTCCCGGGCGCAGCCGTGGCACTCGTTCGGCGCCGCTACTCCCGCGCGGTCAGGGGCACGAAGTCGTACTCGCCGATCCCCTGCAGGACGAGGAACGTGGCCGAGCGCTGTCCGCCGTTGACCACGAGGTGCGGCCGGCCCGGACGGACGGTGCAGGTCTGCCCCGGCGCCAGGCGGATCTCCTCCTTGGGGTCGCGGCAGAAGACGCGGATCTCGCCCTCCAGCACGTAGAACGTGTCCTGGGTGTGCGTGTGGGAATGCCAGGGCACCTGCTGCGTCGGCGAGATCTGCAGCTCGGAGATGCGGAACCCCGGCCGCTCGGCGTGGCGCGCCCGCCGCTCCACCTCGTAGAGATGACTCGCGTCCTTGACCGCTTCCATATCCGCCCTCCCCGCGCGCGGCTTCGACGCGGCCCAGTATGGCGGAGGGCGCCCGGCCTGCCAAGCGCCAGGACCACCGCCGCCCACCGCCGGTTTCACGCGCCCCCGCCGGCGGGGTCATACGCGGTGAGAGGAGGCGAACAGCCATGGAGATCGTGACGATCCTGAAGCTGGTCTGGCTCGGCGGGCTCCTCGCGCTGGCGATGGCGGCGATGGCGCTGGCGCTCGTCGCCGAGCATCTGCGCCAGCGCGCGGCCGCCCGCGGCGCGGTGCGGTCGAGCGACCGCGACCCGGCGGTGGAGGCCGTCGCGCCCGAGCCCGCGGTCCTGCGGCGCCGCTCCCTGGTGTCCTGAGTCAGAAATCCGCGCGCAGTCCCGACGTGGGCGAGGGGCCCATGGGGTGGGTCCGCGGACCCGTTCCTGCCGCCCGTCACCGTGCGCCCCCCAGCCTGATGGAGCCCAGCCGTGGCGGCTGCGAGGCGGACTCCAGCCTCGTGGTGCCGCGGACCCACCCCATGGGCCCCTCGCCCACGTCGCTCCGGCGGCCGGCGAGCTTCTGATTCGGGACACCAGCCCGGGGCCTCGCGGTGGCCGGCGGGTCGGTCTTCTCCGGCGGCGGCTACTCGGGCTCGGGGCGCTCCTGGGTGATCTGGCATTCGGTGCAGACCCACGTCCGCATCACGGCCTTGGTGCGGTCGTCGCGCCGCAGCGTCCACGGGATGAACGCCGGGCGCCCACAGCGAGGGCATCGCTCGGGCCTCGCGTCGGGCGGGAGCTGGGAGGGGAGCCACGGAATCTTTGCGGCCATGCCGCCACGATCTTACCGCACTGCACGCCTGGATCCACGGGCTCGCGCAGGCGGGCGATCGCCGGCACGGTGACCGAGGATGCCGAGATCACGGCCCGCCTGCCATCGACAATGTGCCGGGCCGCCGAGCCGGCAGGTACAATACCGCCATGCGCCGCTTCCGCGTCGCCCTCGCGCAGCTCAATTCCACCGTGGGCGACCTCGAGGGCAACGTGGCCCGGATCCGCGCCGGCCTCGACCAGGCCCGGACGCTGGGCTGCCGGCTGGTCGCGTTTCCCGAGCTGGCCATCACCGGCTACCCGCCCGAGGACCTGCTGTTCAAGTCGGCGTTCATCGAGGCCAACCTGCGCGCGCTCGCCGACGTGGCCCGGGCGGCGACCGGCCTCACCGCGGTCGTCGGCTTCGTGGACAAGCGTGACGACATCTTCAACGCCGCCGCGGTGCTGCACGATGGCGCCGTCGCCGGGGTCTACCACAAGCAATACCTGCCGAACTACGGCGTGTTCGACGAGAACCGGTACTTCCAGGCCGGCACCGAGGCGCCCGTCTACACCCTCGACGACACCCGCTTCGCGGTGAACATCTGCGAGGACGTCTGGTACCCGACCGGGCCCACCACCCGCCAGGCGCTGGCGGGCGCCGAGCTGGTGGTGACGATCAACGCCTCGCCCTATCACGCCGGCAAGGGCCACCAGCGCGAGCGGATGATCGCCACCCGCGCCGCCGACGACGTGGCCTGCCTGGCGTTCGTCAACATGGTCGGCGGCCAGGACGAGCTGGTGTTCGACGGCGGCAGCCTGATCGTGAACGAGCGCGGCGAGACGCTCGCCCGCGGCCGCCAGTTCGCCGAGGACTTCGTCGTGGCCGACCTGGACCTGGACGGCGTGTTCCACGCCCGCCTGCACGACTCGCGGCGGCGCAAGGAGAAGCTGCGGGCGGCCGACACGGTCCCCCGCGTCGCCTTGACCCCGCTGCCGGCGCCCCCGAGGCCGCCGATGCCGGCCCGCGAGGTCGCGCCCCTGGCCCCGGTGGCGGAGGTCTACCAGGCCCTGGTCCTCGGCACGCACGACTACGTGCGGAAGATCGGGTTCAAGCACGCGGTCATCGGGCTGTCGGGGGGGATCGACTCCGCGCTCGTGGCCGCCATCGCGGTGGAGGCGCTCGGCAAGGAGAACGTCACCGGCGCCACCATGCCGTCGACGTACTCCTCGGCCGGCACCCGGCGCGACGCCAAGCGGCTGGCCCGCAACCTCGGGATCGACTTCCTCACGCTGCCGATCACCCCGGTCTTCAAGACGTTCAAGCGCACGCTGGAGGCGCCGTTCAAGGGGCTCAAGGAGGACGTCGCCGAGGAGAACATCCAGGCCCGGGTCCGCGGCACGCTCCTCATGGCGCTCAGCAACAAGTTCGGGTGGCTCGTGCTGACGACCGGCAACAAGAGCGAGATCGCGGTGGGGTACTCGACTCTCTACGGCGACATGGCGGGCGGCTTCGCCGTCATCAAGGACGTGCCGAAGACGCTGGTGTACGAGGTCTCGCGCCACGTGAACGAGCGGGCCGGGCGGGCCGTCATCCCCGAATCGGTCTTCGAGCGCGCGCCGTCGGCGGAGCTGCGCCCCGGCCAGACCGACCAGGACACCCTGCCGCCCTATCCCGTGCTCGACGCCATCCTGCAGCTGTACGTCGAGGAGGACCGCGGCGTGAGCGATATCGTGGGCCGGGGCTTCCCCGAGGACACGGTGCGGCGGGTGGTGCGGATGGTCGACGCCAACGAGTACAAGCGCCGCCAGGGGCCGATCGGCGTGAAGATCACCCCCCGCGCCTTCGGCCGGGACTGGCGGCTGCCGATCGTCAACCGGTTCCGCGAGCGGTAGGCCAGGGGCGGGGCTCAGCGCTCGGACGGCGGGAGGACGCCGGCTGCCTCCAGCCACGCCCGGGCCTGCCGGACCTCCTCGCGCTCGGGGGGCCCCTGGCGCACGACGCGGAGGAACAGCGTGACCGCCTCCTCGCGCTCGCCCAGGTGCGAGAGGGCCACGCCGGCCCGGTAGTAGGCGCCGAGATCCGTGTCGTCCAGCGCCAGCGCGTAGTCGTAGGCCTGCAGCGCGCCGATGAAATCTCCCGCCGCCAGCCGCCGGTCGCCCTCGGCCTGCAGCTCGGCTGCGCTGACCGTCGTCGCCACCGCATCCTTCGCGCGGGACACGTCCAGGGCGGAGTCGACGATGACGAGGGCGGTGGCCACGATCAGGAGCAACGCCGTGGACCAGACGACCCAGCGGGCACGGGGCGCGCGAATCATCATGGCCGCGACGAGTATTCATCGGGCGTGCGGCTGGAAGGAAACTTTCTCGCGCCACCATCGCCGGTGTCCCACCCCGGGAGCCCCTGCTGCTCGTGGGGCCGCCCACCGCCCGCGGCGCCGGCGGCGGACCGCGCGGCGTCCGGGGACGGGCCGCGCGCCTATCCGGTGACGCCCTCCATCTGCAACGCGTACAGCCGCCGGTAGAGCCCGTCGCGGGCCAGCAACTCGTCGTGGCGCCCGGCCTCGGCGATGCGGCCCTCGTGGACGACGACGATGCGATCGGCGTTGCGGACGGTGGCCAGCCGGTGCGCGATCACCAGCACGGTGCGGCCGTGCATCAGGTCGCCGAGCGCCTGCTGGACCATGAACTCGCTCTCGGCGTCGAGGTCGGACGTCGCCTCGTCCAGGATCAGGATGGGAGGGTCCTTCAGGAAGGCGCGGGCGATGGCCAGTCGCTGGCGCTGGCCGCCGCTGAGCCGGACGCCGCGCTCGCCCACCAGGGTGGCGTAGCCGTCGGGACAGGCGCGGATGAACTCCTCGGCGTGGGCCTGGCGGGCCGCCCGCGCCACCTCCTCGGTGGTGGCGCCGGGGCGGCCGTAGGCGATGTTGTCGTGGATGGAGTCGCTGAACAGGAACGTCTCCTGCGTCACCACGCCGATCTGCGCGCGCAACGACGCCTGGGTGACCTCGCGCACGTCGTGGCCGTCCACCGTGATCCGGCCGGCGGTGACGTCGTGGAAGCGCGGGACGAGATCGATGAGCGTCGACTTGCCGGCGCCGCTCATGCCCACGAAGGCCACCACCTCGCCCCGGCGGACGTCCAGCGTGATGTCGCGCAGGGCGGGCTCGGGCGATCCCGGGTAGCGGAAGGTGACGTTCTCGAAGCGCAGCGCCGACGCGAAGCCGGGGAGCGTCCGCGCTCCCGGCCGGTCGGCGATCGCCGGCGGCGTATCCAGGATCGCGAACACGCGCTCGACCGACGAGGTGGCCTGCTGGATCGTGTTCATGATCCGCGACAGCTGGCGCACGGGGCCGTACAGCAGCGCCAGCGCCGCGGTGAACGAGAAGAAGTCGCCGGGCGTCATGTGCCCGGCGATCACCTGGTGGCCGCCGTACCAGAGCGCCCCCATGATGCCGAAGGCCGCCAGCACCTCCATGAGCGGCTCGGTGATCTCGTCGGTGCGGTGGTCCTTGAGCGCGAGGTCGAGCAGCCGCCGGTTGACGCGGTCGAAGCGCTCGCCCTCGTGGCGCTCGCGGCCGAACGCCTTGACGATCTTCATGCCCGAGAACGCCTCGTGCAGGAGAATGTTCAGCTCCGCGATCTTCTCCTGCGCGCGCTTGTTGATCCGGTAGAGCCGCCGGCCGATCGAGCGCACGGCCACCCCCACGAACGGGAACACGATCACCGCGATCAGGGCCAGCCGCCACTCGCGCACCAGCATCACCGAGAGCAGGGCGACGATCAGCGCCACCTGGCGGAACGCCATCACCAGCACGGTGGACGACACGCGCGCCAGGCGGTTGACGTCGGTCACCACGCGCGACATCAGCTCGGCCGAGTGCAGGTCGGCGAAGAACGACAGCGGCATCTGCTGGATGTGGCCGTAGAGCCGGCCGCGCAGGGTGGCGATCACCCGCTCGCCGACCGCCGCCATCAGGTAGGACTGGCCGTAGCGGGCCGCGCCCTTGACCAGATAGGCGCCGAGCAGCAGCAACGGGATGACACGCAGCATGGCCGTGTCACGGCGGATGAAGATGTCGTCCAGGGCGGGCTTCACCAGCCACGCGATGGTCCCCTCCATCGCCGCCACCACGAGCGCCAGCAGGGCCCCGGCGATCAGGACGGGGACGTAGGGCCGCATGAGCGGCAGGAGACGGCGATAGACGGTGAAGGCGTGCGTCATGCCCGGCCAGCCGCCGCCGCCAGCCTCAGGTACAGCGCCTCGGTGGCGTCGAGCTTGGCGCTCAGCGAGAAGTGGGCCTCGACGCGCTTGCGACCGGCGCGGGCCATGGCCTGGGCGGCCCCGGGGTCGCCGAGCACCTGCACGATCGCCGCCGCCAGCGCCGCCGGGTGGCGCGGGTCCACCAGCAGCCCCGTCTCGCCGTCCACGATCAGCTCGGGCATGCCTTCCATCCTGGTGGCCACGACGGGCCGCTCACAGGCCAGCGCCTCGCGGATGGAGCCGGTGATGCCGAGCCCCGCATAGGAGGCGTCGACCACGACGTCGGAGGCGGTGAGGATCGCCGGCACGTCGTCGCGATGGCCGAGGACCAGGACGTGGCGGCCGACCCCCAGCGCCCGGGCGCGGTCCCCGATCTCGGCGACCCGCGGCGCCGGCGCGCCGACGAAGAGCAGCCGCGCACCGTCGAAGCGGCCGACCACGCTCGGCATGGCCTCCAGCAGGTCCCGCCACCCGCGCCACGAGCGCACGCCGACCTGGGTGATCAGCGCGTGGCCGGGGCCGAGGCCCAGCTCGCGGCGCACGGTTCCGCCGTCGATGCCGGGATGGAAGCGCTCGAGGTCGGTGCCGGAGTAGATCACCTCGACCTTGGCGGCCGGCACCCCGGCCGCCACCAGCCCGTCCTTGATCGAGCGGCAGACGGCCACGACGGCGTGCACGCGACGGCCGGCGTAGCCCACCCGCCGGCGCAGGCCGCCCACGGGAAAGCTCACGCCGCGGTTGAGGACGAGGACCGCGCGCCCGCCCAGGAGACCGGCCAGGACCGCCAGCGTGCGCGCGCGGCCCTTGTGAGCGTGGGCGATCTGGATGCGCTGCGCGCGGATCAGGCGGGCCAGCCGCCAGGCCGCCCGCGGATCCCACGAGCGCCGCATCGGGATGGCGACGTGCGCCAGGCCGGCCTCGCGGCAGCGGGCGGCCCAGACGGGGCTCGGGGACGTGACGACGGTGACCTGGTGGCCGCGCGCGGCGAGGCCGCGCGCCAGGTCCCGCAGCTGCACGGCCGCGCCCGTGAAGAAGTCCCCCTTCGGGTAGATCTGGAGGACTCGAAGGGGACCGCCCGGCATCAGGCTCCGAAGAATTCCCGGACGGCCGCTCCCACGGTGTCGATCTCGTCCTCGGTATGGCCGGCGGAGATCGGTAGCGTCAGGATCTCATCGACCAGGCGTTCGGTCGCGGGCAGGGGGCCACCGGCGAAGCGCTCCACGGCCGGCTGCCGGTGGGCCGCCACCGGGTAGTGGATGCCCGTCTGGATTTCGCGCGCCTTGAGGAAGGCGGCCAGCTCGGCCCGCCGCGGCGTGCGCACGACGTAGAGGTGGTAGACGTGGTGTGCGCCCGGGCGCTCGGACGGCAGGCCCAGGGGCAGGCCGGACAGGGCCGTCGTGTAGCGCGCCGCCAGAGCGCGGCGGTGCTCGTTCATGGCGTCGAGCCGGCGCAGCAGCACGCGGCCGACAGCGGCCTGGATGTCGTTGAAGCGCAGGTTGAAGCCGACCTCGGCGTGGACGTCCTTGCTGAGACGGCCGTGGTCGCGCAACCGGCGGCAGCGGGCCGCGATCTCGTCGTCGTCGGTGACCACCGCGCCGCCGTCGCCCATGACCGTGAGGTTCTTGGATGGATAGAAGGAGAGCACCGCGGCGCGGCCGAAGGCGCCCACCCGGTGACCCCGCCAGGCGGCGCCGTGGGCCTGGGCACAGTCCTCGAGCATCCAGACGCCCAGTCGCGAGGCCAGCTCGCGGACCGCGTCCATGTCGACCGGCTGGCCGTAGAGGTGGACGGGTATCAGGCCCACCGTGCGCGGTGTCGCCTTGGCGGCCGCGTCGGCCGGATCGAGCGTGTAGTACGCGTCGGCGTCGACGAAGACCGGCGTGGCCTCGGCGAAGCAGATCGCCTCGATGGTCGGGAAGGCCGTGTGCGAGGGCACGAGGATCTCGTCGCCGGCCTTGACGCCGAGCGCGCGCAGGGTCAACCACAGCCCCGCCGTGGCCGAGCTGGTCAGGATGCCGTGGCGGGTGCCGACGTAGCGCGCCAGCTCGGCCTCGAACTCGCGGCACTGCGGGCCCAGGATGTACTGGCGGGAGTCGACCGCCGCCAGCACCGCCTGCTTGATCTCGTCGTCCACCGGGGGTCGCGACAGCGGGATCGGCGTCACGTTCACGCTCCTGGTCTGGCGTCGGCCAGTCGCTCGTACCGGCCGCGGGAGTAGAGGAGGGGGTCGCCCCCCGCCGCGCCGGCCCGCTCGACGCGGCCGACGAAGATGGTGTGGTCGCCCTCGACGTGCATGCTCACCGTGACACACTCGAGCTGCGCGATGGCCCCGTCGACCAGGGGCATGCCGAGGTCGCTGACCCGATGGGGGACGCCCTCGAACTTGTCCAGGCGCGAGGAGGCGAAGCGGCGGGAAACCGCCTCCTGGTCGGCGGCCAGGATGTTGACGGCGAACCGCCCGCGCTCGCGCATCGCCGGATAGCTCTGCGACTTGTGGTCGACGCAGACCAGGATCAGCGGCGGATCGAGCGAGACGGAGGAGAACGCGCTGGCCGTGAGGCCGGTCGGACGGCCGTCGGCGTCGCAGGTGGTGACGATGGTGACCCCGGTGGCGAAGTGACCGAGAACGCGGCGAAAGTCGTCGGGAGCGATCACCGTCCTTATGTAGCAGGAAGGTTCGGCGAATGCAAGATTCGGCCGGAACAACAAGGCGAGGACGGGCGCTGGCAGACCCGCCCTCGCCGGGGGGGGAGGGCATCGAACGGACCTTCTCTGGCTCGACTCTTACGAGACGGCCGCCCAGTCGAGGAGCAAGGCGCGTTCCAGACGCGATCCTCAACGATTTCGCGCGCGGGCGCCGGACGGCCGGCGGCGGGTTGGGTGGTGGCGGGTTTAGAATGGGTAAGGCCGTTCCCAATTGCGCGATCGGGACCGTGCTGTATAGTCGCGGGTATGGCGACGGAGCAGCAGGTGCTCGATGCGCTGCGGGGAATCCGCGATCCCGACAGCCAGAAGGACATCGTCGCCCTCGGGCTCGTACGCGACCTCGCGATCGACAACGGCGCGGTGAGCTTCACGCTGGCCTTCGCGGGCCAGGCGCCGGCCACCAAGGCGACGGTGCACAGCATGGCCACGCGCCTCGTCGGTCAACTGGCGGGCGTGACGCGGGTCCAGGTGAGGATGGGCGGCGCTGCCGCCCCGGCGGCGGCATCCCAGCCTGCGCACGGGCACGCGCACGGCCACGCGCAACCGCCGGGGCCGGCGGCGGCCCCGGCCCGTCCCGACTTCATCCCCGAGGTGCGGCACACGGTTGCCGTGTCGTCGGGCAAGGGTGGGGTGGGCAAGTCGACCGTCGCCGTCAACCTCGCCCTGGCGTTGCGGCAGGCCGGCGCCACCGTCGGCATCATCGACAGCGACGTCTACGGTCCCGACGTGCCGCTGATGCTCGGGACGCGGGGCAAGCCGGGGATGTTCGACAACCGGATCATCCCGGTCGAGGCCCACGGCCTCAAGGTGATGTCGATCGGGCTGCTGGTCAACGAGAAAGAGCCGCTGGTGTGGCGGGGACCGATGATCCACTCGTTCATCCAGCAGATGCTCAAGGACGTCATGTGGGGCGCCCTCGACTACCTCGTGTTCGACATGCCGCCCGGCACCGGCGACGCCCAGCTCTCGCTCTCGCAGGTGCTGCCGCTGAGCGGCGTGGTCATGGTCACGACGCCGCAGGACGTGGCCCTGCTCGACGTGCGCAAGGCCATCGGCATGTTCCAGCGCCTCAACGTGCCGATCCTCGGCGTCGTGGAGAACATGAGCACCTTCGCCTGCCCGCACTGCGGCCGGCACACGAGCATTTTCGGTGAGACCGGTGGCCAGCGGGTCGCCGACGAGTATGGCGCGCCGTTGCTGGCGCGGCTGCCGCTCGACCCCGAGACCCGGGTGGGCGGCGACGAGGGCACGCCCATCACCGTGCGCCGGCCCGACTCGGCCCAGGCGCTCGCCTTCCGGGACCTGGCGGCAGCCGTCGTGAAGCGCATCGACGACCTGAGCGCGCTGGGCCCGCTGCCGAAGATCTCCTGACGCAGCCCACGCCTGGCGGTCCGGTGGTCATCGTGCCGATCTTCCCGTTGCCCGAGGTGACGTTCTTTCCCCACACGCTGCTGCCGCTGCACGTGTTCGAGGCCCGCTATCGGCTGCTGGTGATCGACGCGCTCGAACGTGACCGCCGCCTCGCCGTGGTGAAGCTGCGGCCCGGGTACGAGGCGACGTATGCCGGCAAGCCGGCGGTGCACCCGGTGGCCGGGCTCGGCGAGATCGTCTCGTGCGAGCGGCTGGCCACCGGCCGCTACAACATCCTGCTCCGCGGCGAAAGCCGGGTGCGGCTCGAGCAGGAGCTGCCCAGCGACACCCTCTACCGGCTCATGCGGGCGCGGCGGCTGGCCGACGCCGAGGCGGCCGGCGACGTGGCACCGGCGCTGGCGCGGATCCGGACCGCCTGCCGCGCGCTGCTGGGCGCGCTCGCGCGCCCGGCCGATCTGCTCGACACCGCGCTGGCCGAGGGCCAGGCGCCCGGGGTCATCGCCGACCGGGTGGCGGCCGCCGTGCTGCCCGACGCCGATCTGCGCCAGAGCCTGCTCGAGACGTCCGACGTGGCCGGGCGCGTCGCCCGCGTGGCCGACGCGGTGGAGGCGCTGGTCAAGGAGCTCAAGGGAGGCCGCGAGTGAGCGCGTGGCGGCGGGGCGTGGTGCTGGCCGCGCTCGTGGCCGGGCTGCTCGCGGCCGCGTCGGCCGACGCGCGCCAGTGGGCGTGGCTGGGTGTCCGCATCCGCGACCTGGCCGAGCAGGAGATGGACGAGCTGTCCCGGCGTCACGGCCTCGACGAGGGCTTCGGCGTCGTCATCGTCGAGGTCATGGAGGACACGCCGGCGGCGCGGGCCGGGATGCGATCGGGAGACATCGTCGTCGCCTTCGAGGGCCGGCCGGTCACCGACACCCGCCTGCTCCAGCGGCTGATCGCCCGGGCGCCGGTGGACGGCGATATCCGCCTCACTGTCCTGCGGCGCGAGGGGCGGCAGACGCTGCCGGTCCGGCTGGTGACCATGCCCCGACCGGTCGCCGGGGAACGGATCGCCGCCGAGTTCGGTTTCGTGCTGAGAGAAGCCGAGACGAGCGCCGGGCAGGGCGTTCGCCCGCCGCCGGTCGGGGCTCCGGCCGTCACCTTCGTGGCCCGCGGCGGCGCGGCCGAGAAGGCCGGGCTCCAGGTCGGCGACGTCATCCTGCAGGTCAACGATCAGGCGGTGTTGACGCGCGAGGCCGCCCGCGAGGCGCTGGCGGGCCTCGACTTCGACGGGCCGTTGCGGCTCATGGTTCGGCGCGACGGACGCCACGTGAGCCTGACGCTGATCGCACCGGAGGACCGGTGGAGGCCTTGACGAGTGCGCGCCAAAGCCTCGCGAAGCTTGACAGTTCGTCTCGGCTCGGCGTAGTGTTACGTCCCGGCAAGCCGAGGCGTCGTGTGCCGTGACGACGTGCGTCTCCGCTCGTTAGGCCATTCACTCCGCTCGAGGCGCGACGACTGCCCGGCGGAGCGGGGCGTTGCCAAGCCCGGACACCCGTCCCCACGCAGTTACGGACCGGCCATAAAGGAGGGTCAGCGATGACCACGGCAGAGACTCGGAAGATCACCACCCGGCGCAAGTTCCTCACCGGCGCCGCCCTGACCGGCGCGGCCGTGCTGGCGGCGCCCCAGGTCTCGCGCGCCCAGACGACCACCCTGAAGATGCAGGGCTCCTGGGGCGCCAAGGACGTCTTCAACGAATTCGCCGAGGACTACGTCAAGCGGGTCAACGAGATGGCGGGCGGGCGGCTCCGGATCGACTACCTCGTCGGTGGCGCCGTGGTCCATCCCTTCCAGGTGCAGGACGCCGTGCACGGGGGGCAGATCGACGGCGCCCACACCGTGACCGTGTACTGGTACGGCAAGCACAAGGCGGCCTCGCTGTTCGGCACCGGGCCCGTCTTCGGCTTCAACGCCAACGAGGGGCTCGGCTGGATCCACAACGGGGGCGGCCGTGAGCTGTTCAACGAGCTGCTCAACAACATCCTGAAGCTCAACATCGTCAGCTTCTTCGCCATGCCGATGCCCACCCAGCCGCTCGGCTGGTTCAAGCGGCCGGTCAAGAGCGCGGCCGACATCAAGGGGCTCAAGTACCGGACGGTCGGTCTCGCCGCCGACCTGATGCAGGCCATGGGCGCCGCCGTCGCGCAGCTGCCCGGGGGCGAGATCGTGCCCGCCATGGAGCGCGGCGTCATCGACGCCTTCGAGTTCAACAACCCCACCTCCGACCGCCGCTTCGGCGCGCAGGACGTGGCCAAGAACTACATGATGGGCAGCCACCACCAGGCGACCGAGTACTTCGAGATCATGTTCAACAAGAAGAAGTTCGACGCGCTGCCCAAGGAGCACCAGGCCATCCTGCAGTACGGCGCCGAGGCCGTCTCCTCCGCCAACGAGTGGAAAGGGATGGACTACTACTCCAAGGACCTCCAGGAGCTGATCAGCAAGGACAAGGTCAACGTGCTCCGGACGCCCAAGAGCGTGTTCGACGCGCAGATCAAGGCGTGGGACGGCCTCATCGAGCAGCTCGGCAAGGATGCGTTCATGAAGAAGGTGATGGACTCCCAGAAGGCGTGGGTGAAGCGGGTCGTCTACTACGGCCTGTTCAACGCGACCGACTACCGCGGCGCCTACGAGCATCACTTCGGCAAGCTGGCGCTGTAGCCGGGTCACGGCCACGATCTCGGTGCGGCCGAGTCGGGCGGCGTGCTGCCACGCCGCCCGACTCGCTGAAGGGGGGCTGACGGGGCGGCGGCGGCCGGAGGCGCGACGGGCATGACGTGGTTTCTGTTCTTCATCGATTCGCTGAGCGCGTGGGTGGGCCGGGCGTTCGCCTGGCTGATCCTCGTGCTCACGTTCGGCGTGAGCTACGAGGTGTTCGTGCGCTACGTCCTGGGCGCGCCGACGACCTGGGCCTTCGACGTCAGCTACATCACCTACGGCGCCCTCTTCCTGATGACCGGCGCCTACACCCTGTCGCGCAACGGCCACGTGCGCGGCGACGTGCTGTACCGCTTCTGGCGCCCGCGGGTGCAGGCGACGGTGGACCTCGTGCTCTACGTCGTGTTCTTCCTGCCCGCGGTGGCGGCCTGGATCTACGCCGGGTGGGGCTACGCGAAGATGTCCATCCAGTTCCGGGAGGTCAGCATCTTCAGCCCGGCCGGCGTCCCCGTCTTCCCGCTCAAGGCCCTCATCCCGGTCACGGGCGTGTTCCTGCTCCTGCAGGGCGTGGCCGAGATGATCCGCTGCGTCCTCTGCATCCGCTCCGGCGCCTGGCCGCAGCGCCTGCACGACGTCGAGGAGACCGAGCGCGTCCTCGTCCAGGAGAAGCAGCGCCTGGCCGAGCAGGGGGAGCCGGGCGGGTCCGGCGCGCGGGGGGACGGCGCATGACCGACCCGCAGGTCGGCCTGCTGATGCTGGGACTGTTCATCTTCATCATCATGCTCGGCTTCCCGATCGCCTTCACCCTCATCGCGATGGGGGTGGGCTTCGGCTACTACGCCTACTACACGCCGGGGCAGAGCATCCACGACAACCGCATCTTCAGCCTGCTCGTGCAGAAGACCTTCGAGGTGACGTCGAACGACGTGCTGACGGCCGTCCCGCTGTTCCTGTTCATGGGGTACGTCGTCGAGCGCTCGAACATCCTGGACCGGCTCTTCCGGTCGCTGCAGATCGCCGCCAAGCACGTGCCGGGCTCGCTCGCCGTGGCGACGCTGCTCACCTGCGCCATGTTCGCCACCGCCACCGGCATCGTCGGCGCGGTGGTGACCCTGATGGGCCTCCTCGCGTTCCCCGCCATGCTGCGCGCCGGCTACGACGTCAAGCTGGCGGCGGGGGTCGTCTGCGCCGGCGGGTGCCTGGGCATCCTGATCCCGCCGAGCATTCTCCTCATCGTCTATGCGGCCACCGCCGGGATCTCGGCGGTCAAGCTCTACGCGGCCGCCGTGTTCCCCGGGTTCCTGCTGGCGGGCCTCTACGTCGTCTACACGATCGGCCGCGCCGTGTGGAATCCGGCGCTGTGTCCGAAGCTGCCCCCCGAGGAGACGAACGTCCCGTTCTTCGAGGTCCTGCGCGCGCTGGCGACCTCGTTCCTGCCGCTGGCGCTGCTGATCACCTCGGTGCTCGGCGCCATCCTGTTCGGGCTGGCGACGCCGTCGGAGGCCGCCGGCGCCGGCGCCCTCGCCAGCCTGTTGCTGGCCGCCGGGTACGGGGCACTCAACTTCCGGATGCTGAAGGAGTCCGTGTTCCTGACCGCGCGCGCCACCGCGATGGTCTGCTACCTGTTCATCGGATCGTGGACGTTCTCGGCCGTCTTCGCGCTGCTCGGCGGCCAGTCCGTGGTCGAGCGGTTCTTCCTCTCCATGAACCTCTCCTCGGTGCAGTTCCTCGTCCTGGCCCAGTTCATCATCTTCCTGCTCGGGTGGCCGCTGGAGTGGACGGAGATCATCATCATCTTCGTCCCGATCTTCCTGCCCCTGCTCGACACCTTCAAGGTCGACCCGATCTTCTTCGGCATCCTCGTCGCGCTCAACACCCAGACGGCCTTCAACACGCCGCCGGTGGCGATGGCCGCGTTCTATCTCAAGGGCGTGGCCCCGCCGCACGTGAAGCTGTCCGACATCTTCAACGGCGCGCTGCCCTTCGTGGGGATGGTGTTCCTGTGCATGGTCCTGGTCTACCTGTTCCCGGGGCTGGTGCTCTGGCTGCCGGATTACCTCTACACGCCGCGCTGAGCCGCCGCCGATGAGCCTGCACGCCCTGTCGCTCACCCAGGCGGCGGCCGACGTCCGCGAGGGCCGCATCTGCGCGGCCGAGCTGGTGGAGGCCTGCCTGGAGCGCGTCGGGACGCTCGAGGCCACGGTGCGGGCCTGGGCCTTCCTCGACCCCGATCACGCGCGGCGGCAGGCTGACGCCGCCGACCTGCACCGCAAGCAGGGCAAGGCGCTGGGCCCGCTGCACGGCGTGCCGATCGGCATCAAGGACATCTTCGACACCGGCGACATGCCCACCGAGCTGGGGTCGCCCCTGTGGGCGGGCCGCACCCCGCGGCAGGACGCGGCCGCCGTCACGCGGCTGCGGGCGGCGGGCGCGATCATCATGGGCAAGACGGTGACGACCGAGTACGCCTACCGCCGTCCCGGGCCGACGACGAATCCCCACGACCCCGGCCGCACCCCGGGCGGCTCCTCCAGCGGGTCGGCCGCCGCGGTGGCGGCGCTCATGGTGCCGGGGGCGATCGGCTCGCAGACCAACGGCTCGATGATCCGGCCGGCGGCGTTCTGCGGCGTGGTCGGCTTCAAGCCCACCCACGGGCTCATCCCGCGCACCGGGGCGCTCATGCTGTCGCGCACGCTGGATCACGTGGGGGTGTTCGCGCGCACGGTGGAGGACGCCGCGCTCGTCGCCGAGACGCTCGCCGGCTTCGACGAGGAGGATCCGGACACCCGGCCGCTGGCCCGGCCGCCGCTCGCCGCGGTGGCCGCGTCGGCGCCGCCGCTGCCGCCGCGCCTGGCCTTCGTGCGGTCGCCGGTCTGGGAGCGCACCGAGCCCGTGCTGCGCGAGGCCTTCGCCGCGCTGATCGGCACGCTGGGGGCGGCCGTGGCGGAGGTCGAGCTGGGGACGGGCTTCGCGCGCGCGCTCGAGATGCACCGCACGATCATGGAAGTGGAGATGGCCCACAACCTGCGCCGCGACTACGACCGGGCCGGCGAGCAGCTGAGCCGGCCGCTGCGCGAGATCATCGAGCGCGGGCGGGGCCACGCCGCGGTCGACTACACGGCAGCGGTGGCCGGCCGGCAGGCCCTCGACGACGCGCTCGCCCCGACGTTCGACGAGTTCGACGCCCTCCTCACGCCGGCGGCGCCGGGCGAAGCGCCGCGCGGGCTGGAGTCGACCGGCGACGCGAGTTTCTGCACGATCTGGACTTACCTCGGCACCCCGGCCGTCACGTTGCCGCTCCTGCGATCGGCGGCGGGACTGCCGCTCGGCGTGCAGCTGGTCGGACGGCGCGACGGCGACGCGCGCCTGCTGCGCACCGCCCGCTGGCTCGTGGAGACCCTCGCCGGGGCCCCGCGCCGGCGGGCGCGGTCGGGAACCCCCGCCGCGAACGCCGGGGCGCCCCGGCCCGGGAAGAGGAGCGCGTCATGACCCTGATCACCGGCCTCGTCGGCATCACCGCGGTGGTCCTGTTCCTCGGCTTCCTGGTGCTGTGGATCAGGGAGCTGCCCTTCACCATCATCGTCGCCGTCGTGGTCCTCCTGCTGCTCTACGACTTCGTCCGGACGCTGCGCTACGGCGACGAGGGCGCCCGGAACTGATTCGACGTCCCCACGGCCTTCCGGTGGACGGACAGCTCGTCGGCAGGGTGGCCGGGTAGCACCCCGAGCACCCGCCGCGGCACGACAGGGACCGAGCCATGGCAGAGACGCTCCGGACGCGGCTGCGTACGCTCTATCCCGCCAGCTCGGGCCGGCGGCTCAAGGTCTGGCTGGAGGCGGGCCGCGTGCGCGTCAACGGCGTCGTGGTCCGCCGCGGGGACGCCGCCGTGGAGCGCCGCGACCGTGTCGAGCTGGGCGCGCCCCCGCCGGCGCCGCTGCCGCCGCCCCTGTCGCTCGTGCACGAGGACGCCGACCTGCTGGTCGTGGACAAGCCCGCCGGCCTGCTCACGATCGCGGACGCCAACGAGCGCGAGCGGACCGCGTACCGCTTGCTGCGGGACTGGCTCGACGTGCGGGCGGCCGGCCGCGTCTTCGTCGTCCACCGGCTCGATCGCGAGACGTCCGGCCTGCTCGTGTTCGCCCGCACGGGCGCGGCCAAGCGGGCGCTGCAGGCGCAGTTCCGCGCGCGGACGCCCGAGCGCGTCTACGTGGCGCGGGTGGAGGGCGCGATCCGCGAGGCGGAGGGCACCCTGACCTCGCGGCTGGTGGAGGATCGCTCGCTGCGCGTGCGCACCGTGCGCCGGGAGGGACGGGGCCGGGACGCGATCACGCGCTATCGGGTGCTGGAGCGCGGGGCCGACGACACGCTGCTGGAGCTGGCGCTGGTGACCGGGCGGCGGGGCCAGATCCGCGCCCAGCTCGCGGCCCTCGGCCACCCCATCGTCGGCGACCGCGCCTACGGCAGCCGTCGCGATCCGCTGCGCCGGCTGGGCCTGCACGCCACGCGGCTGGCCTTCGTGCATCCCGGTGGCGGACGGGCCGTCTTCGAGAGCCCGCCACCCCGCGAGTTCCGGCTCAGGAGTCGCTAGTTGCCGGCCCTGGTGGGGCGGGGGCGTGGGTCCCGGCCGCGCCCGCATGGCTCGCCGGTCGCGGCATGCTCGCTCCGGACGGGGCGAGCGCGATCCCCCCATCCCCCGAAGGGGGCGCGGCCGGAACCCACGCCCCCACCCCACCAGGGCCCGCGCCAGGCGAACCATTGCGTTCACGAATAATGCGCGCCAGGAGCGTGTCGGGTAACGAGGAGTGCGCCGGCTTGGCCGGAGCGCGACGAGCGTTGGGGGGTATGGGGGGCCATGTCGGGGCCCCCATGTCACGAGCGCCCGAGGTGCCGCTCGAGGAAGCCGAGCATCGTCTGCCAGGCGTCGGCCGCCTGCTTCTCGCGGTGGCGCTCGGCGTTGGTGAAGTTCAGGAAGGCGTGGCCGGCCCCCTCGTAGTGGTGGAACTCGTGCGGCTTGCCGTGCTTCGTCAGCTCGGCGTCGATCTTCTTCACGTCGTCGGGCGAGGGGTTGGTGTCGTCCACGCCGAAGAAGCCGATGACCGGGCAGGCGATCTCACGGGTGAGGTCGAACGGCGTCGGAGTGTCCCCCCACGGCTTCATGATGTTGCCGCCGTAGAACACGCCCGCCGCCTGCCAGGTGGCCGGCCGCGCCCCCGCCAGCATGTAGGTGATGCGGCCGCCCATACAGAAGCCGAGGACGGCGAGATTCCCGACCCGGGTGTCGGGTATCCGGCGCAGGTGGGCGGTCGTCGCGTCCACGTCGGCGACGATCTCGCGGTCGCGGAGCCGTCCGATGCGGCTCATCATGTCGCCGCCATCCTGGGGCTGGCGGTGATAGAGGTCGGGCGCCGCCGCGGCGTAGCCGTGGCGCGCGAGGTCCTCCACCCGGTCCTCGACGAAGCGGTCTCGCCATGACGACCTCCTCCTCTGCCGCGGATCGAGAGCGGTTGCGCGTTCGGTGCGGCAGAGCATACCCTAGCGCGCACCGATTCTGCACCCCGGAGGGCACGCGGATGAGCCTCACGCTCGAGCAGGCCACGGCCATCGTGAAGGCGGCGCTGGGCAAGGCCCGGGAGACGGGCTGCGCCCCACTGGCCGTGGCCGTGCTCGACGCCGGCGGACACCTGAAGGCCTTCGCCCGGGAGGACGGGGCGGGGATCGTGCGGCCGCAGATCGCGATCGGCAAGGCCTGGGGCGCGCTCGGGATGGGGCTCGGCTCCCGCACCTTCGCCCGCCGGGTGGCCGAGCAGCCGCAGCAGCAGGCGTTCTTCGCCGCCCTGAACGCGATGTCGGAGGGTCGAGTCGTGCCCGCCGCCGGCGGCGTCCTCATCCGCGACGGCGGGGGCGCCGTCCTGGGCGCGGTGGGGATCTCGGGGGACGTCTCCGACAAGGACGAGACGTGCGCGCTGGCCGGCATCGCCGCGGCCGCGCTCGTGGGGGACCCGGGGGCGTGATAGATTGACCGGGTCGGAGCCAATCGCGCGTCACCGTCAACCGTCCGGCGTCGAGAGGAGGAGGCCATGCCTCTCTACGAGTACTTCTGCGACCGGTGCCAGAAGGAAGTCGCCCTGACCCAGACCATGAGCGAGCACGCCAAGGGGGCCGCCTGTCCGCAGTGCGGCAGCCGCGACATGCGCCCGCTCGTGGGGACGTTCTTCTCCAAGACCTCGAGGAAATCCTGAAGGAGGCACGATGAAGCTCCAGGGCAAGCGGATCGCGATTCTCGCCGAGAACATGTACCAGGAGATGGAGCTGTGGGTGCCGTACTACCGCTTCAAGGAGGAGGGCGCCGAGGTCAAGGTGATCGGCGCCGGCGGGGCCCGGTCGTACACCTCCAAGCACGGCTACCCGGTGACGGTGGACGCCCAGGCCGAGCAGGTGAAGGCCGTCGAGTTCGACGCCGTCGTCGTGCCGGGAGGCTACGCGCCCGACATGATGCGCCGCCACGACGCGATGGTCGGCCTCGTCCGGGAGGCGGCCCAGCAGGGCAAGGTCGTCGCCGCCATCTGCCACGCCGGCTGGATGCTGGTGTCCGCCGGCATCCTCCAGGGCCGCAAGGCGACGTCCTTCTTCTCGATCAAGGACGACCTCCGGGCTGCCGGTGCCGACTGGCAGGACGCCGAGGTCGTGGTGGACGGCAACCTCATCACCTCCCGCAAGCCCGACGACCTGCCGGCCTTCTGCCGCACCATCATCGCCGCCCTCAGCAAGGCGTGAGCGCGGCACGCTCCCGGGGGCCGGCGGCCCCCGGGAGTGTCGGGGCCGCGCCGGCGGCCGGGTCTCGCGTCCGGGCGGCCCCTCGGCACCCCGGCGCGCGGAACCTATCCAGAGCACGCCACCAGGGAGGGAGCCGATGCCGACTGCGCTCTTCACCGTGAAGGCCACGATCACCCCCGACCGGGAGAAGGCGTTCAACGAGTGGTACAACCACGAGCACATCCCCGACGTCTTCAAGTTTCCCGGGGTCGTGAGCGCCCGCCGGTACAGGGCGACCCAGCCCGAGGACCGCTTCCAGTACGTGACCGTCTACGAGTTCGAGAGCGAGGAGACGCTGGAGCGCTTTCTCGCGTCCGAGCACTTCGCGTTCCTGCGCCGGGAGTACGACCGGAACTTCGCCGGCGTGTCCGACCGCCAGCGCGCGAGCTACGTCCAGGTCTGGCCGTAAACGCCCGGAGCGCGGGCGGTGAGCGCGATGCCGGCGCCTCCCACGTGTTCTGTTACCATCGACCGGTCATGATCGTCCTCGGCATCTCGGAGACCCACTGCGCCACTGCCGCCATCCTGCGCGACGGCGCCATCGTGGGCTGCGCGTCCGAGGAACGCTTCACGCGGCTGAAGAACGACGCCGGCTACCCGCGGCTGGCGGTCGACGCGCTCCTGCGCGAGCTGGGGCTCTCGGCGGGGCAGATCGACCTGGTCGCCCTGGCCGGCCGCCGGGCCTACGCGCGCGAGTGGATGAACCGGGTGCTCCACGACGCCGACTACGCGCGTGAGTACTACGGCGTGCGGCTGGAGGACCCGCGCCGCGGGCTCGGGCGGCGCGCGCGCAAGCTGGGCGCCCGCCTGGGATTGATCGAGCCCGCCGAGGGCAAGTTCACCCTGCCGGAGGGCGAGCGGCTGGCGCTCGTCACGGGCCACCTGGGGGTGGCCGCCGATCGGATCCTCACCCTCGACCATCACGCCTGCCACGCGGCGGCGGCCTACTTCGGGTCGCCGTTCGGCGGCGCCGACGCGCTCGTGCTCACCAACGACAACTCCGGCGACGGGCTGTGCGCCACCGCGTCCAGCGGACGTGGCACCACGCTGCACCGCCACGAGGCGGCGCCGAGCGCGGCGGGCTCGCTCGGCTCGTTCTACTCCTTCGTCACGCTGCTCCTCGGCATGAAGTTCGGCGAGCACGAGTACAAGGTGATGGGCCTCGCCCCCTACGCTCCGGCCCGGGCCACCGAGCGCGCGGCCGCCGCGTTCGGCCAGGTGTTCGGGCTCGTCGACGAGACGCCCGCGCGGTTCGCCTGGGGGCGGCGCGGCGGGCGCTACCGCCTGCTGCTGGAGGCGACGCTGGGACACCGCTTCGACGCGGTGGCCGGCGGCGCCCAGCAGGTGGTGGAGGACGCGCTGCTGGCGTGGGCACGCCTCATGCGGGCCCGCTACGGCGGCGAGCGGCTGGCGGTGGGGGGCGGCGTGTTCATGAACGTGAAGGCCAACATGCGGCTGGCCGACGAGGAGTGGGTGCGCGACCTCTTCGTCTTTCCCTCCTGCGGCGACGAGTCGAACGCGATCGGGGCCGCCTACCTCGGCTATCTCGACCGGTGCGCCGGGGCGGGGCTGTCGGCCAGGCCGGCACCGTTCGGTCCGGCCTACCTGGGGCCGTCCATCGACGACGCCGAGGTGGAGGCCCTCGTCCGCGAGCGCGACGTGGCCGCCCGCCACCGGGTGAGCGAGCCAGGGCGGATCGAGGAGCGGATCGCCGAGCTGCTGGTCTCGGACGGCGTGGTGGCGCGGTGCGCGGGCCGGATGGAGTTCGGCGCCCGGGCGCTGGGCAACCGGTCGATCCTGGCCAACCCGGCCGACCATCGCGTGGCCGGCGTCATCAACCGGATGATCAAGAACCGCGACTTCTGGATGCCGTTCGCGCCCAGCGTGCTGCGCGAGCGCGAGGGCGACTACCTCGTGAACCCCAAGGGGCTGGCCTCGCCCTACATGATGCTGGCCTTCCCGACCAACCCCAAGCGGCGCGACGAGCTCGTCGCGGCCGTGCATCCTCAGGACGGCACGGCCCGCGCCCACATCGTCGACGAGGCGGCCAACCCCGGTTATCACCGGGTCATCCGCGAGTTCGAGCGGCGCACGGGCACCGGCGCCGTCCTCAACACGTCGTTCAACCTGCACGGCGAGCCGCTGGTGGGCTCGCCCGCCGATGCGCTGGACACCTTCGAGCGGTCGGGCCTGCCGCACCTGGCGCTCGGCCGGTTTCTGATCTCCAAGAAGTAGGCGGCCCCGGGGAGGCCGAACATGCTGAACGAGTTCAGGACGTTCGTGATGCGGGGCAACGTGGTCGACCTGGCGGTCGGGCTGGTGATGGGCGCGGCCTTCGGCACGGTCGTGACGTCGTTCGTCAACGACCTGCTGATGCCGCCGATCGGCCTCGTGCTGGGGAGCGTGGACTTCTCGAGTCTCTTCGTCACCCTGCGGGGCGGGCCGTACCCGTCGCTGGCCGCCGCCAGGGCCGCCGGCGCGCCGACGCTGAACTACGGGTTGTTCATCAACCACGTCATCTCGCTGGTGATCGTCGGCTTCGCGGTGTTCCTGCTGGTCCGCCAGGTCAACCGCCTCAAGGACCCGCCGCCGCCGCCCAGCACGACGGAGTGCCCGGCCTGCACGATGCCGATCCCGCTCCGGGCCCGCCGCTGCCCGCACTGCACCTCGGACGTGCCCGGACGCGCGTAGCGTGGGGACGGCCCAGCTCTACGACGCGATCGGGCACGACTATCGCGCGTACCGCCGGCCGGACTCGCGGCTGGCGGCCGCCATCCTCGACGCGCTGGGCGGGGCGGACACGGTTGTCAATGTCGGCGCGGGCGCCGGCTCGTACGAGCCGGACGACCGCCCGGTGGTGGCGGTGGAGCCCTCGGCGGTCATGATTCGCCAGCGACGATCGGGGGTCCCGGTCGTGCAGGCCTCGGCGACGGCGCTGCCGTTCGGCGACGGCGCGTTCGCGGCCGCGCTGGCGGTGCTGACGGTTCACCACTGGCCGGATCGCCCGCGCGGCCTGGCCGAGCTGGCCCGGGTCGCGCGCCGTCGCGTCGTCGTGGTCACGTGGGATCCGGCGACGGCGGGCTTCTGGCTCGTCGACGAGTACTTCCCCGAGATCGTGGCGATCGACCGCCCGAACTTCCCCTCGCTCGACGACTTCCAGCGCGTGCTGGGGCCGATCGACGTCCGCCCGCTGCCGATCCCGCACGACTGCACCGACGGCTTCCTCGGCGCGTACTGGCGCCGGCCGGCGGCCTATCTCGACGCCGGCGTCCGCGGCGCCATCTCCACGTTCGCGAAGCTCGATGACGTCGGCGCGGGCGTGGCCCGGCTCCGCGCCGACCTGGACGACGGGACGTGGGCGCGCCGTCACGCCGACCTCCTCGACCAACCAGAGCTGGACCTCGGGTACCGGCTGGTGGTGGGGGCCCCGACATGGCCCCCACACCCCCAACGCTCGGGGCGCCCCGGCGAAGCCGTGGCACCCCTCGAATAGCGCTCAGTGGCTGACGTCCTCGACGTGATGGTCGCGGCCGCCCGCGCCGGCGGGGCGGTCGCCCTCGCGCACTTCCGGCGCGGCGTCGACGTCACCCTCAAGGCCGACCGCTCACCGGTGAGCGTCGCCGACCACGAGGCCGAGCAGGCGGTCGCCGCCACGCTCGCCCGGGCGTTCCCCGATCACGGGCTGCTCGGCGAGGAGCTGGGCGAGCACGGCCCGGCCGCCCGGCGATTCATCGTCGACCCCATCGACGGCACCCGGAACTTCGTCCGTGGCATCGGGTACTGGGCGGTGCTGGTCGCGCTCGAGGAGGACGGCGTCGTCACCGCCGGAGTCATCCACCAGCCGGTCAGCGGCGAGGTCTACACGGCGCGCCGCGGGATGGGCGCCCGGCTCGACGGCGCGCCGATCCGCGTGTCGGACGTCGGCGACCTCGGCGAGGCCACGGTGGCCCACGGCACGCTGCGGGTCATTCGCCGCCGCGGGCGGTGGGACGGCTTCGTGCGCCTCGTGGACGCCACGCGCAGCCAGCGTGGCTTCGGCGACTTCCTCTGCTACGCCTGGCTGGCGGCCGGACGCGTGGACGTCGCGCTCGGCCTCAACCTCAAGATCTGGGACCTGGCGGCGCCGAAGGTCATCGTCGAGGAGGCGGGCGGCCGACTGACGGACCTCGACGGCGCCGACTCACTCACCTCGGGCAGCGCCCTGGCCAGCAACGGCCGCCTGCACGCCGCGACGCTGCGCCTTCTCGCCCCCGACGGCCGCTGACGAGTCTCGTGGACTCCGGTGACGCCGGGGACCGGGCGCGGGGCCGCGGGCGCGCCGGCATGGCTCGCCTGTCGCCGTAACTCGCTCCGGGCGCGGCTCGCTCGTACCCCCCATCCCCCAGAATCCCCCAGAGGGGGCTGGGGCCCAGACCAGTCGAAGCGTCGGCGGCTCGCTCGCCGCGCCCTGCGCTCGAACGGCGACGACGGCTCGCCATGACGGCGCGCCCGCGGCCCCGCGCCCGCCCCCCGGTGTCACCAGGTTCCACGGGATTCGTCAGTACCCCCGGCGGCGGTCGACGACGTGGCGGAGGGGACGGCCGGCGAGCCAGCGCGCCAGGTTGTCGTTGAAGACGGGCGCGATCTCCTCGGCGGTGCTGGGGCCGGCGATGTGCGGGGTGATCACGGCGTTGTCCAGGCGCCACAGCGGGTGCTCGGCGGGCAGGGGCTCGGTCGGGAAGACGTCGAGGACCGCGCCGCCGATCCGTCGCGCCTCGAGCGCCTGCACGAGCGCGGCCTCGTCCACCACGGCGCCCCGGCCGATGTTCAGGAGCCACGCGTCCGGGCGCATGGCCGCCAGCGCGGAGGCGTCGATCAGGCCCCACGTCCCGGCGGTCAGCGGGACGACCACGACGACGAAATCGGCGGCGGCCAGCGCCCGGTGCAGCCCGGCCGGCCGGTAGACACGCGCGAGGCCGGGGAGGCGGCTGCCCGAGCGGCTCACGCCGATCACG